>Ga0154020_10007508_pt1 | contig 12719 bp, 15 predicted proteins | sample Klosneuvirus_201_FD_109709 | JGI IMG/M metagenome (GOLD analysis project Ga0154020, IMG submission 109709) | Active sludge microbial communities from wastewater, Klosterneuburg, Austria - Klosneuvirus_20160825_MG | ecosystem: Engineered > WWTP > Aerobic digester > Activated sludge | place... | reverse complement strand
TCATAAAAGAGAACGAAACATTTATTGTTTTCCCTCTTGAAATATACGCTAACATTTTTGCAACTTCTTTTCCATTTGCAATTATTGGCTTTACTTGAAAAGCATCAACGTCTTTTAAAACAAAGCCATTTTCTACATATTTAGGAAATCTTTCTTCAAGAATTAGAACAACTTGATTATAGATACTCTGTAGGTCTTTTGTCATTTACGATGAATAGCATTTTGTTTCTTATAGAAATCCATAAAAACTCTATCCAAATCTTCTTCTGTATTTATTTGTTCAAGATCATTGAAGCGAGTAACAAATTCTTTTGTAAATGACTCTTTTTGAAATTTATATGCTACTTTTATTGGAAGTTTTTTGTCTGTAATATGACCAGCGAGTGTTAGATGATTATATGTGGAAAACCCCTCGGTGTGTGAAAGCCAAATATTAAATCTTGTTTTACTTATACGACATTCTACTCTGTTCAAAATACCCTTGTTGTAAAATAGAATCATTGCTTTTTCCAGAATATACGAGAAACTTTCTATACTGTTTATTAGATTACCAACTGCCCTTAGTTTTCCTTTTATTTTTGTATTATATTCACCAGCATATCCTATGGTTATTTTTTCAGCAAAGTGAAAAGAACATTTGTATTTTGAATCACTACTCTCCAATGTAAGATCAAGAAAAGCAGGAAAGTCACCTTTTACCTCAAAGATAAGCATTGCGATATTTTCGTTGTTTATCACGAATTTCTTTGCAATAAACTTGTCTTGGTTGTCTTTGTCGAGACAAGAAAATTTCTCTTCAAGCATAAAGGAAAGCATTTCTCTTACATTTGTATTGCTACTCATTTGTAATCAATAGCACTAAACAAACTTGAGCTTGTTCTGATAAAACAACTCTTCTAAAAATATGTTGTACTTAATCAAACTACACACAATATTTACACCAATTATAGTCTTTGCTTCTATTTCGCTTTCTATTTCTTCTTCCGTAAATATCCTACCAATCATACAGCTTGCGTATTCATAGTTTTTAGGAAAAGCATTGACATAAAAAATATCTTTTGCTTGATTAAAGTTCAAGTCCTCTTGCTCAGTCCATAAAGACCTGTCTTTTGTGATACACAAATCATAAATAGTAACAAATGAAACAATGTCTCTCCTAAATGTAACAAATCTATTTTTGTCTACGTCTACTACGTTTGCAGAATTGGCTAATCTTCTCAAGAAATCTCTTGAAGAAGAGTAGTCTAAATTGACTTTTGCAATATTCACATTATGATTATAGCACTTTTTTTATTATATCAAGTCTGTGTCTATTTGTATAATTTATGTTGATAATTGGCAATATATTTGGCCATTTATACGCAGAAACATTTGACATGGATTTTTCCTTTGATGAACAGGCTTTAAGCAAATCATTCAGCGTCTTTATTGCCTTTATTTCATCAGACGTGAGAATAAAACTATTAAAGTTCTTGTTTTTTATTTGAGAGTTGGTTTTGAAGCGAAATACATCAGCGTCTTTTGTGAAGTTTTCTTCTAGGCTAATTCTTATATTGGTTTTGCTTAAAATTACAATTGTTATTTGTGTTTTGTTTACACCAATCGCTCCACCATACACCTTAAATCTAGCAGATGCCACGTTAAGAGCAGCATCTAAAAGGCTAACTATATTATCTGAATATTTTATCATATTCTTGATATTTTCTATCTTTGGCTTGATTATTTTTCTTTGCTGTGAAGGATAAAATTTCTCAATGCTTATAGGAGCTATTCTGTCTATAACCAATTCAAAATTAACATCAATTCCTGTAGTAAATAAGTTGAAAAAAACCTTCTTCTTCGATCCATCATTTAGTTGCAATTCTGCCACTTCATAATACATTCCAATTTTAGAAAACTTTTCCTCCAAGAGAAGCTCTATTTCCTTCAAAACATTATCTTCCTTTGCCATACAAATATGTAGCATATATAGCAATTGAATTATTTGTTGTCACAGTTTGCAAATATGTGTTTTTGGGTTATACTAAACAAATGAGCCTCGTTTTGACTAGAAAACCAAGGGTGGTTAAAAATAAAGGCAATTCGCCAGAGATGGTATTAGACACAAATAAATTAAGAGTTTCTGAATATGCAGATGCAGCAGCTTGGGGAGTATTGGAGATAATAAAGCTAAAAAGAAGACTTCCAGAAAAACTAAGATCAAAGCTAAAGTATAATGAAAAAGAAGTTGCATTTGCAAGTAAATTCATACTTGAAGAAAACTACAAATATATGGGCGCTTCAATTTCTGAATACTACGATCTACTAAAATTACAAGTAAAAGACCCAATTGCGTTATACATATTATGGCTTGCGTACATGAAGTCAATAAATGAAAATAGTTTAAATGACTTTGACCAGAAGGCTTATGGTAAAATAGCCAGATCAATAAATGACTTCACGAACTACTTGCATGATCTTACTGGAGTTGCCAAGGGCTTTTTTACTACACCATTTAAAAGCAGAATTAATAAAGCAATATCTGAGTCAGACAATATATTTTGGATTTAAAGACCAAGGCCACTAACAAATTCAAACATCTGATTCTTTCCTTCTTTTGATTCTAGGTACTTTGCAACATATCCTATGTTTGTCTTTTCAGCTTGTTCTTCGTTCATGTTATGTGATTTTTGCCATGAGAATATAGAAGAATTGCTACAATTAAATCCTAGTAAGCTCATTGTTTCAGATAGATTAGAGGCTACTTTTTGTGACTGATAATGTTGTCCAACTACAATAATACCAGCTTTCTTACCACTTAGAGGATTCTTCTCACCATAAACTGAATGTCTATTTTCAAATGTATTCATCCTTTCTATGATTTTCTGAAATAATGCTGTGTGATTCATCCATCTTACAGATGTAGAAAATATAATAATATCTGAATCAAGTATGCCATCATAAATAATAGGCATTTCGTCAATACCACCATGTTTTTCAGGGTCTTCTATTGATTCATAAGTCGCCCAACATCTGTATTTACCAGCTTTAGGATCAGCACAGTGAGAACCACCATTTGAATAACAAGAAAGATTATCTACTATATGAAGTCTCCCAGAGTCAATCAAATCAACATCGTTCTTTCTCTCATTGATAATTTTCAACACTCTCTGTAACACATAAGCAGAAGTTGAATTCTCCAGCAAATTAGTTGTTGTAGATATGCCAAGAATCCTCTTCATAACTAAATAGACTAACACAGTTTGTGAAATAATCAATTGATAGTATAGTCATAATATGAAGAATATCTCAAACTCTGCACTTATGCAGCTAAAGTCATTTGGAAATGTTGAAAAATTGAGTCTCGGACTAGCGAATGGTGTGTATGACTTTGCAAAGATAAGCAAAAATCTACCAAGTGAAATAAGAAGTAAACTCGACTGTGATGACAATACAACTGAATTTGCAAATAAATTTGTCAAAGACCCATTTAGAATTATTTATGACAATGATGTTATGACTATTCTTCCCGAGATGGCTCCTAACTTAGATATGTGTAGTAAATATATGCTTATCTTCGTTTATTGCTACAGACTCTCACTTCAACAGAATAGAGAGACAAAGGAGTTTGTCAGAAAAGATGTTCTGTTTAGAATGGAAGAATTTGCCAACCTAATTAAACATAAGAGCGGTGTTCCAAGGACTTTTACATACGGCATTCTTTACAGCAACGTAGACAAGCAACAGTAAATAATAATACACCTGTGCTATGTTCTTGAATGAGCAAGCATGAAGTATTGGTAATTAAAGTAGACAATATAAATGTTTGTCCCAATGCAGATTCTCTTGAGATAATTAACATCTGGGATTATCAGTGTGTAGTAAGAAAGGGCCAATATAAGATTGGTGATTTGATTGCATTTATTGAGCCTGATTATGAGGTTCCTCTTGACAGGGATGAATTTAAGTTTCTTGATGAGAAAAAGAAGGGTGGAATGCTTAGAATTACTATTCGCAAGTTTAGGAAGAATGTTTCTTATGGGCTTATTATTCCAGCACCAGAAGGTTCTATAGAGAATGAAAATGTAATGGAAATTCTTGGTGTAAAGCGATGGGAACCTAAGCCAAATCCAAGACACAGGGGCGGAAGCAAATATGGTCCTATTGGATTTATGAGTGGTTTTCAGACTTCGCCTCCTCCAATTGATTTCATCACCTATGATCTCGAAAATGTAAAGAAGCACATTCATCTTGTAAAAGATGGAATGGATGTTGTTCTTACAGAGAAAATTCATGGAACAAATGCAAGATACGTTTTTACTAACAACGAGTTCTATGCTGGTTCCAGAACCACTTGGAAAATGAAGCCTGGAATTACAACTTCTTCACATCCATTTGTAAATGAAGATGGAAATGAAGAAATAAAAGATGTGATTTCCCCCAACTCTAATTGGTGGTCAGCAGCAATTCAAAATCCCTGGATAGAAGAATGGTGCATAAAACACCCTGATATGATTCTATGTGGCGAAGTCTATGGCCCACACATTCAAGGCGGATATAATTATGGCAAAAATCAAGGAGAATTCGGATTCGCAGCTTTTGATATCTTCGACTCTACCAATAACAAATTTATTGATAACATTGACCTAATCTCCAACCCACTCTATTGTGAAGGCATTGCAGAATTCGCTCCGATTCTTTATACAGGACCACTTGATTACAGCATGGTAAAGAGACTCGCAGAAGAGGATTCCGTCTATCCAAATCAATCTATACGCGAAGGCGTGGTGATTAAACCCTATCGTGAGACTATGACGGAAATTGGAAGACTTGCTTTGAAGTATGTTTCTGATAGGTATTGGCAAGATAAGTAAAATCAAGTAATTCAAAGATATGTTTTATTTGCACATGTGCTATGCATATAAATGCAGAATAATCTTGAAAACAAAACAATTCAGATATTAGAGGAACTTGGTTTTGTTTGTGTTGGTGGTTCGTCAAGACCACAAAGATTCAAAAAACAAATAAGCTGTCTAGATATAAAAGCAGAAATGATATATTCCTATACGCCATACACAAGCTCAAGGCAAGAATCTTATTTGAAAATATATCTCAAAAACAACGAAATAGTAATGTATATTTTTGATTGGCTTGAGATAAGCAAAGAAAAAATTGAAGAGATATATGCGTTTTACTCTTTTATTTCACACTTGATATATTATTTGTTTGATAGTGTGTTCAGCATAAACTTTGCTTTTAGTGGATTTGAAATAAGCAAAGACATGATACGGTTTGACGTTATTTATGCAGAATCTAACGCACAAGAGCTTATTATACTTTATGATAGTGTTGAAAAGAACATTAAGTGCTTTATGTATGTCTCAGAATTGCATGATTTCTCAAAGTCTGTTCATGTAACATATGATGAAGTGATGGAGAAAGATCACAATAAGCTGGCACAAGAAAAAGTAAAAAACATACATAAGATGATTATTAAGTCAGTACAAGATCAAGCATATTAATTTCACAGAATGGTCAAATTATGATTTGATTCACGGAAAATGCCAGATTGATTCAAAAACAGAACATAAAGACAAACTCAAAATGGCTCTTCAAAATCTCCAGAATCATCTCTACTGATAATACTGTTTACTCTATCGTTGTATTTGTCTACCTTTTCTTTTGCATTGTCGTAAAGAATACTTATATCATCAATCTCATTGATAATAACCTTTCTTTCTACAATCTGACCATCATCATCATTCTCTATCTTTACTCTACCTTTACAAAATACGATTTGATTATCTGTGATATAGCCGTTTACAGCCTCAAATACTTTAGCGAAAATAACACAATCATAAGTTCCGAACTCATCTTCAATCTTTAGAAAAGCCATAAGATTGCCTGTTTTTGTGGTAAATGGTTTATAATCAAAAACTATACCGGCAAAAACAAGTTCATTTCCATCTTTTAGTTTAAGGAAATCAATGTATGTTTGTCGTAAGGCCATCTTGAGTGCGACAATGTGTTTATTGAGAGGATGACCAGTTAAAAAGAGCCCAATTCTGGCCCTCTCTCTACGAAATACTTCATCTTCACTCCATTTCTCACAAGTTGCATACTCAAATTTTCTAAACATAACATCGTCACCGAACATACTCACTTGTCCCTTCAAAACTTTCTTATTAGCCTTTGCACTTGCCTTATTTCCCTCAAGAATAGAGGCAATAGAATAGTAAGCTCTTGATCTATCAACATCCTTTGGGAAGGTTGAATCAAAGGCTCCAGATTCAATGAGGGCCTCATAAGAGGTCTTCTTTATCTTAGATGAGTCACACCTGTTAGCAACATCAAACATGTCTTTAAATGGCTTGGATTTCCTTACAGATATCAACTCACTTGTTACGGATTCTCCCACACCAGCAACTCCTGAAAGTCCAATACGAATAATCTCTTTTCCATCTTTGTAGATAACGGAAAAGTTACCAACTGATTCATTTACATCTGGTACCAAAACAGGAATTCCCATACTCTTTGCCTCATGAATAGTTTGGTTCAATTTATCTGCTTTTCCTAGCTGTGAATTTAGGTTTGCCGCCATGAATTCCGTTGGAAAATGTGCTTTTAGGAAAGCTGTTTGATAAGAAATCCAGCCGTAAGCTGCTGCATGTGATTTATTGAAACCGTAACCAGCGAAGTATTCTAATTTTTCAAATACAGATGAGGCAAGAGTAGAATCAATACCAAGAGAAGTTGCACCATTGATGAAGATTTCTTTTTGTTTCTTCATCTCTTCTGGTTTTTTCTTACCCATTGCGCGTCGCAACAGATCGGCGCTTGCAAGCGTATAACCCGCAAGTTTTACAGCAATTGCCATTACCTGCTCTTGATAAACAATAATACCATATGTGGGTTTTAGAATCTCTTCCAAACAAGAGTGATCGTATGTAATTGTTTCCCTTCCGTGTTTTCTGGACACAAAGCTGCTCAAAATACCAGCACCCAAAGGCCCTGGTCTATAAAGAGCTACAGCAGCAGTAATGTCTTCCAGACAATCAGGCTTCAAACCAACAAACAACTTCTTCATTCCATCAGACTCAATCTGAAACACATTCCCTGTTTTTCCAGACGAAAGCAAATCAAATGTTTTCTTAACTCTTTCCCTTCTTACATGGTTTTTCTCATCCAATGAATATGGTATCAAATCAATATCAAGGTTTTTGCCTTTTCCATCAGGACGTTGTTTGATTAGCTTGACAGCATCATTGATAATGGTAAGTGTATTGAGCCCAAGGAAGTCAAACTTTACAAGTCCAGCAGACTCAACATCATCTTTAGAGTATTGAGTAACATATGAACCATCTATTTTTGTAATAGGTACAGTTTCATCTAGTTTGCCGTCTGCAATTACAATACCAGCAGCGTGAACACCGCTATGTCTAACAAGCTCTTCGATACTCATTCCAAGATCAAGAATTTGTTTTGCTTCAACATCTTTATCATACAATTCTTTCAATCTTGGTTCTTTGGTAAGTGATTCGGAGATTGAGTATGTTTTCCCCTGAACAGGTGGAGGCATCAAACTATTGATTTTATTCGTCTGTGAAAATGGCAATCCAAGAATTCTCCCAACATCCTTTACAGCACTCTTCGCCTTGATAAGCTGAAAAGTTGCAATTTGTCCAACAGATTCATTGCCATATTTATCTCTCACATACTGCATAACCTCCTCTCTTCTGTCTTTACAGAAATCAATATCAAAATCAGGTAATGAAACACGGTCTGGATTCAAAAATCTCTCAAACAAAAGAGAGTGTTCAATTGGGTCTAGGTTTGTAATTTTCAATGAAAATGCTACAAGCGAACCCGCACCTGAACCTCTTCCCGGTCCAACTGGAATTCCATTCTTCTTAGACCATTGAACAAAGTCCTGCACAATCAAAAAGTAACCAGCAAATCCCATTTTAACAATTACATCAATTTCATATGCCAGTCTATCATCGTAAATCTTTCTATCTATCTCCTTACCAATCTTCTCAAACTCCTTTAATCTAACCTCAAGACCTTCTTTAGACTTCTCGCCAAAAAAACTATTCGCATCTACAGCAATTCCATTTTCCTTGAATGCAGGTAGCTTTGGCTTGTCAAGCTCAAGCTCCAAATTGCACATACCCTCAATCAACTTTGTATTTGAAATAGCCTCTGGAATATCCGCAAATATATCCCGCATTTCATCAGAAGATTTGAAATACATCTCATCACACACAAAATCATCAGGATCAATTCGACTGTTGTTAGCAATAAATCCGAGCATCTTCTGTGAAAATGCGTCTTCCCTATTCATATAGTGACAGTCATTTGTAGCTACCAAAGGTAAAGACAATTCCTTGCCCAAATCCCTAAGTATATTTACAAGAATAGGCTGTTCGGGTAGATTGTGATTCTGCAACTCTATGAAAAGGTTTCCTTCTGGAACTACTTTTTGCAACTCAGTTAGTATCTTTTTACCTTCTGTAACACCTTTCTTCAATACTGTTTGGGATACAAGACCACCCAAACAACCAGTAAGAACAATCAAACCCCGCGCCTTTTCCTTAAGCATGTTTAGGTTGATTTTTTCCTGTCCTTCTGACAGAAGCTTAATCAAATTCAAATATCCTTCTCTGTCTTTTACCAATACAGGAAGATGTACTTTACCTTCTCCAATATCAACATACAATTCACAGCCAATAATCGGCTTTATTCCAACCTGTTTAGCCTTCTTAACAAACTCAATTGCTCCATGCATGTTATGATTATCTGTAATCGCAACCGAAGTCATTCCATATTCTTTTGCCTTCTTGCATAAGTCCTTTATCTTGATCGCACCATCCAACATAGAATACTGACTGTGGACATGAAGATGCGTAAAATCAGACATAAAGAATCATAGCAGACAATACTTACAAACTTATAGCTGTCCTCTTTCTTTTACACCATTTATATCCATTACATACGTTTCTGTACCTTCATCTACAACGACACTCACCTCTAAATCACTCATGCTCTCACCATTCCTTTCCATTCTCTTTACAATCTTGTCACCCAACTCATCCAGATAGTCCTTGAACCCATCTTTTCTAAACACATATTTTCTGCTTGCAGCAATTGCAACTTCATTAACTGTTTCATACTTATACAACATTCCTCTTATGTCCAACTTAATTGTAAGCTCACCTATTTCCGCTGTTTTGCCATTCAATCCATGATATTCAACTTTTGTTTGTACTGAAAACTCATTTGCGTCAATCATAATATGAATGATTCTGTCCGATTGAACTTCTGCAATAAACTTGGTTTTTTGCTTTGCAAAATTTGATCTTTCTGTATGAATTACATAATTACTCATGGTTCTATCATAGTTTTTCTTGAGATACTGGAAACAAGTTTCAAGAAATTCACCTACATTGCTCTCTGTTATCTCTACCATGAATAAAGAATAACACACAATCAAATAAATACAAATAGAAAACCTATGCTATCGTTTTGGTATGCGATACGTTCTATTTATTGATGATGAAAGAGATTATTCTTTTGTTGAAGGAAATCTGATTCAAACAATCATAAAACACAAACCTCAACAATTTCTTATCGCAAGAAACTCAAGTGAAGCAATTAATCTTTTCCAAACTCACGGGCTTCCATGCTTTATTTTCTTTGATCATGATTTGGGAGAAATTAATGGAAAAGTAGACACATCAATGAATGTTGTTAATTACATAACAGAAAACTATAATTCATTTCCAGATTACATTATACATTCACAAAATCCAATAGGCGCAAAGAATCTTTACTCAAAGATTGAATCATTCAAAAGATTTCTTGAACAGGATAGATAATCTAAACAATCTCAGACTTTTTGATTTTGATAAATGCAGATATAATTCCAGTAAAGTGTTTTTCCAATAACTTCAACTGTTTCTTGAAATCAGGGTCGCTTATACCAAACATAGTAAAAATAAAACCAGACTTATTTACTGAGTATGGAAATAATATATACTCAAAATACATATTCTTGTCACTTCCATCTTCGCTTACAACGAATATAACCTTTACTTTCTGCTGTATAATCTCATTGAAAAATACATAAGTTGTTTTAGTTTCTTCCGAACCACTATCTGTTTGATTGAAGCCTATTTTTCCAAGTACCTTGCTTATTGATTTTACCACTTCCTCTTCTGTCATCATACTTATTATCATATGTTTTCGACAAATCAATCCATTTTCATACTTTCCAAGAAGCCTCTTTTGAAAGAGAAAAGAAACACATTATTGTTTGAGCCAACTCCAACAAGCTCATCTCCAATTAGATAGTAGTCTCTAATTTCAATATTTGAGACGATGTATTTATCATACATTTTGTCAATGTGGTCAATATGGTCAATAATGTTCTTGAACATATCTGTTGATGGATTCGTTGGAAAAACAAATGCAAAGTAACAAAAACCAGATGTATGAAAGAATTCAATCTCCACAATGTCTCTATTTTCATTGTACAGTAGTTTCATAATTAACTCTTCACCAACATCATACTGAATAATTGACTTTTTACTGTTTTCAATTTTATTTTTACCCTTCACCGAAACAACACCTTCAATATATTTGGTGATTACTTTTTTGATTTTGTTTTCTTCTGACATATACAAGCATAGCACTTGGGTTTATATAGGAATGTGCTATGCTCACACGATGTTTGAAACAACTCAAGATTTTCTTGAATACTGGGAAGTTTTTCTTAACAATTTAGATATGCTTAATATTGATGTTGGTAGTTTGGAAAGATCATATAAAATTGATTCTGATGATTATGTCATTGAAAGTAGTTCTGAAATTGCTTTTGAGATAAATCGAAACAGAGAGGGACAACCAAGCATAAGAATATCTGAAAGTGTGATAAAAATTCGCCTTCCTGTAAAATACAGTATACGAAATGGTTCTTACCCATCAATGGATATTCTTTTTTATGGCAAAGCCATAAGTGACCAAGCAAGACTCATAGAGTATCTTAGTGCAAACATTCCATCATTCACAAATATTTTTTCTACTGTAGTTGACGCAGAAAAGGAAATGGTAAAAAACTTGAATAAATCAAATAGCAAGTATCGTATCAACCCCGTAAATCTTAATAGATTTCATATCCATGATCTTGACAAAAATATGCCTTTCACAATTCTTAAAGAAGCAGTTGTAAGCTTTTCATATGAAAGTAGTATATTTACACCGACTTTTCAATTTTTTTATGTGGTTTCAAGCAAAAATTTGCGAAAGAAAGCCAAGAGTCTTAACTTGATTGGTTTCTTCAATGAAGATTTTGATATTGATTTGTATTATCACCCAAGCGATTCATTCAGACTAGAGCCAAAAGAATATGTAAAGTTTCCACTTAGTCTAGAAGAGTGTGCAGATGAAAATAATACAGGGAAATTCGCAAAGGTTATAAGTAAAGTTATTGATGAGTTGAATAGACTTTAGCAATTACATTCAAAGCCCAATGCCACACAGCGCCCCATGCAAGCCGCGTGCCGTCGTTTGTCCTTGCGCTTCACTCGCGCCTCTGCTATGCTCTGTGCATGGATACGTCGTGGTTTGACATTTGCTTCCCTGCAACGGGCAACGCTCCGATAAACTACGAATATGCACTTTTCAGTGCTATCAATCACGAAATTGGAGATATTCATCAAGCCGATTGGCTTGGAATTCACCCCATCTACGGCAAACGTGAAAAGAATACTATTTCTCTCAATAATCTCAAATATCCAATTCGCTTTAGGGTCGAAAAAACTCATCGAAACTTTATTCTCTCACTCGCTAATCGTAAGCTTTTTCTTGACAATCATCCAATTCTTCTTGGAGAGCCAGCTATGTTCAAAATTAAATATCACAATTCTCTTATTTCTCGAAAAGTATCTTTCAATGGTATTAAAAGTGAATTTGAAAGCGAGATAAAGTCTTTTCTTGACAAGAATAACATAACTGCCAATATTGAAATTGGTAATCAGCGCAAGTGTTTCATAAAAGACAAGTTCAATTATGGATATGAAGTTAAAATTACTAATCTAATCAAAGACCATTCACTGTTTTTGCAACAGAATGGCGTTTTTGGTGGGCGTAGATTCGGGTTTGGTGTTTTTACTAAATATCTTGCTTAATTCATATTTTCTGCTATACAGTATTTATGTTTGAATATGACCCTTTTTCGCCAACATACTATTCACAAATAAGCAAAAAGTCATTCAAGCAAAAGAATGGCTCACGATCAACTGACATTCTCTACAAAAATTTAAATACTAACAACTTCAGAAGAAGTATAGTTATGGACCTATTTCCAGAATCAAAACATGCAGTAGTGTTTGATCGAGAATTTGACTCAGAGACGGAAGCTAATCAAATTGATTTTACATATCTAGTTGGGATAAGTGCAATAATAATAAATACACTGTCTAAACTCAAAAGCATTTCAACACTTGAAGACATAAAAATAAACAGAGATGATTCTTGTAATTTATTGAGAACAAGCCCATCATTTCTTTTCTATTCAAGAAAATCACAAGACAGACATTTGTATTTTACTGCCGACAAGAATAGCTATATTCAGTTTTATATGAAACACCCAAACAACACAACTACACTTATTGGCAATGTTGATGGATTTGAGGATGATAACAATTTCTCTAGATTTGTTGGTGAAATTACGCATAATC
>Ga0154020_10007507_pt1 | contig 12721 bp, 12 predicted proteins | sample Klosneuvirus_201_FD_109709 | JGI IMG/M metagenome (GOLD analysis project Ga0154020, IMG submission 109709) | Active sludge microbial communities from wastewater, Klosterneuburg, Austria - Klosneuvirus_20160825_MG | ecosystem: Engineered > WWTP > Aerobic digester > Activated sludge | place... | reverse complement strand
CTTTAGAGAACCCCAAAGTAGGGGCTTGAGTTTCAATTTTCCTAAACTTTTTCTAAAACTTTGTTTACCCTGAAAAAATGGCGTTTTTAGCGCCAAAATGACGTTTACAGAAATGATTGAGGACAACTACAAGCAACGTGGATTGCGAAACAAACTGGTTAAAAAACTGCAAGAAAAGGGCATTTCTGATAGTCGAGTTTTAGATGCAATTGGTAAAGTGCCCAGACATGCTTTTTTTGACGATGCACTGCTCAATCACGCCTACGAGGACAAGGCTTTTCCCATCGGTGAGGGGCAGACCATCTCCCAGCCCTTTACTGTTGCATTTCAGTCAGAAAAACTCAAAATAAAAGCTGGCGATAAAGTTTTAGAAATCGGCACAGGATCGGGTTATCAGGCTGCCGTATTACTTGAAATGGGTGCAAAAGTTTATACCATCGAGTATAACAAAAAACTCTACGAGCGCACCCGCGACTTCTTACCCTTGTTGGGATATAAACCTTATTTCTTTTTTGGCGATGGCTCAAAAGGGATTCCTGCCAAAGCCCCGTACGATAAAATAATTGTAACAGCCGGAGCACCAGTTGTACCAACCGCTTTAACAGATCAATTAGCAGAAGGAGGTATTTTGCTCATCCCGGTTGGAAATCGCGAAAGTCAAAAGATGTTGCGAATCACCAAGGTGAAAGGTGAATTGAAGAAAGAAGAATTCGACTCCTTTGCTTTTGTTCCGCTTTTAGGGGAGCAAGGTTGGAAGTAATTTTTTAAATGCCTCAAAATCCGAAGCAATGGAAATTGATTGCTTCTTCCCTTTCATAAATTCTTTGAGTTTATGAGGAAGTTTTATTTCATGACCAATTGCTTCGTCCACAACCTCTTTAAACTTGGCCGGATGAGCTGTCTCCAGAAATATTCCGGAATACCCGGGATTGTTCTTCATAAAATCTTTTAAACCCAGATAGCCGATAGCTCCATGTGGATCCATTGTATATCCCGATTGTTTTGAGACTAGCCTCATGGCCCCTTGTGTTTCTTTATCCGAATAAGAATATCCAACTATGTCTGAAGATAGTTTTTCAAAATCGGATTGATATAAGTCAATCATCCGTGCAAAGTTGCTTGGGTTTCCCACATCCATTGCATTGCTAATGGTTTGTTTTGACTTACGCGGTTCAAAAAATTTTGTTCTCAGATATTCAGGAACTATATCATTTACATTCGTTGCCGCGACAAACTTATTTACACCTAAACCCATTTTTTTAGCCATTAGACCGGCTGTAAGATTTCCAAAATTTCCACTGGGCACAGAAATTACCACCGGCTTTTTTGAATCCATCTGTGCATAAGCATAGAAGTAATAAAACATTTGCGGAATGAGACGGGCAATATTAATTGAGTTGGCCGAAGTAAGAAATAATTTTTTCTTAAGCTGCTCATCTAAAAATGCCTGCTTTACTAAATGCTGACAATCATCAAACGAGCCGCTGACCTCTAGGGCAATAATATTATTTCCTAAGGTGGTGAATTGTTTTTCCTGAACTTCACTTACTTTACCAGATGGGTATAGTACTACTACCCGTGTGCCGGGTACGTGTAAAAATGCATTTGCCACAGCACTTCCCGTATCGCCCGAAGTAGCAACCAAAATAGTTATCTCCTTATTTTGTTGTTCAGCGAAGTATCCAAGTAAGCCGGACAAAAACCTCGCACCAAAATCTTTAAATGCCAGTGTAGGTCCATGAAATAATTCCAAGGCATGCACACCGGATTCTATTGGAACTAAAGGCGCATCAAACTGAATGGTGTGATCAACAATTTCAATTAATTCCGATTCGGGTAAATCATCGCCTACAATTGCTTTGGAAACATAATAAGCAATTTCAGCAAGCGATCGATCTTGTAGCGATTTGAAAAATGCTCGTGGCAATCCAGGAATCTCTTCAGGCATATAAAGCCCGTTGTCTGGTGCTAACCCTTGAATAACCGCCTTGCGCAGACTTACTTTTTGATTCTTATTGTTTGTACTGTAGTAATTCATGCTCGAATCTAATCAACGGTTAATACTTTGGCTCCTTCCTGATTAACTTTTGAAACATAGGGATCGGTATTTAGCTTATGTCTTAAAAATTCTACTTGAATTGCCTCTGCTATCTGTTGCGCTTTTGTCTCGCTTTGGCTTAACGCAAATACCGTTGGCCCCGATCCGGAAATTCCAAAGCCTAACGCACCGGCCTCCATGGCGATTTGTCGCAGATTGTTAAAGCCAGGAATAAATACCGACCGCATTGGTTCTGCAATTACATCTTTTAAGGATCTTGAAATCAAGTGATAGTCAGGTTTTAATAATCCAATCATCAAGCCTGCTATGTTCCCACTTTGAGTAATCGCGTCTTTCAAGGTTACTGAATGTCTTAACACTTTACGAGAATCTTCTGTTTTTAATTCGAGGTGTGGATGAACAAGCGTGCAATACAGATTTTCCACCGCCTCGATTTTAATAACATCCAAGGGATCATAATCCCGAACAAGGACAAAGCCACCTAATAAAGATGGGGCAACATTATCGGCATGAGCGGCCCCACAGGCAATTCGCTCTGCTTCCATCGCGTGTGGCACCAACTGATTACGCGTAAGTGGGTTACCCATTAAATGATTGATGGCAATTAAAGCGGCTACCCCACTGGCAGCACTGGAGCCCATACCACTTCCTAATGGTAAATTCTTTACTAACTCAATGTCGACTCCCTGTTTACTCTCTATCTTCTTTAAAAAAGAAATAATGGCCACGCTAGCCGTATTCTTTTCAACTTCGTAAGGAAGCTTACCTTCGTCACCAATTATCTCTTTGATTTTAATTTCAGAGTCGTTTCGTAGCGTAACTTTTACCTCATCACCTGGAGCGTCAACGGCAAATCCTAGAATATCGAATCCACAGCAAACATTCGCTACGGTGGCTGGGGCAAAGGCTTTTACAGACTTCATCCGATTAGTTATTTGCATAGTTACCAATACGGATTATATCTGCAAAGACACCCGCTGCTGTTACTTCTGCACCAGCACCCGGTCCACGAATAACCATCGGCCGTTCGTGATATCGCTCGGTAGTTAGCAAAATAATATTGTCGCTACCTGACAACGAATAAAATGGATGCTGATTATTTACAGATCCTAATTGAATTTGGGTTTTGCCATCTTTTAATACAGCCATATAGCGTAGTTTCTCATTCTTTGATTCAGCGGATGCAAGCAGTCCTTCAAAAGATTTATTATGCTTATTCAATTTCTCAAAGAAAGTATCTGTATTCATTTCTCCCAGGCAATCCACTGGAACAAGATTTTCAACCTGAACATCCTCTAACTCCATGGGTAATCCTGCTTCACGGGATAGGATCAATATTTTTCGCGCCACATCCATCCCGTTCAAATCATCACGCGGATCGGGCTCTGTGTAACCTTTCTCTTTGGCTTGCTTCACCACATCACTAAACTGATCCCCTTTTTTATAAGTGCTAAAAATATAGTTCAGCGTTCCACTTAACACGGCTTCAATTCCAATCACCCGATCACCACTCATCAACAAATCATTTAGCGTATTAATTACCGGCAACCCAGCTCCTACGTTGGTCTCATAAAGAAACTTGACCCCGCGTTTAAATGCAGCCGCCTTTAAAGTTAAATACTTTTCATACGTTCCCGAGTTCGCCTTCTTATTAGGGGTAACAATAGAAATATTCGAGGATAGAATAGATTCATAAAACCCAGTTACCTCTTCACTACTGGTGCAATCCACAAAAATGCTATTCGATAAATTCATGGCGTTCATCGTTCCAAAGAAAGCATTCAGGTTCATTTCTTCTCCTGACTCCTTCATTTCAACTACCGCATTAGTTAACGAAAGTCCATCTTCATGGAATAACATCCGTTTGCTATTTGCAATACCTACCACGTGTATTTCCAGGTGATTCTGCTTGGCCAATTGATTGAATTGTTTTTCCATCATAGCCAACAATGATTTTCCAATCAAACCGGTACCCACCAAAAATACATTGAGAACTTTCCTGTCGGACAGGAAGAACGCCTCATGTAAAACATTCAAGGCTTTAGCAATATCCTGTTCATGAATTACGGCTGAAATATTAAGCTCCGAAGATCCCTGCGCTATTGCATTGATATTGATACCACTTTTCCCCAATGCGCTAAACATTCTTCCGCTGGTTCCAGGATTATGCTTCATGTTCTCGCCTACAATTGCAACAATGGAAAGATTCTCCTCAACTTTTACTTCATCCATTTCAAGGCTCCTGATCTCATATAGGAATTCCTTTTCAATAGCTTCTTTCGCTTGTTTAGTTTTACTGCCTTCAATGGCGAAACAAATGGAATGCTCCGAAGAGGCCTGACTGATCAGAATTACACTAATGTTCTCTTTAGCTAGCGTTCCAAAAAGTCGCATGGATACCCCCACCACACCAACCAGACCGCTGCCTTGCACACTAAGCAGGCTGATCTTATCCATCGAAGAGATTCCTTTAATGATAAGATTCTTGCCATTCGATTTATCGCTAATCTTTGTTCCGGCAAATGCGGGGTTGAATGTATTTTTAATCCAGATTGGAATATGATTAACCATAGCAGGCTGCATAGTGGCCGGAAAAATAACCTTGGCCCCAAAATGCGATAACTCCATGGCTTCTTCATAAGTCATTTCTTTCACTGTAAAGGCTTTCTTTACCTTTCGGGGATCGGCAGTCATCATGCCATCTACATCGGTCCATATTTCGAGCGAAGTAGCATTCAGCGCAGCCGCGAAAATAGCTGCTGTATAATCTGACCCGCTTCGCCCAATTGTTGTTGTTTCGCCTGAAGGAGAAGAGCCAATAAATCCTGTAATTATTTGCAATGAATCGTGGCTGGCAAAATGCTCTTGGATACGCTGGTTGGTTAGTGAAAAATTAATCCGGGCGTGACCAAAATGATTATCGGTGCAAACCACTTTGCGGGCATCCAAATAATTGGCATTTATCTTTTGATCCTTAATGACTTCAGCAATGATGTAAGCCGAAAGCCTTTCCCCAAAACTCATAATGTAATCGAGTGTGCGTGGAGTTCGCTCCTTCACCAAAAAGACTCCATGAAGTACATCTTCCAGTTCATTAAAAGTGAATTTCACCTGAGCGATAACACTACTCTGTTTTTGTATCCCAATCAAATCCCTTACTGCATCCAGGTGGCGGTTCTCAAGCAAACGCAATTGATCTTTATACGTATCGTCACCAGCTAACGCAGCAACACTAAGTGTAATTAAGGTATCCGTTACTCCACCAAAAGCAGAAAACACAACCGCACATTTGTTTTCGTGTAGGTAAGGCTTAAGAATTTCGATCACCGATTTTATTCGGGCTGGAGTAGCCACAGACGATCCACCAAACTTTAGTATGTTCATAACAAAAAGTGAAAATTAACCCGTAAGAGAAATTTTAAATTGAGAATAGATAGGTATGTCAGAGAAAGGCAGAATAGATTGGGAGCTACCCCGTAATAATCGTTGTTAAGGTAATGGTATCAATTGAAATTGAGCCATTGTTTACAGAAGATGTGTACAGAGTTGACACGCGTTTCGATTATTTCATGCAATAAGCAAATAGACATCGTGTATTGCAAAAAATTTTGATGATTTTTGTGAGACCCAAAAACGAACTAACAGTTAGTAGTCTACTTTACTCCTTATCATGACACGCAAGAAAAAGCACCCAAAAGAATCGTTTGTTAATATGACCGAGTTGGTTTTACCAAACGACACCAACACGCTTAACAACCTGATGGGTGGACGGCTGATGCATTGGATGGACATCATATCTGCCATAGCTGGACAAAAGCATTGCAATAGTACGGTGGTAACTGCCTCAGTCGATAATATTTCCTTTCGATCACCCATTCGACTTGGTGATGTGGTTACGCTTCGCGCGCGGGTTACCCGAGCCTTTAACTCATCTATAGAAATTAAGATTGATGTTGATGCCGAAAATATCCCGGAAGGAAAAAAAATTGATAGTAACTCTGCCTATTTCACTTTTGTAGCTGTCGACAAAGAAGGGAAGCCTGTGGAAGTACCTGAATTAGTTCCAGAAACACCTGAAGAATTTGAGTTATATAATGGTGCCCTTCGAAGACGACAATTGAGATTAATTCTATCCGGACGGATGAAACCTGCCGAAGCCAATGAACTTAAATCCATTTTTGACATCAAAGAAGCATAATGCAATCGAATGAATTAAAAACACTCTATCAGGAAGAACTATATACCATTGCTACCCCGCTGGTTATAATATTTTCTAAACCCTGGCATGACCTATCAGAAGCAGAGCTAGTGACACTTAACCGCATGCTGCATGCTCTAAAATTGAATCTTGAACGCGTACAAATCCTCTATCGAAAGGAATTCACTATGGCTGAGTTATTGTTCCTTTCTCCTACGCGTGTTTTGATTTTTGGCGCGACACTCAACCCTACATGCACTTATTACGAAAACGTTGATATAAACGGAATTTCGGTTATTGTTTCCGAACCATTGGATCAATTAGATGATTTAAAAAAGAAAAGCCTCTGGATTGCTCTTCAAGCCAGTTTTAACCTCTAAGGCCTCAAAACAAAGAATTTTGCACGTTATGGTAGTTGTCCTATATTTGCGGCACTAAAAAACCGTTCGGCTTAGTCGTACGGTTTTTTTCACATATTAATATCGAAAACCTAAATCAAAAATGGAAAACATTCTCTACGTATTACCCGCGTTTGGGGTTCTTGGATTACTCTTTGTCGCTTGGAAAAGCGCATGGGTAAGCAAGCAAGATGCCGGAACAGACAAAATGAAAAAAATTGCTGGACACATAGCGGAAGGTGCTATGGCCTTCCTAAAAGCTGAGTATAAAATTCTGGCCATATTTGTTGTTTGTGTAGCCCTTCTATTGGGTGTAACGGCAAACAGCGAAACATCATCACCACTCGTTGCCGTATCATTTGTTATCGGAGCATTTACTTCTGCGTTGGCCGGATTTATTGGAATGCGGGTTGCAACCAAAGCCAATGTAAGAACAACACAAGCTGCCCGCACAAGCTTAGGCAGAGCACTTGAGGTTGCCTTTACCGGGGGCTCAGTAATGGGTATGGGAGTTGTCGGTCTTGGAGTTTTAGGACTTAGTCTCTTGTTAATTGTTTATTCAAACGTTTTTGGATTTGAAACGCAGGCTCAGGTAAATCAGGTGTTAACTATCGTTACCGGATTCTCCTTTGGTGCCTCTTCTATTGCCCTTTTTGCTCGTGTTGGAGGTGGTATTTATACTAAGGCAGCCGATGTAGGTGCAGACCTTGTTGGAAAAGTTGAAGCCGGAATTCCGGAAGACCATCCTTTGAATCCAGCTACTATTGCTGATAACGTTGGAGACAATGTTGGAGATGTGGCAGGTATGGGTGCCGATTTATTTGAATCTTATGTCGGCTCAATTGTTGGCTCGATGGTATTGGGTGCCGCTTTTATGGTAGATGGCTTTGCCGATCAGTTCAATGGACTATCAGCCGTTCTTTTACCTCTTGTACTCGCAGCGGTTGGTATCGTTATGTCGTTCATCGGAACATTCTTTGTAAAAGTTAAAGAAGGTGGCGATCCACAAAAGGCGTTGAATACAGGTGAGTTTGTTTCGTCTGCAATTATGATTGCAGCTTCCTATTTTATTATTACCTGGATGCTGCCAGCCGAGTGGACTTACAACGACTTATTGTATAGAGACGCTAATGGCGAACCTATCGTTAGAACGATGACCGCACTAGGTATTTTCTGGGCAACCATCATTGGTTTGATTGGTGGCTTGTTGGTTGGTCTTATTACTGAATATTATACAGGTATGGGTAAAAAACCTGTGCTTTCCATCGTACGTCAATCTTCAACCGGAGCTGCTACAAATATTATTGCCGGCTTAGGTGTCGGTATGATGTCAACTGCATTACCAATCCTAATCATAGCCCTTTCTATCATGGGCGCGTTTTACTTTGGTGGCCTTTATGGTATCGCTATTGCAGCTGTGGGTATGCTATCTAATTTAGGAATTCAATTAGCTGTTGATGCCTATGGTCCTATTTCAGACAATGCCGGTGGCATCGCAGAAATGTCAGAATTACCGAAGGAAGTTCGTCAACGTACGGATAAATTGGATGCCGTAGGTAATACTACTGCTGCTATTGGTAAAGGCTTTGCTATTGCTTCTGCTGCTTTGACAGCCTTAGCATTATTTGGGGCCTTCATGACCACTGCAAAACTTGGTTCAATTGATGTTTCAAAAGCCAATGTTATGGCCGGTTTGTTCATTGGTGGCATGTTACCTTTTGTCTTCTCTGCCTTGGCTATGAATGCAGTGGGTCGTGCTGCGATGGCTATGATTGAAGAGGTTAGAAGACAGTTTGCTTCAATTCCGGCATTGAAGGCAGCCCTCGAAGCCATGAGAAGAAATGGCGATAAAGAAGTTGCTGAATGGTCAAGCGAGGATCAAAAAATATTTCACGATGCAGATGGTAAAGCCGAATATGCAAAGTGCGTGGATATCTCTACAAAGGCTGCCCTTAAAGAAATGGTCCTTCCTGGTTTAATGGCCGTAGTGGTTCCAGTAGTTATTGCATTCTTGCCAGGATTTGGTGCCGAGGCCTTGGGTGGGATGCTAGCCGGTGTTACGGTATCTGGTGTATTAATGGCTATTTTCCAATCGAATGCAGGCGGTGCCTGGGACAATGCCAAGAAAAGTTTTGAAGAAGGCGTTGAAATTAATGGTCAGAAATATTATAAGAAATCTGAGCCTCACAAAGCAGCTGTGGTTGGTGATACTGTAGGCGATCCCTTTAAGGATACTTCGGGACCTTCTTTGAATATCCTTTTAAAACTAATGTCGGTGGTTGCTTTGGTAATTGCTCCCCTATTAGTGAATAAGGATACATCCACAGCAAAAGTTGAACAGCCTAAAGAAAAAATTGAAATAGTAGTAACAAAATCTCAACCGGAGATTCAGAAAAACTAGGATATAATTAATTGTCAAATTAAAGAGCGGTGTGTTCACACCGCTCTTTTTTATTATTTTAGAAATTAAATTTGACATTCATGAAATTCGCATTGATTATACTCGTGTTGGTCCTGGCTGTGAGCAACTCTGTGGCTCAAAATTCCATTATCGGAAAGTGGAAAACGATTGACGATGAAACCAACAAGCCAAAATCAATAGTAGAAATCTTTGAGCGAAACGGTAGGTATTACGGCAAAGTGACCAACCTATTCAGAACCCCCGAAGAAGAACAAGACCCGGTTTGTGAGGAATGTAGTACCAGCGATGACCGTTACAAGAAAAAAATTATTGGAATGGAGATTCTAAAAGATATGATAAGGTCTGGAGGTGATTATACGGAAGGAAATATCCTCGATCCGCAGAATGGCAAAATATACAGTTGTAAAATCTGGATGGAAGGCAATAATTTAAAACTTAGAGGGTATTGGGGGCTGTTTTTCCGAACCCAAACCTGGCTTCCTGCTCATTAACTTATCAACTCATCGGAAAAATAACGAACTTAAACCCAAATTTAATCCACTCATCATTAACTAAAGGTTACCAACTGTGGCGCTAAGGGTATTCAAATCGAATTTGCAGATGGATGAAATAGAGATTTTCGAACGTATCCGTAATGGTGACGAGAAGGCTCTTGAGTTAATCTACAAAAAGTACTATCGGATGATGACAAAACTTGTTATTACCAATAGTGGTACAGAAGAAGAAGCCCGTGACGTGTATCAAGATGCTCTCGTAGTATTTTGGCAGAAGGCACGGTCTGGAAACCTGGTAATGACAGCTAAGATGAGTACCTACATCTATAGTATTTGCCAGAACTTATGGAGAAAAGAACTTGATAGGAAAAAGAGGCTATCACATGAGGAAAAAGATGGCTCGCAATCCATGGATATGGACGGCCCCGAGAGAGAAAAGATCATGGCAAAGTGCCTGGATCAGTTAGGTGACACGTGTAGAAAGGTTTTGATGTATTATTATTTTGATGAGATGTCGATGCAGGAAATAGCCGAAAAATTGGGATTTGCTAACACCGACACTGCCAAAACCAAAAAATATAAGTGCAAACAAAAGTTGGATGAGTTAGTTAAAGCCCAGTATAGCGAGCATGATTTTTTAGACTAATATTTAGCGACATGAGCAATTTTGAATTGATAGATGATTATTTAACCAACCGGCTCAGTGTGGCCGAAAGGGAAGCCTTTGAAAGTCAATTAAACTCGAACCCAGAGCTTAAAGCTGATTTAGATTTTCAAAGCAGTGTTATTGAGGGCGTTAAGAAAGCCCGGGCAGTGGAATTGAAGTCAATGCTAAATAATGTGCCTATAACAAATACTTTAATTGAAGTTTCTCCCTTAAAAATTGCAGCCGGACTTGCTGGAATTGTGCTCGTAGCTACTGCCATGTATTTATACTTGAAAGAATCCCCTGAGATTCCCAAAATTCCTGCACCAACTGAAGATTCAGTTAGTCAAGCCGAGTCCGTTATCGATGAAGTAATTGAGCCAGTAGAACCTGTTGTTGAAAAAAATACCATCTCTGAAGTGGGGAAATCAAAAACTTCCCAGGCAACTGAATTGAGTAAACCTTCCAACAAGATTTCAACTAACGAAGTGGCAAAGCCTGTACTTGAGGTGGTTGATCCGAGCGAGGATTTAAACGAAAGTACGGCTACACGCGCAACAAGAGGAACCAAACCTGCCTCAGCTTTTTCTGTAGTAGAAGTTGAGATTGACTCATCCAACAAAAAATATCCATTTCACTATCAATTTGTGAATAGCCGCGTTATTTTATTTGGCTCTTTCGACAAAAGTTTATATGAAATTTTAGAGATAAATGGAGGTAATCGCTCCGTATTTCTCTTTTATAAAGAGAATTACTATTCGCTTCAAGAATCAACCCAGGAAATAGCGCCCCTGGTCGTCATTAAAGACAAGACTCTGATCCAAAAGTTAAAGGAATACAGGAAGAATTGAGACTTTACATTTCATACTGAAACCCTCCTCATTGGAGGGTTTTCTTTTAGCCTCGATTTATACAAACTCGTAAGTAAAAAACTTATAAATCGTGCCTATCTTTGCTCCCGATGAGTTCTGGAGAAAAGAAATTTAAGATCAGGAAGAAGAAGTTGGGAGCCTACCCATATATAAGTGTGGTACTTAGCATCACATTGGCTCTTTTCGTTATCGGGGTGTTTGGGGCATTAGTTATTTACTCAAAAGAACTGGAGCGAATAGTTCGCCAAAATGTAAAAATTCAGATATACCTTAATAATCAGGTTACGGACGCGCAAAGAACTCAGATTGAAAAAAGCCTCCAGGCAAAACCATTTGTTGCCAAAGACAAAGAAGCGATCCAATATATTTCAAAGGACCAGGCAGCCAAAAAATTTATTGAAGAAACAGGCGAAGACTTTAAAAAATTTCTTGGAGAAAATCCTTTGCACGATGCCTACCTGGTAAGAATAGATGAAGGCTATCATGAAATGGAAACTTTGAAAGGGATAAAGACCGAAGTAGAAAAAATCAGTGGTGTATTTCAAGTCCATTATGTTGAAAACGTGATCGACTCCATTAACAAAAACATAACTAAGATTGGATTGATTCTTATGGGATTGGTAACCTTACTGTTGCTTGTAGTCGTACTGCTAATCAACAATACACTAAGGTTAGCGCTATTTTCTCAACGGTTTCTTATTCGCAGTATGCAGTTAGTTGGCGCGCGCAGTTGGTTCATTCAGCGGCCTTTTATGTATAGAGCCGGATTACATGGCGTTATCGCGGGAATTATAGCATCAGGCCTACTGATTCTCCTTTTAAGTTTTGCTACCAAACGAATAGACGATCTGGTCTTAATCCAAAACAATAGCCGGTTGTTTTTATTACTTTCATCACTATTGATTATGGGTCTCTTGGTAGCTGTATTAAGTACGTACCGGGCAGTAAGTAAATATTTAAAACTTTCGTTAGACGAACTTTATTAACCAATGAGCAAGCTTCCATTTAGAAAAAGAAATTATCAATTGATGGTGATTGGAGTACTGTTGTTGATTCTGGGTTTTACGATTATGTCCTTGGACAAAGACCCTTATGGTTTTGGTTTTATGGGTATCACATTAAGCCCAATTATTGTGCTGGTTGGCTTTGTGGTTGAAATCTTCGCCATTCTCCACACGCCTAAAGAAAAGCAGTAGCCTTAAAATGTCATTGATTCAAGCATTAATTCTGGCCATCGTAGAGGGGCTAACAGAGTTCTTACCCGTATCGTCCACCGGCCATATGATTATCGCATCGTCAGTGCTAGGCATTGCATCCAATCCGTTCACAAAAATGTTTACCATTGCCATTCAATTTGGCGCGATCCTTTCTGTGGTTGTGTTATACTGGAAACGATTTTTTCAAAGTACAACATTCTATTTTAAACTGTTAGTTGCCTTTTTACCGGCTATGGTATTGGGCCTATTACTAAATGATTTTATAGATCAATTATTAGAACGGATAGAAATCGTAGCCGCAATGTTAATTATTGGCGGATTGATCTTTTTATTTATAGATAAGTTATTTCATGAATCGGAAGAGAATGGAAACAGCGATGTCTCTTATAAAACCGCGTTTCGAATAGGTTTGTTT
>Ga0154020_10007506_pt1 | contig 12722 bp, 11 predicted proteins | sample Klosneuvirus_201_FD_109709 | JGI IMG/M metagenome (GOLD analysis project Ga0154020, IMG submission 109709) | Active sludge microbial communities from wastewater, Klosterneuburg, Austria - Klosneuvirus_20160825_MG | ecosystem: Engineered > WWTP > Aerobic digester > Activated sludge | place... | reverse complement strand
TTTTCAAGTCCCCGGCACGTTGTTTCCACTTCAGGCAATTCCGGCATATCCCAACAACCTTTAATGACGAGATAAAATGAATAACCCCCAAGATACACAACAGGTTTGGTTTGGCAATCGCCTGGTGGATAAAGACAGCAAAACAACGATGGTCAAGGACGTTTTCAATCGGGTGGCCATAAAATATGATTTGATGAACGATCTGATGTCATTGGGCATCCACCGCCTTTGGAAAAATATGATGGTTTCTGTAGCCAACCCCCAACCTTATCAGCAAATCCTTGATGTGGCAGGTGGCACGGGTGACATAGCCTTACGTTTGGTGAAAGCGTGTGGCGGGATCCCTATGATGCAAGCCAAGGGCGGCCAAGTTATTGTCGCTGATTTAACCCCGGCGATGTTGGAAATGGGCCAGAAAAAAGCGCTTGACCAGGGCATTACCACCGGTATTTCCTGGGTTAACGCAAATGCCGAAAATATGCCAATTGCCTCCCAAACAATCGATTTATATACGGTGGCCTTCGGTTTACGCAATATGGGTAATATCCCCGCTGTACTCAAAGAAGCCCACCGCGTATTAAAGCCTGGTTCACAATTTTGTTGTTTGGAATTCAGCCCAAGTGCCCTACCTTTCCTGCAACGTTTATATGACCTTTACTCCTTTCATCTTCTGCCTAAATTAGGCCATTTGGTTGCAAAAGATCAGGATTCTTATCTGTATTTAGTAGAAAGTATCCGTAAATTTTCCTCCCCAGAACATTTGGTTGATCTATTATCAGACGCCGGGTTTAAGCATGTGCGCTACCACAGCCTAACAGGCGGGATTGTGGCCATCCATACAGCATGGCGGGTGTAAGATCTTGCGTCATTCCATTCGCCATCTTTTTAGGCTTTTATCTATTGTCTTTACTTTGGCCCGCCACGGCGCATTAGAGCCTGTTTTTATTTTGGTCAGGGGCAGCAGCCGACTGGCTTTTCTGGTATGGGTCGGCAGGATTTTCCAAGCCTTGATGTTCCAGGGCAACAAGCATGAACGCAGGGGTGAGCGTCTCCGAAAAGCTTTAACGGATTTAGGGCCAGCTTTTATCAAATTTGGACAAACGCTTTCAACCCGTTCTGATCTCATCGGTGAGGAAATGGCGGCTGATTTAGCGATGTTGCGCGACCGCTTGCACCCCTTTCCTTATAAAATTGTTCGGCAAACCATCAAGAAAGAATTAGGCCAAGAACTCGAAGCTTTTTTTGTGGATTTTGACCCTGTCCCAGTGTCCGCGGCATCCATCGCCCAAGTCCACTTTGCCCGGCTAAAAAAGCCTTTGGCAAATAACATTGAGGAAGTGGCTGTCAAGATCCTGCGTCCGGGAATCGAGCATTCTTTCCTTCAAGATATGACGCTTTTTGCTTGGCTTGCCCAATTACTGAACAGGCTGGTGCCTAAATTACGGCGTTTAAAGCTTTTGGACATTACCAAAACTTTTACCGAGGTCGTGGAACGGGAAATGGATTTACGCCTGGAAGCCGCTGCTGCCGCTGAATTAGGCAAGAATTTTGAAGGGGATATCAGTTATAAAGTCCCCGTTATTGATTGGCGCTATACCTCGCAACGGGTGTTGACGCAAGAAAGGCTAAGAGGCTGCAATATTGATGATAAAGACGCCATTGTCAAAGCCGGATTCCAAATTGATGCTGTTTTACAAAATGCCGCAGAAGTTTTCTTCAAACAGGTATTCCGGGACGGCTATTTTCATGGAGACCAACATCCTGGCAACCTATTTGTTACCCTAAACGGCCATATGGGGGCGGTTGATTTCGGGATTATGGGGCGCTTAGATAAAAAAAGCCAATATTACCTGGTCGATATGCTATTGGCGTTTCTAGAGCGGGATTATCTAAAAGTTGCTAAAGTCCATCTGAATGCAGGTTATATTCTCCCCGATACATCGCTTGAAAATTTTGCACAGTCCTGCCGCGCTATTGGTGAGCCGATTTTTGGGTTATCCTTGAATGAAATTTCCTTAGCCAATTTATTGACCCAGTTATTCCGTTTGGCCAGAACCTATCACATGGAAGTCCAACCCCAATTACTACTGTTGCAAAAAAATATGTTGATGGCAGAGGGCATCGGTCGCAGCCTAAACCCCAATTTGAATATTTGGGTTTTAATACGGCCCATGATTACCGATTGGATGCAGGAAAACCGGGGCGTGGAAGCACGGCTGATCAATATGGCGGAACAAGGAATAAAATTGGTGGAAAAAATACCGATTTTAATGACAAAATTAGAACAAAGCCTTGATTTATGGCGAAAACAGGAACCCATTGACCAACATCATGCCAATATCAAGCATCGTTGGTTGCGTCAGCTGAATGGCCTCCTACTATGGTCAGCCATTTTATTATTGGCTGCTTGGCTCATTTTTCATCCGTAATTAACATGATAAGGCCCTTGTCGATGAAACACATTCTTCTGATTATTAGCGGTGGGATCGCCGCTTATAAAAGCTTAGAATTGATCAGGCGCTTACGCCAAGATCATGATATCGGGGTACGTTGCGTGTTGACCCAAGCAGGCGCCCATTTCGTTACACCCCTATCCATCGCTTCCCTAAGCGGTGAAAAAGTTTTTTCTGATTTATTTTCCGCAGATGAAGAAAGCCAATTCGGCCATATCCAATTAAGCCGTTCAGCAGATTTGATTGTGGTTGCCCCAGCTACCGCGGATATCATGGCAAAACTTGCTTGCGGTTTGGCCAACGATTTAGCTAGTACGCTGTTACTCGCAACCGATAAACCTGTTTTGCTGGCCCCTTCCATGAATGTCAAAATGTGGGAACATCCCGCCACCCAAGATAATATGCACCGTCTCAAACAACGGGGGGTGTTTTTTGTAGCACCCGGCAGCGGTGATTTGGCGTGTGGAGAAATAGGCGCTGGTCGCATGGCAGAACCTGCCACCATCATTGCTGAAATTTTATCCCTCTTATCCCCCGCTTTTTCCTTAAAACCTTTAGCAGGGCTGAGGGCTTTAGTGACCAGCGGCCCAACAATTGAGGCGATTGATCCCGTCCGATATCTCAGCAATTATTCCTCCGGTAAGCAAGGCTATGCGATTGCCTTGGCTTTGGCCAATGCAGGTGCCACCGTATCCGTTGTATCAGGGCCAAGCCATGAAACTTTACCCGCCCATATCCCCGTTACTTTCGTGCAAACCGCCCAAGAAATGCTCGCAGCTTGTGAAAGTCATTTGCCTGCTGACATCATGGTCGCCGCGGCAGCCGTCAGCGATTGGCGGGTGGCCCAAGCAGCCCTGCAAAAGATCAAAAAAACATCTGATCAACAAAATCTTCATCTAGAACTTGTCCGTAACCCAGATATTCTGGCAACGATCGCCCATTTACCCAAGGGACAGCGGCCTAAATTGGTTATTGGCTTTGCTGCTGAAACAGAAAATCTGGTGAAAAATGCACTGTTGAAACGCCAACAGAAGCAATGTGATTGGATCTTGGCTAACCCCGTTGATCAGAACCATCAACCTTTTGGTGGTCTAGACAATAAGGTTACTTTTGTAACCGGCAGCAGCCAGGAACAATGGCCTAAAATGACCAAGCAACAAATTGCTATAAAATTGGTTGAAAAAATGGTGGCATTCTTCCACTCTTCTTAACATCAACCAGGTACAATTTTTTCATCTTTAAAGCGAGTATAACCAGCAATGCCCCTACCAACTGTCAAAATACCCATCCAACGGCTGCCCCACGGCAAGCATCTTGCTTTGCCCCAACCCGCAACCACCCAAAGTGCGGGGATGGATTTATGTGCCGCCATCGATAAACCTATCACCATCCAGCCAGGCAAAAGGGCGTTGGTCCCAACCGGCATTGCCATAGCCCTACCCGCGGATTGTGAGGCACAAATACGCCCAAGGTCAGGGCTTGCGTTGAAACACGGGGTTACCATCTTAAACAGCCCCGGTACAATCGATGCGGATTATCGCGGAGAAATTGGTGTCATTTTGATCAATCACGGCGAGCAGCCGTTTGTAGTTGAGCCAGGGCAGCGGATTGCCCAAATGGTCATTGCCGTTTATCAGCGAGCTATTTGGCAAGAAGCCGAAGAACTGTCTAATACAGAGCGGGGTACCGGCGGATTCGGTTCAACCGGCGTGCAGCATCCGCGGCTGAAAACCTAATTTCTATCCTTAGCCTTAATCACTCTTATCACGAAGATGGATGATTTAACATATGATCCCGCCCCTTAATGATCAGCAACTAGAACGTTATTCGCGCCAAATTATTTTGGATGAAATCGGCGAAGAAGGCCAGCAACGTTTGCTAGGGGCGAAGGTTTTGGTCATCGGTGCCGGGGGGCTTGGCTCCCCTGTCCTGCTATATCTGGCGGCGGCTGGCATCGGCCAATTAGGGGTGGTGGATGATGATGTTGTTGATCGCTCCAACCTTCAACGTCAAATTATCCATACCACCGCAAGAATTGGACAAAATAAGGCTTACAGTGCCGCCCAAACCCTAGGTTCCCTAAACCCTGACATCCAACTTCATATTCATCCCGAACGGATCACCGCACAAAATATCCGCCCCATTTTTTCACCCTACGATTTAATTATTGATGGCAGTGACAATTTCCCTACCCGTTATCTCGTTCATGATGTTTGTTTTTTTTTGGGAAAACCCTTGCTATCTGCAGCCCTTTTACGTTTTGAAGGGCAGATAACCACTTGGAAAGGCTATCTGGGCCATCCCCATCCCTGTTATCGGTGTCTTTTCCCAGAAGCACCCGCCACAGGAACGGTCCCCAGATGCCAAACGGCCGGGATCTTAGGTTCGGTTGCTGCAACCTTAGGATCAATGCTTGCCACCGAAACAGTCAAAGAAATTTTGGGTTTAGGCACCAGCTTATCTGGCCTGATGCTGCTTTACGATGCCTTGGAACCAAGTGTACAACAGATACGTTTAGAAAAACAATCATCATGCCATTTTTGCAACCGCCCCCAATCTTGGCAAAATATTTTAAAAGAAGAAAAACAACGGATTGATGGTTGCCAAATTCCTTGACTCTGATAAAGATAAAATGATGAGCCGTTCCGGCAGTAAAAATAATTAATCTTGGGAAAATGATTAAAAGATGAAATTGTTCCGTTATACCCTTTTATCGATGGCTGTTTTTTTATCTACTATAAGTAGCATTTTATTGTTGGGGTTGCTTCCTTCCTCTTTAAAGGCCCAAGAACCTTTCCAGCCTTATTTTGCATCGTTAAGATATGAAAAAGTTAACCTGCGCACAGGTCCCGGCATGCAATATGTGGTGGAATGGATCTACCAGCGCAAACTGACCCCCGTGGAAGTGGTCAATAAATATAAGGATTGGCTGCAAATCCGTGATGTGGAGAAAACAACCGGGTGGGTCAGGCAAGATCAGGTGACATCTAACCGTACGGCCATTACGACGACGATCACCCTCTTGTACCGAGACAACAATGTGGATAGCGCAACCCTTGCAAGAATTGAGGCGGGCGTTTTTGTCAGTTTAGAAAAATGTGTTGTGGCTTTTTGCCAAATCCGGGTGAAAGATTACCAAGGTTGGATCGTTCGCCAACATTTATGGGGAATTTATGCCCAAGAAACCTTAAATTAAACAGCGAAACCAGCTTTCCCGTCAGGAGTTGGGTAAAGTTGGTTAAATAAATATTCTTTAAATAACAATTTTATTTTTTGAAACCCTTGACTGGAAAATCAAGAATGGTTAGATTGTCCAGCCAAATATGTAGTAACTATTATAGAGAGAAAGACCAAGATGGCGCACAGCTTATCAGCCAAAAAAAGAATTCGTCAGACCCTGAAACGCACGGAAATCAACAAATCCAATACCAGCCGCATGCGCACTTTTGTAAAAAAAGTTGAAACTGCTATCGCCGGTCAAAATAAAGATGAAGCCCGCCAGGCTTTACAAGAGGCCCAACCGGAAATTCACCGCTCCGTCACCAAAGGCATTTTGCATCGTAATACCGCTGCCCGCAAGCTGTCCAGGTTGTCTGCCCGCATTAAAGCTTTGTCATAACCACAATTTGGATTAAGCTTTTTTATTTTTCAGAAATCAGGGTTTTTCTCAGGGTGCGCTTGTGCTTTGCCTTTTTATTATTCCCTGATTTCGTATCAATAATAAAAATTTATTTTAAAAAGTCTTGACTCTTCCCCTTTAGAATTTGTTTAGTAGGGGGAGGATAAAAAAGCGATTATTAGATCATCGTATTTTTGATCCCCTTCATTGGATCATTCAGAAATTTGAACATTTCCTGATTATAAGGATTAGCAGTATGTATGCGGGTGACCTGACCCCCAAGCAAGCCTGGGAATATTTGCTTTCCAACCCATCCGTGGAATTGGTTGACGTACGCACAGATGGCGAATGGCTGCAAGATGGCGTGCCTGACTTATCCGCCCTTAATCGCCCTGTACATTTTCTAAGCTGGAATGCAAAAGCTTTAGAAAAACCTTCCTATTTTATTCAGGCACTTCAGGAACTATCTTTTACCAGCACCACCCCTTTGTTATTTTTATGCCGCAGCGGCGGACGTTCAAAATCCGCAGCTTTTTTAGCGTCTAATAACGGCTTCTCAAAAGCCTATAATATCCAAGGGGGATTTTTAGGGCATTTATCTTCGTTTGCCCATGAAGCTTCAACCCCAGGCTGGAAGCAACAGGGCTTACCGTGGGGATTACATAAGAATGGTTGAAAATTTGACGGCTATTCGCGACCATAAAGTGACGCTGATTGCCAGCCAATGGGAAAAAATCCAAGGCCGGATGCGCAAAGAATTTGGCGATGTGATTTATCGAAGCTGGCTGAAACCATTATCCTTATTAAGCAGGGATGGCGGTTCCGTGCGTTTATCGGTCTCCACCCGTTTTATCCGTGACTGGGTTACTTCCCATTATTTAGAAAAATTACGCCAATTATGGATCGTTGAGGATGCGTCCGTTAAAGATGTTGCGATCGTTTTGGAAGATTCACCCCACCGCAATATCGATCAGTCTGCCCAACTCAACGCTGAGGATCCTGTAGGCCAGTCTTATGCCCAAGGTCATTTGCAAGTTATCCAGGGTTCGGTAAATAAGACATCCCCCTCTTCCCTCTTAAGCACCCAGCAGCACCGGGAAGAATTAGGTGTAAGGTTGGATCCTCGTTTTACTTTCGATCATTTTATTGTCGGAAAATCGAACGAACTGGCGTACAGTGCCGCAAGACGGGTGGCTGAATCGGCGACCGTTTCTTATAATCCCCTGTTCTTGTATGGAGGCGTTGGCCTTGGGAAAACCCACCTCATGCACGCCATTGCCTGGCATATCAGGCAAATATCCCCGGAACGCCGTGTTTTATACATGTCGGCAGAAAAATTTATGTACCAGTTTATCAAAGCTTTACGGCATAAAGATACCTTTTCTTTTAAAGAGGAGTTCCGCTCCGTTGATGTTTTAATGATTGATGATGTCCAGTTTATTTGTGGCAAAGATTCAACCCAAGAAGAATTTTTTCATACCTTCAATGAATTGGTGGATAAAAACCATCAAGTAGTTGTTTCAGCCGACAAGTCGCCTGCAAATTTAGAGGGCCTTGAAGAGCGGATGCGCTCCCGTTTAGGCTGGGGCTTGGTTGCCGATATCCACCCCACCACTTATGAATTGCGCCTCAGCATCGTTCAAGCAAAAAGTGAACTTTTAAAAAGTAACGTTCCTTTAAATGTGTTGGAATTTTTAGCTAAAAAAATAACCTCTAATGTCCGGGAATTGGAAGGCGCCCTTAACCGGGTGGTGGCCCATGCAGCCTTGGTGAATACCCCCATTACGATTGAGGGGACCCAAGAATTGTTGCGTGATTTATTAAAACAAACTGAAAAACAACTAACCATTGAAGATATCCAGAAAAAAGTATCCGAACATTATCATGTGAAGATCATCCAAATGCACTCCCCCTCACGTGCCCGCAATATTGCCCGGCCCCGCCAAGTGGCCATGTATTTGGCGAAACAATTGACCGTATGTTCCTTGCCAGAAATAGGCAAGAAATTCGGCGGGCGTGACCACACCACCGTTTTGCACGCCGTTAAAAAGGTGGAAGAACTTTGCGGGCAAGATAAAAGTTTCGCTGAAGACGTTGAAATTTTAAGAAGATCCCTTTAATTTATCCTCTCCGGCAATGGGCTGCCGAACCATTTTTGAAAGCGGCATCCTCGCTTTTTCACCCAAAGAGAACCGTCTTTGATGATCCATTAAACATGCTTGCTTTCTTTAAAAAGACCTTCTAATTTAGGTGGCAACTATTCATTATTATTTTCGGCTTGCGACAGGGATCAATTGAATAACATCATGAAATTAACCATTGAAAAAAATATCTTCCTGAAAGCATTAACCCATATTCAAAGTGTTGTTGAACGCCGCACCACCATTCCCATACTTTCCCATTTATTATTAGAGGCCAAAAACAATCAATTGCAGCTCACCGCAACCGACCTGGATTTAACGGTAACGGAGGCGGTGCCTGCAACTGTGACTGCCCCTGGCCAAATTACTACCCCAGCCCATATTCTTTATGATATTGTCCGCAAACTACCGGACGCCAACCAATTATCCCTAGAATGGCAGCAAAATGGGGCGCTTTCTTTGCAAGCAGGCCGGTCAAGATTTTCGCTGCCAACATTGCCACGCGAAGATTTTCCGCTTTCCGCCCAAACGGATATGCCCTGCGTCTTTCAAATACCTGCTATCCAGTTTTTGAAACTATTAACGCAAACTAGTTTTGCAATGTCCAATGAGGAAACACGCTATTATTTGAATGGTATTTTCTTGCATGTTGGGCCAAGTCAACTATATGCGCCCAAATCGTTAAAGGCTGTGGCAACGGATGGCCACCGTTTGGCGCGCGCTGAAACAGTTTTGCCTGCCAAGGCCGAACAAATGCCTGGCGTCGTCATTCCACGCAAAACGGTACAGGAATTGATGAAATTGCTGGAGCATGAGGATCATTCGGTGACAATCGGCCTGTCGCCACAACGGATGACGGTGACTTTCAAACAGGTTTCCCTATCTTCCAAATTGATTGATGGGAATTTCCCCGATTATGAAAGGGTGATCCCAACCAATAACCAACAAATAATTGAAGCTGACCGCTTGGCGTTTGCAGCCGCGGTTGATCGCGTTGCCACCATTTGCAGCGATAAGTTACGCAGCATTAAATTACAAGTGCAGAAAAATAACCTCGTATTTTCAGCCGCCAGCACTGACATGGGCAGTGCGATTGAGGAAATTGAAGCAAAATACCAAGGTTCAGCGTTTGATATTGGCTTTAATGCCAAATATTTGGCTGATATCATGCAACAAATGACAGGTAAGAAAGCCAAAATTGCCTTATCTGATGCTTCTTCCCCTGTCCTCATCAGCAACCCCGAAGATATTGCCGCCACCTATGTTTTAATGCCGATGCGCATATAAATCTTTGTTTTTGGCGATCATGTCTTTTGTCCCGGCAATCCGCCAACTTAATTTAACAAATTACCGTAATTATTCCCGTCTGGCTTTAGCAATTGAAGCAGCACCCGTTGTCTTAATTGGGGCGAATGGTGCTGGTAAAAGTAATTTATTAGAAGCCTTATCTTTTTTTGTGCCCGGTCGGGGACTCCGCCAAGCCAAATTACCCGACATCAGTTGCCGCTCATCCGCCCCTTGCGGTTGGACAATTGCAGCAGTTTTAGAAAATCTTCAAGGTAGCATCACGATTGGCACGGCTTATGAAATAGATAAGCCGGTACGCCGCCATATCCGCATCGATGGTCAGACCCAACGCGATCAATCAACGCTTTTATCTATTTTATCCATGATCTGGCTAACCCCCCAGATGGACACATTGTTTTTAGAGGCATTTAGTGAACGACGGCGCTTTTTTGACCGGTTGGTTTATAGCCATTATCCATCCCACGCCGATTTATTAACCGAATACCAAAATTTGCTGAAAGAACGTTTAAAGGTATTGCTGGAATATGGCATCGCCCACCCCTGGCTAAATGGCTTGGAGCAACAAATGTCGGAACATGCTGTTGCTATTGCCTCCGCCCGCTTGCAGCATTTAAAGGAATTACAAAATTTCTTTTTGCAAGACGAGGCTTTCCCACAGGCTACCATGGCTATCCAAGGAACGGTGGAGACATCTCTGCAACACTCCCCTGCCCTTAAGGTTGAAGAGGATTTGCAAGAAATTTGGGCACAGTCGCGCAAACGCGATCAAATCACGGGCATGACCCATATCGGCCCGCAACGCAGCGATTTTATGGTGCATGATTTGGCCAGCGGCACACCTGCCGAATTCTGTTCAACCGGTGAGCAAAAAATGCTTTTGCTGTCGATTTTACTCGCGCAGGCAAATTGGCAAAAACAGCATCAAAACTTATCACCAATCCTTTTATTGGATGAAGTGGCAGCCCATCTCGACCCCCAAAAAAGGGAGCGTTTTTTTAACCATCTTATCAAGTTGCAAAGCCAATTTTGGTTAAGCGGCACCGAAATGGAACCTTTCAGCAGCCTAAAAGGAAAAGCACAGTTTTTTGATGTCGAAAAGGGCTTGGTAAAATCAAGGAATATGTGATAGTCTGACCTATAATTTTCATAAAGGTTATATAGTGATGACAACAGCCCCCTCCGCCGATTTGACTGCTGCAACATATAGTGCTGATTCGATTACAGTTTTGCGTGGCCTTGATGCCGTCCGTAAACGTCCCGGCATGTATATCGGCGATACCGACGATGGCTCCGGATTACACCACATGGTGTATGAGGTGGTGGATAACTCAATTGATGAGTCACTAGCTGGTTTTTGTACCCTCATCGATGTCATTATTCATGAAGACGGATCGGTCAGCGTCCGGGACAATGGCCGGGGCATCCCGGTTGATATGCATAAGGAAGAAGGTGTATCAGCTGCTGAAGTGATTATGACCCGCCTGCATGCTGGCGGTAAATTTGACCAAAATGTGTATAAAGTATCGGGCGGCCTTCATGGCGTTGGGGTATCGGTGGTTAATGCCTTATCCGAAAAATTAGAATTAAAAATTTGGCGGAACGGTTATGAATATTTCATGCGCTTCCGTCATGGCGAGGCCGAGGCGCCGCTAGCAAAAATGCACCCGGTTGCCCCTGATATGAGAGGGACGGAGGTGCGCTTTTGGCCCTCTCCCCAAACTTTTACCAATATCCTTTTTGAATACAAGGTTTTAGAACATCGGCTGCGGGAACTGGCTTTCTTAAATTCCGGCGTGCGTTTGCAATTAGTCGACCGCCGAATTGAACCTGCCCAAGTTGTTGAATTGTTTTATGAAGGCGGCCTGCAAGCATTTGTCCAATATTTGGATAATGGCAAAAATACCTTGCATACCCCTACCATCAGCTTTGTTCAGCAAAAAGACGCCATCACGGTCGAAATTGCTATGGAATGGACGGATAGCTATCACGAAACCATGCTTTGTTTCACCAATAATATCCCGCAAAAAGACGGTGGTACCCATTTGGCTGGTTTTCGGGCTGCCTTAACCCGTTTGATTAATAACATCGTTGAGCAAAGCCCCACGACTAAAAAAGAGAAAATCAGTACCACCGGGGAAGATGCGCGTGAGGGATTAACATGTGTTTTATCGGTTAAAGTTCCTGATCCCAAATTCTCTTCGCAAACCAAAGAAAAATTGGTGTCCTCTGAAGTTAGGGCAGCTGTTGAGGCAGTGGTACAGGATAAATTAGGGCAGTGGTTTGACGAAAACCCAGGAGAGGCGAAAAAAGTTGTCCAGAAAATTTTGGAGGCTGCGACCGCGCGCGAAGCCGCCCGTAAGGCACGTGAACTCACACGCCGCAAAGGGGCTTTGGATATTGCCTCCTTACCTGGGAAACTAGCCGATTGCCAAGAACGCGACCCTGCTTTGTCAGAACTTTTTATTGTTGAAGGTGATTCCGCTGGCGGATCCGCAAAACAAGCGCGCGACCGAAAACATCAGGCCATTTTGCCTTTGCGTGGTAAGATCTTGAATGTGGAACGCGCCCGTTTCGATAAAATGTTAAACAGTGAATCAATCGGCACGTTAATTACAGCTCTAGGCACAGGTATTGGCCGTGAAGAATTCAATATCGATAAAGCCCGTTACCATAAAATCATTGTCATGACCGACGCTGACGTTGATGGCTCGCACATTCGGACTTTGCTGCTGACTTTCTTTTATCGACAAATGCCGCAGATCATTGAAAAAGGGTATCTTTATATTGCCCAGCCGCCCCTTTACCGCGTAAAGAAAGGCAGCCAGGAGCAATATTTAAAGAATGATGATCAATTGGATACCTATCTTTTGCAAATGAGTTTATCAAACTTGACCATCGAAATTGATGGCAAACCGATATCAACCGAAGTGTTAACGCAATATATCCAACAGCTTCGCCCCTTTGCCCGGGTGATTGGGAATATAGCAAAAGTCATTGGTAATACCGAACTTGCAGAACAGGCCGCAATCCATGGTATTTTATTCCCTGAACATCTATCAAAACCTTTGCCTGTCATGGCTGAGAAAGTGGTGCAACGACTCAATCATTTTGCACCATCATCGCCTCCTTTATGGATGATGATGAAAAATACTGCCCAAGACATTATTATTACCAAGCGGCAAGAAGGGTTGGCTGAACAAT
>Ga0154020_10007504_pt1 | contig 12724 bp, 12 predicted proteins | sample Klosneuvirus_201_FD_109709 | JGI IMG/M metagenome (GOLD analysis project Ga0154020, IMG submission 109709) | Active sludge microbial communities from wastewater, Klosterneuburg, Austria - Klosneuvirus_20160825_MG | ecosystem: Engineered > WWTP > Aerobic digester > Activated sludge | place... | reverse complement strand
CGCAGAATTGCAACGCAAGAGAGATCATGACTGCCTCACAGGAAACCATCGACCAGATCTGCAAATTGCTGGAACCGTTCAATACCACCGGCAAGGTGCTTTCGCCTGAAACTGAGATTTCCGCCGACCTCAATATCGACTCGGTTGCGGTGATGGATTTCGTCATGGAAGTCGAAGACCATTTCGATATCGAGATCCCGCTGAATGTCGTGTCGGAGACGCACAGCATCGGCGATCTCGCCGCTGTCGTTGAAGCCCGCGTAAAGAAGGCCTGATGCCATGATTGATCTGCTGGACAAGCACAAAGGAATTGCCGAACGCCACGCCCGGATGATGGCGATGGGGGTGAACGCGGTGGGCCTCACCAATGACAGGATCCTGTCGCCGACGCGGGCCATGATCAATGGCCGGGAGACGATCCTTGCCGGCACCAACAACTACATGGGCATCACCTTTGACGCGGACTGCGTCAAGGCGGGGCAGGATGCCATGGCGGAATTCGGCACGGGCACAACGGGCTCGCGCATCGCCAATGGCAGCTATGCCTTGCACAAGGAGCTTGAGGCGGAGCTCGCCAAATTCCTGAAGCGCAAGCATTGCATTGTCTTCACCACGGGCTACCAGGCCAACCTGGGCATGATGTCGGGCCTCGCGGGTCCGAAGGACACGATTTACCTGGATGCGGATTCGCATTCTTCCATCTACGATGGTTGCACCTTGTCGGGCGCCAAGCTGGTGCGCTTCCGGCACAATGACGCAACGGACCTGGACAAGCGGCTGACGCGCTCGGAAGGCGAAGAGGGCGGGCGGCTTGTGGTTGTTGAAGGCATCTATTCCATGCTGGGCGACCGGGCGCCGCTGGCGGATTTCGTTGAAGTGAAGAAGAAGCACGGCTTCCAGCTTTTGGCCGACGAGGCCCATTCCTTCGGCGTGCTCGGCCCCCATGGCCGCGGCCTTGCCGATGAGGCGGGGGTTGAGGACGACATTGATTTCATCGTCGGCACCTTTTCAAAGAGCGTGGGCGCCATCGGCGGCTTCGGGGCGGGCAACCACCCGCTGTTTGAAACGCTGCGCTATGCCATGCGGCCCTACATGTTCACGGCTTCGTCGTCGCCAGCTTCCATTGCCACGTCGCTTGCCGCCATAAAAAAACTGGCGGCCGAGCCGGAACGCCGGGACCGCTTGCGGGCCAATTCGGCGCGGCTCTTCGCCGGCTTCAAGGGCCTTGGCCTCGACATGGGCTGCGACATGGTGAGCCCGGTGATTGCGGTGAAATGCGCCGACGAGGTTTCAACCATCGCCATGTGGAATGCGCTCCTGGAAGCGGGCGTCTATGTGAACATCGCGCTGCCGCCGGGTACGCCAAACAAGCTATGCCTGCTGCGCTGTTCCGTATCGGCGGCGCACAGTTTCGATGACATCGACAAGATCATCGCGCTGTTTGGAAAAGTGGTGGCGAGCCGGGCGGCGGCCTAGGGTGTGCTCTTTTCCTTCTCCCCATCGGGGAGAAGGCGGGGCCCAAGCGAAGCTTGGGAGGATGAGGGGGAACAGGTGATTCAATTGCGAGACCTGTTCCCCCTCACCTTCCCATCCACCTTCGCTTCGCTGCGCCGGACGGCCCCTTCCTCTCCCCCAAGGGGTGAGGAAAAACAAAGATGATTATTCTCTAGCGAATTGCCCCTTGCGCAGCGGTGCAGCGCGGATATTGGAGATCACTGTGGTGAGCGTTGACATGTTTTCCTCTAGTGTTGTCGTAGGATGATCGTTCCAACTCTGGAGAGACCAAGCAGAGAGTTCAGGATTACTAACAGTAGCTGAGTGCCCATTAGCGGATTATAATTTGCCAGCCCGAGTGAAGCCGCCAAGAATGCTCCCTTCCATTGAATGCAAAGCGCAAAAACAACAAGAACACAAAAAAGCGCGAGGTAATAGCTCGACAAATAAACCCGCTCGGTGCGCTTTATCTTCTCCAACCCCCTTGGAATTTCCGGCGAAGCGCTCATCACAAAGATGTTCACCAGCGCAATCGAAAACCACACGAGAGCAACGAGAATTGAAGCATGAATGCTTGGGTAGTATGGGATGTACGACCTGCGATAGGACTTGTCCGCGAACACCTCTTGCGACATCCCGGGGTCGGCATCCGGATGATTTGCAAGCGCCAGGATTACTTTATCCGCGGGCAGCTTTATCCACGGCATGGCCGCCAGGTCCGCCGATAATCCCGAATTGAGAAGCATTGAGCCGAAGGGCAGGAAAGCCAAGAGAGCCACATAGGGAACGATCAGTTGGCCATAGACCCAGAATCTGTAGCTGGGAACGCGGAAATCATGGAAAACCCGCGTGTGCGTGACGAGCAGGGAGAACATTATGACGCAGATCACAATTCCAGCCCATCTTAGCGAAAACACCAAGACGAGTGCTGCAAGGTATGCAGGAATGAGCTTCGCGAAACTCTTCAATGCCATCGGTGTTTCCTTGAGGCCTCTGAACTGTTTCGGAGTTGAGTCTCCGCAGATTCGCGAATCAATTGACTAAATTCAGACTATGGCGGCGGCCTAGGATGTTATCAACGTTGGTTGATTTGTTTCCTTCTTCCCGGCGAGGAGAAGGCGGGGCCCAAGCGCAGCTTGTGAGGATGAAGGGGAATGGGTGATTCATCTGCAAGACCTGCTCCCCCTCACCTTCCCATCCTGCTTCGCTGCGCTACGCCGGATGGGCCCCTTCCTCTCCCCCAAAGGGCGAGGAAAAATTAATCACTAGCGAATGGCGCCTTTGCGGAGCAGTGCGGGGAGCAGCAGCAGACCGGCCATAACGGGGTGCCTTCTCTGCCAGTCGGTGAGAATGATTTTTTCGCCGGAATGGCGCTCGATTTTCCAGACGATGTAATCGGCTCCGCCCTGGAAGGTGAAGGCGGCCTTGATGAGGCGCAGCACCGACCAGCCTTTGCCCGTCAAGCGAAGCAGGGTTTGGTTGGCGTGAATGGGTGTTTCCGAAGCGAGAAGCCTTGCCGCTTCCCGGTAGTAATCGGGCGCTGAGGATACAATGCTGGCGGCGCGATTGGTTTTTTCGGAGCGGAATTCCGATTGGTAGGTGGCGTTGAAGCCGGCGGTCCAGATGGCCAGCGCATCAGTTTCCGCTGTCACGGCTTTGGCATTGGCAAAAGCGGTTCGCAATGCGTCGGAGATGCTGGCGACGACACTGTCTTTCGTCTTGTCGTCACGCACATAGACGAGGGCTGCGGGTTGCGCGAAGCGGGCCCAGAAATAGGGGTTGTTGGTATCCCGCCTCATCCATTTGGCAAAGAGCCGCAAGGGGAGGAGTGCGTATTTCGCCCGCAGGCGCTGGCCATCCAGCTCCGTCTCGGCATAGTAGACGTTGGGTGGAACGAGGCAGCAGGCGACGCGGCTGATGATGTTCGGGCTGACGCTGGAGAAATTTTCGGTGAGGACGTAGAAATCCATGAGCGTGTCTGCCGCCGCAACGCCCCGCAGGCATGAACCGTAGGCCAGAATGGCCAACGCTCCCGGGTGCCTCAGGCGCAGGACAACCGCCATCGCAAGAATTTCCGGCGGCACCTCGCGGGCCAGCGAAGCCTTGCAGAACTCCTTCAGATTTTCCGGCGCGGTCATCAGCCGCAGAGATAGGTGAAAACCGTGCCGGTTTCCACCTTCAAGGGCTCGATTTCCGGCGCATCGAAGAACTCGCCGTCGATCACGAAACTGACGGGGCAGGTGACTTCCAGCCGGGCGCTGGAAAAACTCACGGCCCCTTCCGGCATTTTGCGGTTCTCACCGCCGTACATGATGGGCAGGAGCCAGCGGGAAATGCTGGGCACGGGATAGGGGAAAACCGAGGTGCGGATGGGACCAAGTTTCGGCCCCCAGAAAGGCCTTGCCCCGAGGATCAGTTTTTCCAGGGTGGTGGAGAAGGCCAGAAGCTGGGGCCCATCGCTGAACTCCCGGCCATCGCAGGTCACGCGAATGGGAAAGGGGCGGTCAAAACGGGTGACATCATGGGGGTTGGGCCGGGTGAACATGGTGCGGCCGGCGGCGCTGGCCAGGGTTGCGAAGGTGGCCCAGTTGCCCTTGACCCCCTTGGCGTTGAAAACCCGCTGGCAAAACAGGGTGGCTTCGGAGGCCGCGCCGGTTCCCAGAAACATGCCGTGCCGCGGCCTGCCATCGCGGGGGTTGACGACCCGAAGGGTAGGGCGTTCACGGATCTGTTTTGCTTCCAGGTGGGTGATGTAATCGGCCTGGGCCCGCAGCCCCCGGTGGGGAAAGCCCAGATCGGCGGCCGTCATGTTGGTGGTGCCATGGGGCAGGAGGCTGAGGCGCGGAATGACCTTGAAGGGCTTGCGCTCCGCCAGGTCGGTTTGCACGGCATGGATGGTGCCATCGCCGGAACTGATGAACAGATCGGTGACGCCGTCGCTGGCAAAGTCATCGAGAAAGCCCGGCAACTGCTCAAACCTTTCAAGCACGCGGGTTGAAACCGCTGTGTTGTGTTTCAGCATGTCGACAAGACTCAAGCCCTTGCCGCTGGATTTTCCCGAGCTTGGATTGATCAGGAGGCCGGCGCGCTTCACGGTTTCGTCATCCAGGACGAAAGCGGCCCGTTGCGGCGCTTTTCGGCGAAGGCCAGAAGCAACTGCAGCGCATGAAGGCCGAGGCAAATTACCGTCCAGGCGGCAACAGCCAGCAGGCCCCAGTCAGGCCTTGCGATGGCCGTGAAGAATGTGAGAACGACCAGATTAGGATTTCGCCGTGCAGTGATCTGGCGGAAGAAGGTATCGATCGGGCGCCAGATGTGAATCTCTAGGCCCAGCCATTTGATGGCAATGCCCTCAATCGCGCGCTGCAGAACGTAGCCACCGAGAATGGCCGCCATCACGCCCCAGAAGACTTCGCTGCTCCATTGGGTTCCGGTGGCCAGCAGGCCATAGCCCCAGGCAATGTACCAAAAGGGCGGATGGATGAGATCGATGCCGTGATCGAAATAGTCGCCCCATTTGCTTGAGGTCAACGTGGTGCGCGCCAGCTTGCCATCCACGGTATCGAGAAACGTCATGGCCCAGGCGGCGATGAGTCCTGGAATGAACTGGCCTTGCAGGAAAAACCAGAATGCCAGCACAGTCATGAGGGCGGCAATTGTGGTGACCATGTTGGGGGAGACACCGCGCGGTGCGAGAAACCGGGTGGCATGGAATGCCGGCACGGGCCACAGGTGCTTGGTGATGAAGTCCGTGGCGCCCTTGTAAGTGCCCATGAACATGCGCCACTCGACGGCGCTGCGGTTTTCGGCGGTGACCACCATGGCATAGGGCGTTTCACGTTTGCGCAGGGATTTCCAGAATTCCATGTCGAGCTGGGCCGGGGCGCGGGCCAGCAGTTTTGCATCAGCAAGGGATTTGGTTCCCAGCAGGATTTCGATGGCGCGGGAAACGTCGCTGCCGCGCACGCTGGCGGCTATGGGCGAAGGGCTTGCTGATTCATCCGTGAGGAGCAGAAAATTGGGGCGCTTGAGCAGGACGGGGATGAGGGGCTGGTCGATCACCGCATCGCCGCGCACCAGAATGACCGGGCCATTGTGCGTGCGTGCTTCCGCCTCACTGACGGTCCTGGCAAGGCCCGCCGCGGCGAACTGCTTTTTCAGCCGTTCCGCCAGGGACAGTGACCACAATTTCTGTTGCGGGGCATTCAAGATGCAGAGCACCGGGCTGAAATGAATAGGCGCCCTTGGCACTTCGGCTTTCGGAATGCTGACCGTTTCCGGGACGGGCTCTCTCCGCAGCTTTTTCGCTGGCGACTTCTTTGCGGGCTTGGCCCTTGGCTTCGTCGTCATGCTAAACCCTGTCGATGCGAAGGCTGAGGGCTGTCGCCAGGGCACCAAAGGTCAGGACAGGCATCCATGCCGCGATCCATGGGCTGACAAATCCCAATTCACCCATGGTGAGGGCCAGACCATCCGCCACAAAATACATGAAGCCAAGACCAACGCCGGTGGCGAACAGCACACCGAGGCCGCCGCCGCGGCGGAAGCGGGTGGCGATTGGAATGCAGATGGCGATCATCACCAGGGTTGCGAAGAACAGGGAGATGCGCTTCTGCCACCAGGTTTCATAGACCCAGACGGGGCGAATTCCGAAACCGGAATTGGCAATGAAATAATTGAGATCGGAAATGGTCATCTCCTCCGGATCGCCGGAACGGGCGCCCGCCGCGGCGGGCTTCATGGCTCCGGAATAAACCAGACTGTCCAGACGGTTGGCAGGCAGGTTTTCGCGGTAATATACGATCACGTTCCTGAGGTTCCAGCGGTCACCCTGGAGTTCCGCCGTCTTGGCAACGATCTGTTCGCGCAGGATGCCATTTGTGTCCCGGCGGAAGATGATGACGTCCTCAAGCATGGTCGATTGCGGGTTGGAAGAGGCTGCACGCAAAATGTCGGTGCCGGATCTCATCCAGATGGGATCGCGTTCACCGAGCTTCAGTTTCTTCTCGCCATAGTCGGCCACGCCCCACTCCTTCAATTGCGGGGCGGCAGCGGGAATGGCCTGGTCATTCAGAAGAAAATTCATGCCCCCGGTCACAAAGGCAAGCGGCAACAACATGATGATCAGGCGGCGCGGCGAGGCGCCCGATGCCCAGATGGCGGAAATCTCGTTGCGGTAGCTCAGTTCGGTAAGGGTGAGCAGGAGAGCCAGCAAAACACTGATGGGCAGGAATGTTGCAAGAGTGGCGGGGGCCCGCATCAAAATGTATTTGAAAATGATGCTGGAACTGCCGTGGTCGAGGGCCAGGATTTCCTTGGCGTAGGAGATAACCTCAAGGGTGAGCACAAAAATGGCAATGCCGAACAGTATGCCGAGAAAGCGGGTGACAATCATCCGGGTGAGCATCCAGCCGATGGTCGTCATGACCTTGTTCCCCATCCAATTCGCCGGGCCAGCGGAAGCCAAAGGCGGCCTATGCCTGCTCCAAACGTGTCAACGACACCGCCGATGCGATCCGGCTTCAGGGTGAAACAGGTGATGTAGAACCGCCAAATTGCGAAGGCGGTGATCAGCCCGAAAGCCAGCCACATGGTTATCCAGGGGGTGATCCCGCTCATCCTGGTGGTCAAGGCCCCCTGCTCGATGATTTCGTGGAAAGCCACAACGATGACCATGGCCAAGCCGAAACGATAGCCGCGCTGACTGCGCTGGCGACCGATCGCAAAGGGCACGGCGAGCAGGGGCAGCATGAAAAAAGTGACGACATTGACAATTCTCTTGTGCAGTTCTGCCAGCATGGAATTGCGAGAGGAACCTTTGGGCGGCGTGTCAAGCTGGGTGTAAAGCTCAGGCAGGGTGAGTTCGCGCTCATCTTCGCCGCGCGGACGGAATATGCTGTCGGACACTCTTCCTAGCGGGGTATCAGTGGTGGCAAATTCAACAACGGTAGCCTGCGGAATCTCGGCCTTGCCGTCCAGGCTGGGCCAACGGTCAAGTTTCAGCCGATGACCGTTGTCCAGGCGCAGAACCGGGCGGCGGTCGCCGTCAAGAGGGATCAGCATTCCCGATGAAGCAGTAAGTGTATCCAGCCCCGATGGGCCACGGTAATCGAAGAGAAAAACATGATCGAAGGTGTTGCTTGAGCGATTCAGTTTGTCAAGAATGAAGGTGCGGGTGCCTGCCTGCATGAAGACGCCTTCCTCGGCGAGATAGAAAACCTCCACATTCTTCACGTCAAACAGGACCGAGCGGTAGGCATAGCGGGTCTGCGGCTGTAGCCAGCCAACAATAAAAAGCGAAAGAGCCCCAAGGGCCAGCGAAAGCAAGATGACCGGCCGGGTCAGCCGGTGCAGGCCGGTTCCGGTGGCCATTATGGCGTCAATTTCGCTGTCCTTTGACAGCTTGTTGAAGCCAAACAGAAGGCCGAGGAAGAGGGCCGCCGGAATGGCGGTTCCGAGATAATGCGGCACGAGATAAGCGAGCAATTCGAAGACCACGCCAAAGGAATTCTTCTTGCCGAGCGTTGTATCGAGCAGGCGCACGAGCCTTTCGGCCAGGAGCATGAGCAAACCGATCGCCATGGCTGTTGCCAATGGCTTTGCCACCTGCCTGAGGACATAGCGGTCGATAATGGTCAGCACAGGCTTATGATTCTCCAGACATCCGCAGCTGCAGGGTCCATAACAGGTTTTTGCGCAGCTTGTCAGTCAGCACTGGGGCGGATTTGAGGTCGGGAGGGCCGGGCCAGCCGGCATCGGGAAACTCCGTCGCATCGAAGAACTGCGGCCTGGCATAGCGCGGCAGCACATGCATGTGCACATGCGGATCAACCATCATCAGCATGAGATAATTGATCCTGTCATAGGGATTGAACCTGCGCAGGCTTTGCTCGATGTCGGTAACCACGATTGAAAGTTCGGCGAAAGCGGTGGGCGGCAGATCGGAAAACGCCGTGGCTTCGGATTTTGCGGCAAGCACCAGGCTGCCAAGCGTTACTGTTGCGGGCGCAGCAGGACGCACCAGTGGTGGTGTTCCTTAACCAGACTGCCGGGATAGCCAAATTTCTGCATCGTGGCGTTCATGGCCGGCAACTTACCCCGAAGCGGGCTCAGGAAGGAAGGGTGAAGTGGTTTTTGGCCAGCATCCGGCGGGATTTGGGATCCCATGCCCGTATTGAAACGTGGGTCACCCAAGTTCCCTGATTGCGGCTGATTTCATAGAGGTTCCATGCGGCGGGTTCAGCGTGGCCCGTTTCATTCATGGACGCGGAGGGCACGCCAATAACCGGAATATCGCCGTCACGGCCTGCAAGAACATTGAGCATTTGCTGGTGGTTGTGTCCATGCAGCACCAGTTCCGCCCCTTCGCTTGCCAAAATGTCGCGCAATTGAGCGGCATCACGGAGGGCTTTTCGCGGCGGCGCGAGGCCCGGCAGGGGAGGATGATGAATCATGACGGCCCGGTAATAGCCCTTGGCCTTCAAGTCATGCAAAATTCCCGGCAGCGCTTCGAGCTGCTTGGGGCCGAGGGCGCCCGCCGCCCGGGTCAGGGATTGGGGAACGCCCGAATTCAAGCCAATCAGCGCCAGATTACGGCGCAGCCGCACATAGGGGAATGACGCCTGCGAACCGGGTGCTGCCATGTCTCCGGTCATGTAAGGGGCGAGATGGGCAAGGCCGTATTTCCACGGCACGGGCACGTAGGCGTCGTGGTTTCCAGGCACATAGGAAATCCAGGCGGGATCGCCAAAGCTCTGCAGCCAGCGCGCGGCGCGGGGGAATTCAGCGTAGGCCGATAGGTTCAGCAGGTCGCCAGTGAAGGCGACGTGATCAGGGCTGGCTGCCACAATGTCGGCGACAAGGCTGCTGGAAATGGCACGGTCGTGCTGTTTGTGTCTTCTCCAATTCCAGTTCACCGCACCGACCAGGCGTTTCAGGGCGAAATTCTGCCAGGCGGCGCCGGGCGGCAATGGCCCCAAATGGACATCCGACAGATGAGCGAGCGTTAGGGCCAAATCTTAGCTTCCGTTGACTTCCGGGGAATCGGGTGCGAATGAGCAGTCCGTACTTACCCTTCTGTTAGACGTGGATTCAAGCATTGTGCGTATAGTTATTCTTGCAGCAGGCCAGGGCAAACGGCTTTTGCCACTGACCACGGAAGTTCCCAAGGCCCTTCTCGACATTGGGGGCAAAACATTGATCGAACGGCAAATCGAGGCGTTCGCGGCAAAGGGGCTCAAGGACTTCACGGTTGTGACCGGTTATGGGGCGCAGCGCATGGAGGAGGCTTTGGCGCGAATTGCCCGGAACCTCGGTGTTGCGATTGCCACCATATATAATCCCTTCTATGCGGTTGCCGACAATCTGGCGAGCTGCTGGATGGCGCGCGCCTCCATGTCCGGCGATTTCATCCAGGTGAACGGCGACAATGTGTTTCGCAGCGACCTCGTCGAGAAGCTTCTGGCAGCTCCGGCGGTTCCAGTCGGCGTGGCCACCAATCTCAAGCAGGCTTATGACAGCGATGACATGAAAGTCATTCTTGACCGCGGGCGCCTGACTGAAATCGGCAAGACCCTGCCGGTCGATACGGTGGATGCGGAGGCCATCGGCTTTTATGTTTTCCGCGGCGAAGGCTCCACGGCTTATGTCGAGACACTCGAGCGCGCCATGCGTGATCCGCAGGCGCTGAAGCAGTGGTTTCCTTCGGCGATCGGCTCGCTTGCCAAGAAAACCGAAATCCGCACCATCCCGATTAACGGACTGCAATGGTGCGAAGTTGATTTTCCAGTCGACCTGCAGCAGGCGCGGCAACTGGTTGCCAGCTGGGGTTAGTTCCGCAGTTTCAGAATCGCCTCGGCCAATGCGAGATCCGAGGGCTTGTCCACATCAATGGCAGCTTCGGCAAAGGGCAGGAGGACCGGTTTTGCAACAAGCCCAAGGCGGGTTGAGACAATCCTGAAAGCGCCATCGAGCGACAACAGTCCCAACGCAAAGCGGATGAGGGCAAGCCAGCCGAAGGCGGCAACCAGGCGCCAGGGCTTTTTTCTCGACTGTTCGAGATATTGCCATTTCTCCAGAATGCGCAGGCCATTCTCATTGCCGATGGCGAAGAGGTTGCAGCCTGAAACCCGGTCCCTGCCAAGCCTGAAAAAGGTGCGGACCGATTGCGGATACGCGGCGAGGACAGTTTCGGCGCGTGCGAGCCCGGCGGAAAAATCGGCGCCATTCCGCCCTGCTTCCCCACAAAAATAATCTATCATCCCGGGCGTGAGCAAGGCATGGTCCGCCGTCGTCAGCAGCACCGGATATGTCGCGTGCTTCCTGATGGCAACGATGGCCGAGAGGGGGGCGGACCGTTCCGAAGCCATGATGGAAATGCCGGGATCCTGTTTTGCCAGGGCCGCAAGCACAATGGCTGGATCTTCAATGGAAATGGAGATGGCGGCAACAGACCGTGATTGCCTCAGGGCGTCCACGACCCGCTGCAGCATCGGCACGCCGTTGACAGGCAGGGCGCATTTATGGCTCACGCAATAGGCTTTCGCCATGGGATCATTGGGTCCCCGCCCGGCGGCCAGGACAATCGCTATCCACTGCTTTGCCACTAGATTGCCTTTTCGTAGATGCGATAGGTCTTGTAAGGAATTGCCCCCATCTCCTCAAGCATGTGGCGCATGGGCTGGTTGTCTTCCAGAATCCACGAGAGTTCGCTGCTGCCGGTGCCGCGTGAGATGTGATAGCGGCGGACGGTTTCGATGACGGCCAGCGCCAGGGAGGAACCTGCCATCGTTCCATGAAATTTCCTGCGCACTCCCATGAGCGGCATGCGCACGGAATTGGGGGCGCGGCCAAAGAGATTCCATGCCAGCTTGGCCCAGCCAAAGGGCAGCAGCTTGCCGTCCAGTCCGGCGATCCATTCATTGAGGTTTGGCAGGGTTACGGAAAATGCCGCGGGCTCACCCTTATAGCTGGCAATGGCAATGAACTCCCCGGTGACAAGGAACTTGAGATTGTCGCCGAGGGCCTTGAGCTCCTTGGGCGTAAAGGGAATGAAGCCCCAGTTGTCGGACCAGGCATCACTGTGGATGGAGAGAATTATCTCCAGATCACGCGAGAGGTTTTTCTTATCAATCGGGCGAACGCTGATATGAGATGACTTCATGGCCCGCTCATAGGCAACGGAAAGCAATTTGGGCAGGGGGTTCTTGTCGTCATAATAATAGGCGATGACGTCCTTGGCCTTGGTGAAACCTGCCGCTTCAACGCGGGCCGCGTAATAGGGCAGGGCATGGCCCATCATCATATTGGGCGGGCGGTCAAAGCCGTCGACCAGCAGGCCCATTTCATCATTGATTGAGAAGTTGAACGGGCCGCGCACGGTTTTCATTCCGCGGGCCTTGAGCCAGTTCCCGGCCGCGCCAAACAAGGCAGCAAAAACCTCGGGATCATCAGGCGCTTCGAGAAAGCCAAAGTGGCCGGTGGCATCGCGGTAGCGCTCAAGGTGCAGACGGTCGATCTGAGCTGAAATGCGGCCCACTGGCTTGCCATCGATTTCCGCCAGGAAGAGCTGTCCTTCGGCGTGCTCAAAATAGGGATTCTTCTTCGGATCAAGGTGTTCGAAGCGCTCAAAATAGAGTGGCGCCACCCAGTTGGAGCCTTTGCCATAGAGCGCGAAGGGCACGTCGAGGAAAAGTTTTTTGTCCCGCTTTGAGAGAACCGGCCTGACGCTGACGCTCATCGTTTGCTGCTCTTGCGCTTTGGCGCTGCCTTCGGTGGTGATACATGGCCCTTGGAAATCGTGTAAAGCCTGTCGGCAATTTTTGTCCAGGCGGGCCGGTGGGTGATGGCGATGATCGTATAGCGCCCGCGCAGGGATGCAATGTTGTTCACGATTTCCGCTTCGGTGTCCGGGTCCAGGGCGCTGGTGACTTCGTCAAGGATGAGGATCTTGGGATTTGTCGCGAGGGCGCGGGCAAGTGCGATGCGCTGGCGCTGCCCGCCAGAAAGCCTGCCACCCATTTCACCCACGTCGGTTTCGAGACCGTGCGGCAGGGAGGCGATGAAGTCCCTGGCGCCGGCCTGGTCAAGCGCTGCCATGATCGCTTCGGTGGAAACATTGGGGTTGGAAAGCCTGATGTTCTCCTGGATGGTGTCATGGAAAAGCATGAGTTCCTGGGGCACATAGCCGATGCTTTGGCGCCACGCCTTGATATCGATGGTTTCAATGGGT
>Ga0154020_10007503_pt1 | contig 12725 bp, 10 predicted proteins | sample Klosneuvirus_201_FD_109709 | JGI IMG/M metagenome (GOLD analysis project Ga0154020, IMG submission 109709) | Active sludge microbial communities from wastewater, Klosterneuburg, Austria - Klosneuvirus_20160825_MG | ecosystem: Engineered > WWTP > Aerobic digester > Activated sludge | place... | reverse complement strand
CTACGCCAACTGGCCGACCGTTCCCCAGCTCTATATCGGCGGCGAGTTCGTCGGCGGCAGCGACATCATGACGGAGATGTACCAGTCGGGCGAACTGCAAAAGCAGCTGGAGCCGATCGTCAAGGCTTCCTGAGTCAGCGCTTCAGCCCCGCCAGTAGAGCGTCGATCATGCGCTGCGCCTGCCCCAGGTAGGTGCCACCGAACAGGTTGAAGTGATTGAGGATGTGGTAGAGGTTGTAGAGCGGTTTGCGCGTCTCGTATCCGGCATCGAGGGGCCATGCCCTGCGATAGGCGGCATGGAAACTGAGGGGAAAGCCGCCGAACAGTTCCGCCATGGCGATATCCGCCTCGCGGTCGCCGTAATAGCAGGCCGGGTCGAAGATCACCGGGACACCGTCGCGGGTTTGCGCGGCATTGCCCGACCACAGGTCGCCATGCAGCAGGCTGGGCGCCGGCCGGTAATCGATGAAGAGGCCGCCGATGCGGTCGCTGATCCCGCGGCCTTTGCTTACCAGCGACCGGTCCATGCCGTTTTCCAGGGCAAGTTCCAACTGCGGCCGCAGCCGGCGGTCAGCGAAGAAATGCGGCCAGGATTGATGAAGTGCGTTGGTTTGCCGTGTCGAACCGATGAAATTGTCTGCCGGCCAGCCGAAGGCGTCGCCCCGGACTCGATGCAGTTGCGCCAGTGCCGCGCCGAGAGTCGCGCCGCCGGCCTGATCCAGGGCTTTCAGTTCAAGATGTTCCAGCACCAGGAAGGCCTCATCGCCGGCGTTTCCCTGCGTGATAAAAGTCGGTGTTGCCACCACGGCGGCGGCGGATAGGGCGAGCAGGCCTTCGGCTTCGGCAGCAAACATGGGAGCCGCGGCGAGCGGACCGGTTTTTACGAAGTAGTGGCGAACTCCATCGTCGAGGTGCCATGCGCGATGAATCGAGCCGCCGCGCACGGGTTTGGCCGACGAGACGCTGAACGGCGTCCCCGTTCGTTCGCCGATCGCCGCCGCAATCGTATCGAACACGGCGCCGCCGTCAGGTGTCAAAGTGACGCCAGGCGGGCGTTAGCATCGGCGAGGCGGCCGGCGATGACGTCGAGAAAGCCCTGGTAGAAGTGCATCCGGCAGGCGTCCGAGGAGTGCTGGAGCGCCTGCGCCGAAATGGTCACGACGCGGGCTACGGTCTGTGCCGCCACGTCGGCGCCGCGTGTGTGCTGGCCACGGCGGATGATGGCCATTTCGCCGAAGCATTCCCCCGCCAGCAGCGTGCCCAGGACGTGTCCGCTTTTGGATACGCTGAGTTCGCCATCGAGCAGGAAGGCAAAAAAGTCGCCGCGCTCGCCGTCCCGCATGACTACCGTACCGGCGGCCACTTCGTCCCAGCGCGAGAAGCGGACCACTTCCCACAGATTCACGTCGGAGAATGCGGTGAAGAATGGCAGCGCCCGCAGGGCCTCGAACTTCTCGCTGTCCGGGAATTGCTGGCGCTGGTCCAACAGCTGCTTGTTGCGAAACGATTGCGCCAGATCATGGGAGAACTCTTCCCAGGTCTGGTAACGGGCCGTCACCTCCTTTTGCATGGCCCTCGCCACGACGGCGTCTAGGCTCGGCGGCAGGTCGGTGCGGAAGGTCGACGGTGGTGGCGGATCGGTGTTGCAGATCTGGTAGATGATGCCGTAGTTCGAGGTCGCCTGAAACGGCAGCCGGCCGGTCAGCAACTGGTACATCACCACGCCGAGCGAGTAGATGTCGGTCTGGTGGTCAAGGGCCAGGTCGCGGACCTGCTGCGGAGACATGTAGGCCGGCGATCCGACACCCGATACTTGGGTGCGGGTTTGCTCGCCGCTGCTCAGCATCGCCGCGCCAAAATCGGAGATCTTGATGTCGCCGCTGACGCGGTTCTCGCTGTCGCCGGAATTGACCAGCAGGATGTTCGCCGGCTTGATGTCGCGGTGGGTGATGCCGGCGCGAAACGCATAGTCGAGTGCGCGGGTGCACTTGAAAATGATCTCGACCAAGCGGTCGAACGGCAGCAACGTGCTCGGTGTGCAGAAGGACTCCAGCGTGCCTCCCTTCACGTATTCCATGACGATGTAGCTCTGTTCTTCGGACAGCACCGCATCGAAAATCTGCACGATGTGCGGATGCACCAGCTTGCCGGCCAGCGAAGCCTCGGTCATCAGGAGGTTGCGGTAGAGCTTGCCGCGCTCCTTGTCGCGCAGCACCTCGGGGAAGATGGCCTTGACCGCCACTTCGCGTTCGGCGAAGTTGTCGTAGCCGAGGTAGACGATCGAGGTGGCACCTTCCCCGAGCTTGCTGCGAATCTCGTATTTGCCGATGCGTTCCGGAATGGCCATCGGGTCAAAGTCGCGCGCGGGCGCGGGCGATGGCAGCCCTGACCTGCCCGGGCGCGGTGCCACCCAAATGGTCGCGGGCGGCAAGTGAGCCGGCCACGGTGAGCACCGCATAGGCGTCCTCGCCCACCAGCGGTGAAAACGTCCGCAACTCGTCGATGGTCAGATCCGGCAGGTCGCAATTGCGTTCCACGCAGGCGCGGACGGCGCGCGCGACGATTTCGTGTGCGTCGCGGAACGGCAGTCCCTTCTTGACCAGGTAGTCGGCGAGATCCGTGGCCGTGGCGTAACCCTGGCGCAGGGCTGCGGCCATGGCTTCGGGCTTGATGCGTATGCCGGAGACGAGGTCGGCGAAGATGCGCAGCGTGTCGATCAGCGTGTCCGCGGTGTCGAACAAGGGCTCCTTGTCCTCCTGGTTGTCCTTGTTGTAAGCCAGCGGCTGGCCTTTCATGAGCATCAACAGGGTCATCAGATGGCCGGTGATGCGGCCGGTCTTGCCGCGCGCCAGTTCCGGTACGTCCGGGTTCTTCTTTTGCGGCATGATCGACGATCCGGTGCAGAAGCGGTCGGCGAGGTCGATGAAGCCGACGCGCGGGTTCATCCACAGGATCAGTTCTTCCGAAAAGCGCGAGACATGGGTCATGACCAGCGCTGCCGCGCCGCAGAATTCGATGGCGAAATCGCGGTCGGACACCGCATCCAGCGAGTTTTCGCATACGGACTCGAAGCCGAGCTCGCGCGCCACGGCCTCGCGGTCGATCGGGAAAGTGGTGCCGGCCAGTGCCGCGGCGCCCAGCGGCAGGCGATTGACGCGGCGGCGGCAGTCGGTAAAACGCTCGCGGTCGCGGCACAGCATTTCGAAATAGGCCAGCAGGTGGTGGCCGAAGGTCACCGGCTGCGCCACCTGCAGATGCGTGAAGCCGGGGAGCGGCGTGTCGGCGTGGGCTTCGGCCGCATCGAGCAACGCCGCCTGAAAATTGCGCAGCAGGCCGTCGATCTCGTCGATGGTGTCACGCAGCCAGAGCCGGATGTCGGTAGCCACCTGGTCATTGCGCGAGCGCGCGGTGTGCAGTCGCTTGCCGGCTTCGCCGACAAGTGCGGTGAGCCGCTTCTCGATGTTCAGATGCACATCCTCGTCATCGAGGTTCCAGTTGAAACTGCCGGCCTCGATTTCTGCGGTGATGCTGGCCATGCCCTGCTCGATGGACTGCAGATCGGCCGCGGCGATGATGCCTTGGGCGGCGAGCATCCGCGCGTGCGCAAGCGACGCACGGATGTCCTGCCGCCACATGCGTCGATCGAAGAATACCGATGCGGTGTAACGTTTGACGAGGTCGGAAACGGGCTCCGCAAAGCGGCCCGACCAGGCCGCCGGGCTTGTTTGAGAAGCGGGAAGTTTTGGGCTTGTCATATTTTTGCTGCCATGTCAGCGGCCGATAAATGCGGTAAAAGCACTGGAAAATCAATGGTGACAGGCTTTTCGCTCAAGCGAGGAGTATAAGGTAAAAGCCCGCATCGCCGACGTGCTGCGGAATTGTGAATGTCATCAGCCGGGGCGGACCGCGCACTGCTTTGAACGAATCGGAGGATCGGCCGGTGAAGGCGGATGCGAGGTGTGCCACCGATCAGTCCTGCGTTGACGGCGGCACAGTGCCCGCCTAACATCGCGGCTTTGCATCGACACTCGATCCGCCGTGAACTTCGCCAGCCTGTATGCCCCGATTGACGCCGACATGCGCGCGGTTGACGCCGTCGTCAGGGCGCGGCTGCATTCGGAGGTGGCGCTGGTGCGCCAGGTCGCCGAGTACATCATTGCGGCCGGTGGCAAGCGCATGCGACCGGCGCTGGTGCTGCTTGCCGCCGGCGCCTGCGGATACTCCGGAACCCGCCATCACGACCTGGCGGCGGTTGTCGAGTTCATTCATACGGCGACCCTGTTGCACGACGACGTGGTCGACGAGTCTTCGCTGCGTCGCGGTCGCGAGACGGCAAATGCGGTTTTCGGCAATCCGGCCAGCGTGCTGGTGGGCGATTTCCTTTATTCGCGCGCCTTCCAGATCATGGTCGGCGTCGGCAGCATGCGCGTCATGCAGGTGCTCGCCGATGCGACGAACATCATTGCCGAAGGCGAGGTGCTGCAGTTGATGAACTGCCGCAACGCCGATATCGGAATTGATGCCTACCTTCAGGTAATCCGCTACAAGACCGCCAAGCTTTTCGAGGCCGCCGGCCGGCTGGGGGCGATTCTCGGCGAAGCGAGCCCGGAAATCGAGACGGCGCTGGCGGACTATGGCATGCACCTGGGTACGGCATTCCAGCTGATCGACGACGTACTCGACTACTCGGGTCAGGAGGCCGAAACCGGCAAGCATCTTGGCGATGATCTGGCCGAAGGCAAACCGACCCTGCCCCTGATACATGCCATCCACCACGGAACGCCGGAGCAGGCGGCGCTGGTTCGGGCCGCGATTGAAAACGCCAGCCGTAACGGCTTTGCCGATGTCCTCGTCGCGGTGCGTTCATGCGGCGCCCTCGACGCGGCACGTCGGCATGGCGTCGAAGAGACCGCCAGAGCCAAGGCGGCGCTGGCGCCATTGCCGGAATCAAAGTTCAGGGAAACACTGCTACAATTGGCGGACTTCGCGGTGCAAAGAAGCTTTTGATCGCCGCGATGCTTGCAAGGATGACCTCACGGACCGAAATTCCAGGCCCGTTCCCGCAACGTCCCTCCTTGCCACCAACCTGCCGTCGGGGCGTAGCTCAGCCTGGTAGAGTACTGCGTTCGGGACGCAGGAGTCGGAGGTTCGAATCCTCTCGCCCCGACCATTTTCCGGCTGCTGCGGGGAGTTGAAGGCCGTGGCAAAGTTCCTGCTTTTCCTTGTCGTGATTGCCGTGATCTATGCGCTGGTGCGCGCATCGAACCGGCGTGGCAAGTCCCCACCCGCCGCTCGCGGGCCCGAGCCGATGACGCGGTGCGCCCATTGCGGCCTGCATTTCCCGCACGCCGAGGCGATCATCGATGCCGGTCAGAATTTCTGCTGCGAGGATCATCGCCGGCTGGGGGGCCGCCTTTGAGCGAGAGCGGCACTCCGGCCGCGGATGCCGACGCGGACGATTCCTTCTGGCGCTCGCTGCGCTTTTTCACGCTTTACCGTCTGTCGATCGCCGCACTGTTTCTGGTTGCGGCTCTCGTTTTCGGCGATACGATCAGTCTCGGCACGCAGGATGCCCGGCTGTTTGGTCGTGTCGCCGCGGTCTATCTCCTGCTGGCGGTGGCGTTCTTGGTCATATTGCTGCGTCGGCCGCGCCGTTTCAATCTTCAGCTTTCGGTCCAGGTGGCGGTCGACGTCGTCGCCCTGACCTTGATGATGTTCGCCAGTGGCGGCCAGAAGAGCGGTATTGCAGTGCTACTTCTGGTGGTGGTTGCCGGAGCCGCTCTGGTGGGGCAGGGACGCATGACCCTGTTTTATGCCGCCCTGGCTTCGGTGGCGATGCTGCTGGAGGAAAGCTGGCGCGTACTTGCCCTGGATGTCGACCTGGCCGACTTCGTGCGCACCGGGATCATCTGCATCGCCTTTTTTGCCACAGCGATCATTGCCCGCCTGCTGGCGCGGCGGGTCGTTGCCAACGAAACGCTGGCGCGGGAACGCGGCAGGGAACTCGACGACCAGCTGCGAATCAGCGAGCGGATCATTCGAGACATGGAGGACGGCGTCTTGGTGGTGGATGGCGACGGGCGCGTACGATTGCTCAACCCGCGCGCCGAAGCCTTGTTCGGAGTGGAGACGGCCGCAGGTGACGCACTGGAGACCATGTCCCGTGCGCTGGCCGATCGTTACCGGATGTGGAACGCCCAGTCCGTGGAAACGGTCGAAATGCTGCGCCAGAAGGACGGACGCCTGCTGCGTGTCCGCTACGTTCCCTCGACCGAGTTGCGGGGGCGCGCACTGATCTATGTCGAGGACATGGAGCGGGTGCAATCCCAAGCGCAACAGCTGAAGCTTGCGGCGCTGGGGCGACTGACCGCCAACATGGCGCACGAGATCCGCAATCCTCTGGCCGCCATCAGCCATGCTGCGGAACTCCTGGCCGAAGAAGATCGAGATGCCCTGCATACGCGCCTGGCCCGGATCATTCATGACAATACCGGTCGCCTCAACCGGCTGGTGACCGAGGTGCTGGAGCTCGGTCGTCGTGACCGGGCTCAACCGGAGCGCCTCCGCTGGCAGGCATTTCTTTCCGGGTTCCTCGAGGAGTTGGCCTTGCATGATGCGTCGGTGACGCGGCGCGTGCAGGTCGGCGACGTCGATGTCGAACTGCGCTTTGACCGCGGGCATCTTTATCGGGTGCTGTGGAACCTCATTGGCAACGCGCTGCGCCACGCCAGCAACGCGGACCAGGCGGTGCGACTTGAGGCGAGGCCGGCTGCGGCAAGCGGCAGAGTCGAGCTGCATGTCATCGACGACGGACCCGGAGTCGGAGAGGCGCAGCGCAACCAGGTATTCGAGCCGTTTTTTACCACGCACGGGGCGGGTACGGGACTGGGACTGTATATTGCGCGGGAACTGTGCGAGGCGAGCGGCGCCAGTCTCGAACTGCTGGATGATGCACCCGGCGCCCATTTCCGTATTTCGGCTGAGGGACAGGTATGCCAATGAAGGCTGAACGCCGTCTCCGTGGTCATGGCGAGGCCAAGCGCGTCCTGGTAGTGGACGACGAAGCGGACATCCGCGAGCTGCTCGATCTCACCCTGGCGCGCATGGGCCTGGCGGCGGATTGCGTCGGCTCGCTTGGCGAGGCCCGCCGCATGCTTGCCGACCGGCGCTACCAACTGTGCCTGACCGACATGCGGCTCCCCGACGGCGAGGGGCTGGACCTGGTGCGCCATATCGCCGAGACCGTGGCCGACTTGCCGGTGGCCGTGATTACTGCCCACGGCAGTGCAGAGAACGCGGTGTCGGCACTCAAGGCTGGCGCGTTCGACTACATCGCCAAGCCGGTGTCGCTCGACCAACTGCGCGGCATCGTCAAGTCCGCTCTTGATTTGCCCAGTCCGGATTCGCCAGGTGGCATCGGTGACGAGTCCGACCTGTTTGGCGATTCGCCGGCGATCGAGCAGGTTCGCCTGCTGATTGACCGGGTGGCACGAAGTCAGGCGCCGGTTCATGTTACGGGCGAGTCGGGAAGCGGCAAGGAACTGGCGGCTCGATTGATCCACAAGCTGGGCGCCCGCCGCGACCGGCCTTTCGTGCCGGTAAATTGCGGCGCCATTCCCGAGAACCTGATGGAAAGCGAGTTCTTTGGCTACCGCAAGGGGGCGTTCACCGGCGCCGCCGATGACCGCGACGGCTTTTTCCAGGTCGCCGACGGCGGCACCCTGTTCCTCGACGAGGTGGCCGAACTGCCGCTGACGATGCAGGTCAAGCTGCTAAGGGCGATTCAGGAAAAGCGCGTGCGCAAGGTCGGAGCTACCGGCGAGGAAGCCGTCGATGTGCGGGTCATTTGCGCCACCCATCAGGACCTCAAGGCATTGGTCGACCAGGGGCGATTCCGCCAGGATCTGTTCTATCGGCTTAACGTCATCGAGCTGAGGATGCCGGCCTTGAGGGAGTGTCGCGAGGATATTCCGGCACTGGCGCGGCACATCCTGCAGCGGTTGGCGCGGGCGGCCGGCGCAAGTCCGCCGCCGCTTGCGCCGGCCGCGCTTGAGGCATTGCGGGGCTACCCCTTTCCGGGCAACGTGCGCGAACTCGAAAACGTCCTCGAGAGGGCGCTTGCCCTTATGACAGGGAGCCAGATCGAAGCGGTTGATCTTAACCTGGCGCCTGCTCCGATTTCCGGCGGCGCTTCCCCGGTCGCCAGCGGCTCGTTGCAGGATCATTTAGACCAGGTGGAGCGGAACGCCATCCATGATGCGTTGGTGCAGTCGAACGGCAATCGCACCGCCGCCGCCCGCCTGCTGGGTGTGACTTTCCGTTCTCTGCGGTATCGGATGGCGCGACTGGAGATCAAGGAGTGACCCAGGCCGGTGCCGAGGGTGTCGATGCGGGCTGGTTGCCTGGGGCGCAGCGGATCCTGTCGCCGAACTGCGACGAGCGCCCACCCGATGAGGTGGTGCGACTGGTCGTGATCCACGCCATCAGCCTGCCGCCGGGTGAATTCGGTGGCCCCGGAATCGTCGACCTGTTCACCAATCGCCTGGATCCGGAGGCCCATCCTTATTTCCGCCAGATCCGCGGCCTGCGCGTCTCGTCGCATTTTCTTGTTCGTCGGGACGGCACCTTGATCCAGTTCGTACCCTGCTCACGGCGGGCCTGGCATGCCGGTGTTTCGAGCTGGATGGGACGGCCGGGCTGCAATGATTTCTCGATCGGAATCGAGCTCGAAGGCTGCGACCAACTCGCGTTCGAGGATGCCCAGTATCTTTCCCTCAATCGACTGCTGGCCGAGCTCAGGTGCCGCTATCCGATCGAAGCGCTGGCGGGCCACAGCGATATCGCGCCGGGGCGCAAGACCGATCCCGGACCGCATTTCGACTGGCATCGGGTCCACGCTGCAAGCTGATCACTGTCGCAAGTCTGCAACGCGATTTTTTGCTTCAGCATCAGAAAACACTTGCAGCGGAAAAAATCAACCACTACAATTAGTGCCAGATCATCGATGACCCACTAGATATAGTAGGTCGGTGTCGAAAACGGGCAAAGCAGGTTCAGCGCGGCAGCGTCCGATAGACACCGCCTTCACATCGATCGAGACGGGAGAGCTGAATGCAGAAAGCTTCGGGCGCCGACACCAGAGACCTCACCAGGTCCGCCCGTCTGTCTGCATCAAATTCTTCAGCCAGTTTCGACGCCTGCGTTTCCGTTTCCCGCTCATCCCAGCCGGACTGCGCCTCCCGGTGCGCGTCTGCACTGGCGGCTGCCCGCGCCGGTCGCGCGTTACCGAAACCTTCCACGTCCTGGCTGGCCTTCTGGCCAGCAATGTGCGGGATTACGGTTGCATGGTTATGCAAAATGGTTGCATGTGCGTTTGTCATTCACGTTTTCAAAACGAAGTGATAGGCGGAGAAACGTGAGGAATTCGTCGCTTTCGATCGCATCGGGGCGCTGGATAATCCGTGCTAGCCCAGACGGGTTGCAGTAAAAGTAGTGGTGGTTCTTTCCTGTTAATTTGTTAAGGAGGTTCAACATGGCTGATACCAAGAAAGCCAAGAAGCCGGCCGCAAAGAAAGCAGCGGCTAAGCCCGCCGCTAAGAAGTCTGCGGCCCCGAAGAAGCCTGCTGCTGCGAAGAAGCCGGCTGCGAAGAAGCCTGCTGCTGCGAAGAAGCCGGCTGCGAAGAAGCCGGCAGCGAAGAAGCCCGCTGCGAAGAAGCCGGCAGCGAAGAAGCCGGCAGCGAAGAAGCCCGCTGCGAAGAAGCCGGCAGCGAAGAAGCCGGCAGCGAAGAAGCCGGCAGCGAAGAAGCCGGCAGCGAAGAAGCCGGCAGCGAAGAAGCCCGCAGCGAAGAAGCCCGCAGCGAAGAAGCCCGCAGCGAAGAAGCCCGCTGCGAAGAAGCCCGCTGCGAAGAAGCCCGCTGCGAAGAAGCCGGCAGCGAAGAAGCCCGCTGCGAAGAAGCCGGCAGCGAAGAAGCCCGCTGCGAAGAAGCCGGCAGCGAAGAAGCCCGCTGCGAAGAAGCCCGCTGCCAAGCCTGCAGCCGCCGCTGCGCCTTCGACCGCGGCTGCTCCCGGCATCAAGTCGTCGCTGAACCCCGCGGCTGCTTGGCCTTTCCCCACCGGTTCCCGTCCCTGACGGAAGCATCGGCTTGCGTTCAGTCCTCCGGGGCTGAGCGCGGTGCCCAGTGGATAGCAAGCGCGTGCCGATAGCCCGGTACGCGCTTTCTTTTATCCGGATTACAGAACCGCAGCGATGCGGGCAAGTCCTTCCTCGATGCGATCGCGTTCGATCGCGTACGCGAAGCGCATGTGGGTTTGCGGGGCGTTGATGCCAAAATCGAGGCCCGGAGTTGATGCGACCCCCGCCGCGGTGAGAAGGTGCTGGGCAAACAGTGTGCTGTCAGTGGCCAGTGCGCTGCTCTCAGCATAAATATAAAAGGCGCCCTGCGGTTCCGCCGTTACCTGGAAGCCGAGCTTTTTCAGACCCGGCAACAGGACGTCACGCCGCCGCGCGAATTCCTCGCGACGGGCTTCCAGGATGGCCGTGGTTTCTGGTTCAAAGGCCGCCAACGCGGCATGTTGGGCCACTGTCGACGGCGCGATATAGAGGTTCTGGGCCAGTTTTTCGATTTCGCGCACATGGCGTTCCGGCGCAACCAGCCAGCCCAGTCGCCAACCTGTCATGCCGAAGTATTTCGAGAAACTGTTGATGACGAACACCTCGTCGCTGATCGCCAGCGCGGAAAAGGCATCGACGCCATAGGTGAGGCCGTGATAGATCTCATCGACCAGGAGTGCGCCGTCGCGTCTTGCGACGGTGTCCGCAAGCGACGCGATGGTTTGGCTATCGAGCATGGTCCCGGTCGGATTCGCCGGTGAGGCGACCAGCAGCCCTTTAGTCCTGACGGACCATGATTTCTCTACCTGGGTTGCCGTGGGTTGAAAGTTGGTGTCGCCATTGACAGCCAGAGAAACCGGCTGGCCTTCGAGCAGCCGGACGAAATGGCGGTTGCAGGGATAGCCCGGGTCCGGCAGCAGCCATTCGTCACCGGGGTTGACCAGCACGCCCAAGGCGAGCAGCAGTGCGCCCGACGCCCCGGCCGTGATGACGATGCGCTGCGGCGAAATATCGATTCCGTGGCGCCTGGAGTAATGAGTGCTGATCGCCTCCCGCAGTTCTGTCAAGCCCAGTGCGGCGGTGTAATGAACGTGTCCGCCGGAAAGAAATCGTTGGGCAGCGTCGAGGATCGGCGGCGCGGTTGCGAAATCCGGCTCACCGACCTCGAAGTGAATGATCGACCTTCCGGCGGCCTCCAGCGCCTGCGCACGGGCCATCAGCTCCATGACGTGAAAGGGTGCGATCTGAGCCATCCGTGAGGCAATCTTCATACAGGACTCCGGAAAGAAAACGGCCACCTTGCGCAAAGCAGGGTGGCCGATTCATGTTTCGGCGTATCGCCAGCGCCGACTTCTGATCGACTTATCTCCCGACCCCTTCTCCAGAAGAAGGGGTGGCTGTGGCTCGCAGCATTCGCAGGCCGTTTGCGGGTCTGACTTGGGACGGCCCGGCGTCAGGCCGATCAATCCACCAGCGCCAGCTCGAACAGCTCGCGTTTCAGCGTCAGAGACCGCGGCATGCGGCTCTTGAGCTTGTCGAACCACTCGGCGTGCAGCTTGAGTTCTTCTCGCCAGGCCTCTGTATCGACGGCCGTGAGCTGGTCGAACATCGCTTCGGTAACCTCTTCGCTGCCGCTCCAGTCCAGATCGCGGAAGCGCGGCATCCAACCCAGTGCCGTTTGGCGGGCATCCGCTTTGCCACCGCAGCGGCCGACGATCCACTTCAGGACACGCATGTTCTCGCCGAAGCCGGGCCACATGAAATTGCCCTGGGCATCCTGGCGGAACCAGTTGACGGTGAAGATGCGCGGCGCGTGTTCGACCTGGTGGCCGATGCGCAGCCAGTGGTTGAAGTAATCGCCCATGTGGTAGCCGCAGAAGGGCAGCATGGCGAATGGATCGCGACGCACCACCCCCTGGGCGCCGGCCGCAGCCGCAGTAGTCTCGGAGCCGAGTGTCGATGCCATGTACACACCGTAGTTCCAGTTGAAGGCCTCGAACACGAGCGGCACGGTCGTCGACCGGCGACCACCGAAGATGAAGGCCGAGATCGGCACGCCGGCGGGGTTCTCCCAGTCCTTGTCGATCGAAGGGCACTGGCTGGCCGGGGCAGTGAAGCGCGAGTTCGGATGCGCCGCCTTGCGCCCGGTTTCCTTGGCGATCTGCGGCGTCCAGTCCTGGCCCTGCCAGTCGATGCAATGAGCAGGCGGCTCCTTGCTCATGCCTTCCCACCAGACATCGCCGTCGTCGGTCAGCGCGACATTGGTGAAAATGATGTTTTCCTTGAGGGTCGCCATGGCGTTGAAGTTGGTTTTCTCGCTGGTGCCCGGGGCGACACCGAAGAAGCCGGCCTCCGGGTTGATCGCGTACAGACGCCCGTCCTTGCCGGGCTTGATCCATGCGATGTCGTCGCCGACGGTGGTCACCTTCCAGCCGCCGAGAGTTTGCGGCGGAATCAGCATCGCGAAATTGGTCTTGCCGCAGGCCGAAGGGAAGGCTGCGGCGACGTAGGACTTTTCGCCCTCCGGAGACTCGACGCCGAGGATCAGCATGTGCTCGGCCAGCCAGCCTTCATCGCGCGCCATGGTCGAGGCGATGCGCAGCGCGAAGCATTT
>Ga0154020_10007502_pt1 | contig 12726 bp, 14 predicted proteins | sample Klosneuvirus_201_FD_109709 | JGI IMG/M metagenome (GOLD analysis project Ga0154020, IMG submission 109709) | Active sludge microbial communities from wastewater, Klosterneuburg, Austria - Klosneuvirus_20160825_MG | ecosystem: Engineered > WWTP > Aerobic digester > Activated sludge | place... | reverse complement strand
GAGTCGATCCAGATTCTCAAGCGTCGTGCTGGCAAGCTTCAGTACGAGCAGGGGTTTGCCGGGTATCAGATACTCGAATATACGGAAGGCATCGACTCGCAGACCATCGGTGCACGTCGCATGGCTGAGGGAACTATCAAGTTGGTTCAGCGCCAGCAGGCCGACTCCTTCCTCCAAAACGAGCGCTATTAGCCGCCTGGCACGGCAAAGCCAAGCATGGCGCTCATGGCAAATTCGAAAATTGCCTGAAGCGGCGTGGCCAGATAGTTCATGCTGATGGCAATGGAAACAAATCCACCCAGAAGAGTCAGCGGGAAGCCGAGGGCAAAGATGTTCAATTGCGGTGCAGCACGAGTTAACACGGCAAGTGCAACGTTGGTGATCATTAGTGCCACAACGATTGGAAGTGCCAGCAAAAGACCTGCAGAAAATATCTTTGAGCCGAGTTCGGCCAGATTTAGCCAGGACGCCGCACCCAAAGGCATTGCGCTGACTGGTATGGCTGAGAAGCTTTGGGCCAGTGTGGCAAAGTAAAGTAAATGCCCGTTCATCGACAGGAACAGCAGCAGGGCGATCAAGCCAAAAAACTCGGCGATAACCGGAGTTTGTGACGAGCTCAGCGGATCAAAAAAGGTGGCAAACCCGAGACCCATCTGAAAACCGATAAATTCCCCCGCCATGTCGAAGGCTGCAAATACGATACGGGCGGCGAAACCCATGCCAATACCGATCAGCATTTGCTGCAACATTATCCACAAGCCGGTGAGCGAGGCGGGTTGCACGTTGGGCATGCCTGGCAGGCTGGGGGCGATCGCTACCGTGATGGCAATTCCCATGATTAAACGGGTTCTTCGCGGAATGCCCGCTGTGCTCCATAGAGGAGCGGCAGCAACGAAAGCCAGGATACGTGCCAGTGGAAAGATGAAGGCCGCGATCCAGGCATCGATCTGCACGGAACCGATGCTGATCATGCTTAGCCTATCAGTTGCGGAATGCTGCCAAACAGGCGCTGAATGTAGTCGATCAGATACTGAAGCATCCACGGGCCGAGCAATATAAGTACCACAAACATGGCAACCAGCTTCGGTACGAATTGCAGCGTTGATTCGTTAATCTGCGTTGCTGCCTGAAAGATACTGATAACCAGACCAACCGCAAGTGCCGTGATCAAAAGCGGTGCTGCGATCAGCAAGGTGACCTCAATCGCCTGCCGGCCGATTTCCATGACGGTTCCGGGGGTCATCGCGAAAAGCTCTGCACCAGTGAGCCGATAACCAAATGCCAGCCATCGACGAGAACGAATAGCATCAACTTGAAGGGTAGGGCGACCATGACCGGTGACATCATCATCATACCCATCGACATGAGCAGGCTGGCCACCACCATGTCGATTACCAGAAAAGGAATGAACAGGATAAAGCCGATCTGGAATGCGGTTTTGAGTTCGCTGATCACAAAGGCTGGCACAAGAATGCGAAGCGGGGTGTCTTCCGGGTTTTCGATCTTGTCGATCTTTGCAATGCCGGCGAAGAGTGCAAGATCCGATTCACGGGTCTGCTTGAGCATGAAGCCACGCATTGGAATGGCCGCCCGTTCGGCAGCCTGCATGATGTCGATCTTGTTTTCTGACAGCGGAACGTAGGCGTCCACATAGACCTTGTCAAGAACTGGACTCATCACGAAGAATGTGAGGAACAGGGCCAATCCGACGATTACCTGGTTCGATGGCGACGTTGTTGTGCCCAAGGCGTGTCGCAACAGGGAGAGGACGATGACGATGCGGGTAAACCCGGTCATCATCAACACAACCGCTGGTATGAACGTCAGAGCCGTCATCAGTACCAGTGTTTGAACCGTCAATGAATAGGTTGTGCCGCCACCGGCAGCAGGTGCGCTCGTAATGGCAGGGAGCCCAACGCTGGTCTGGGCGATCACTATGCTGGCTGGTATCAGCAAGGCTAGCGCTGCAAGTAGGCGCTTAGCCATGCTTGCGGCGTTCAGTTACGCTCTGTAGCCACTGGGTAAATGGTTTTTCACCGGCAACAGGAAGGGTATCGGCAGGCATGTCGTCGCCTTTGATCATACGGTGCAGCGTGCGGATCTGTCCTGGGACAACGCCAATCACCAGCCACTCGTCACCCACTTCAAGTAAAACAATGCGCTCACGTGGACCAAGTGCGACACCGCCGATGACTTTCATGCCGCCCTGGCCAAACCCCTTGCTACCGGATACTTTTCTGGCTAGCCAAGCCAAACCGAGTAGCAGGGCAACGATGAGAGCCAAAGCAAGTGTTGCTTGCAGGTAGGTTCCGGCCGAGACGGCTGGCGTGGCTGTTTCCGCAGCAAAGGTAGAAAAGGGGAGCGAGAAGAGTAAAAAACGTAACAAAACGGGCAACCCACGGCATCAAGTAGTCAGGGCGCTATCTTAAAGCAAACTTGCCGGGGTGTTCAGCGATTGAGTTTTCGCATGCGCTCGGAGGGCGTGATGATGTCGGTCAAACGTATGCCAAATTTGTCGTTGACCACAACAACCTCTCCTTGAGCGATCAGCGTCCCGTTTACCAGAACATCCATGGGTTCACCTGCCATGGCATCAAGTTCGACAACGGAACCATGAGCCAGTTGAAGAAGGTTTTTGATTGTGATCTTGGTTCGTCCGAGTTCGACTGTAAGCTTGACTGGAATATCCAGAATCATGTCGAGTTCGTTCATCATGCCGGTATTGCCGGCATTGCCACCGAAGGCTGGGAAAATGTCTGCCGGCTGAGCCGACGGTGCTTCGGCGATTGCTTGTTCCGCCATCGCGGTGGCCCAGTCGTCTTCGCTGATCTGGCCGTCGTCCTCGGTTGCCATGTTTTCCATATTTTCCATTGCGTCAGCCATTTTTTTCTCCCATTGCCGGTTCAGCGGCCGGTGCGTCGGGTGAGGATCCAATGAATCGCTCGAGCTTCAGTGCGTATTGCCCATTTTGTTGGCCGTAGGAGCATTCCATCAACGGTACATTGTCTACCGATGCCTCAATCCGTTCTGAAATGTTGAGCGGAATGACATCCCCGACCTTCAGTTTGAGAATCTGTCCAAGCGTAATCTTGCCGGTGCCGAGATGGGCAACGAGTTCCACCTCGGCACCTTGCAACTGCTTACGCAACGTGCCAATCCAGCGCTTGTCCGAGGAAAGCTGATCGCTTTGCATCGTACTGTACAAAAGGTCGCGAATTGGTTCCAGCATCGAATACGGGAAGCAGATATGCATGTCTGCTGTCGCACCACCAAATTCCAGAGTAAACGTCGTCGAGATGACAATTTCCGATGGTGTGGCGATGTTGGCAAATTGTGAATTCATCTCTGAGCGCACGTATTCAAAATTGATATCGTGCACCGGCTTCCAAGATTTGCTGTACTCGGCAAATACGACGTTAAGCAGTCCCTGAATGATTCGCTGTTCAGTTGCGGTGAAGTCACGACCTTCGACGCGCGTATGAAAACGGCCGTCGCCACCGAACATGTTATCAACCACCAGAAAAACTAAGTTTGGGTCGAATATGAATAATGCCGTGCCGCGCAAAGGCTTGGCAACTACCAGATTCAGATTGGTCGGTACGACCAGATTGCGGATAAATTCACTGTATTTTTGCACCCGGATCGGGCCGACTGAGATTTCGGCATTCCGGTGCATGTAATTGAAAAGTCCGATTCGCAGGTAGCGGGCAAATCGTTCATTGACCAGTTCAAGCGTCGGCATCCGCCCACGCACGATTCGTTCTTGCGTACCAATGTTGTACGCACGAATACCGCCACCATCGCCCTGGCTTTCCTCGGGCTCGTCAGCTTCGCCGGTGACACCTTTGAGTAGGGCGTCAACCTCGTCCTGGGAAAGAAAGTCGCCTGCCATGGCTCCTTACTGAATGATGAAAGAGGTGAATAGAACTGACTTGACCGGGCCTTCCGAGCTGATTTTTTCGCCTTTTTTATTTCTTTTTGGCGGCTCAATGATCTCGTTAATTTCATCTTTCAGTCCTTCTGCCAGGTTTTCTTTACCTTCCTTGGAGAGGAGTTCGGAAGCTTTTTTGGAGGATAGTAAAAGCATGATGTTGTTTCGGATTTTCGGCATTTGGCCCTTGAGCGCCGCATCGGCGGCGATATCTTCGAGTTCGAGCGCCAGAATTACCTGTAGGTACTGATCACCTGTTTCCGGGATCAGGTTGACGGTGAATGTCTCAAGATTGACAAAAACCGGCGGGTGAGCAGCTTCTGTCTTTTTGTCTTTCTTTTTCGGCTTTACTGTTTCTTCAGCGACATCCTCGTCGTCTTCGGCGTGATCCGCTTTTTTCAGCAGCATGAGAGCGCTGCCGCCGGCAAGAGCCAAAACAAGAACTGCTGCAACTATGATTATTAACAGCTTCTTGCTCTTTTTGGGGGCTTCAGCCCCTTCTTCTGCTGGCTTGGCGTCTTTCGCCATATTTTTTCCTCTCTAGATATTCCGGGTTTCGGTCATGCAAACAAGTCGACCAGGCCGCGCCCTCTTTGCAGAACCGAACTAGTGCTTGTGCTCAACGCTTTATCGTTGGCCGGGAGTATAGCGTTTTCACCTGGCAAGTGCTTCCCGTTTCCAGTCTGGTAAGGATTGTCGGGGTTTTGCTGGGCCATATTGGCGCCAACATTCGTTTGGCCCAGACTAATGCCTGCCGATGAGAGCATTTCCTTCAATTGGGGAAGGGCGCTTTCAATGGCCTGACGAACTTCAGCATGCGGTGAGGCGAAAACCACTTTGGCTTGGTCGCCGCTCAGATTGAGTGTGATTTGTACCGGACCCAACTCGGGGGGATTGATATTGATTTGCGCCGATTGTTGGTCATTTTTGGCCAGCCAGACGATTTTCTCGCCAAATTGCTGCGACCACGAGCTTTCGCGTAGATGCGTGTGGATGTTTGACTGATCGGCTGCGAGCACCTCTCGCGACTGTCTGGTGTTAGCGCCAACGGCTCCGGCCAGCGGAGAGTTGCCGGTTTCCACGGCATTGGTTTCGGCGGCAAAACTTGCCGCTTCGTTGTTTGGGGTAGCAGTGCCCTGTGACAGTCGTGATGTGGTGGAGATGAGTTTTTCGAAAATTTCGAGGTCTTCTGCATTGCTGGACTTCGAGTCAGAGCCCTCTGAATTGACCTCGGTGATTCGTTGTTCAAGCATTTCCGTACCAACTTTAAAATTATTGCTTACTCCTCGCAACGGGATTTCTGGCGGTAGTGTCGGGTTACCGGTTGCTGAGGCTAGCGTTGCTGGGTCAAGTAAGCTTGTCGTTTCATTGAGCAGATCTTCGATGGATCGCTTTGAGCTTTCCCCTGCCCTCGTTGAGTCAAGCAATTTTCCTGAGAGCTCTCCCGGCGCCGTTTCTGAGGCGAGCAATTCTTCAGATTTAATTAGCATAAGTTCACCAGGCAGATCTGTTGATCTAGCGGGTGAAGTTGTACTGATTTCTTTGCCGGTGGGCAGCCTGGGGTCTTTCAAAAGCCGGTTGGTGCTCGGTGTGTTTCCGGTGAACTCAGCAATCAGGTGTCCTGCGCTGGGTAATTCTCCAGATAGCAAGGCTGCAAACGCCCCGGGCAGTCCTTCGACGAGAGGACTGTTTTGCGAAGTTGCCGGAAGATTGATGCCCTTGGGTAGTGAGGATATAACGCTAAGGCCCATTTTTGATCCCTTGGTTGACGTTGCTTTGTCGGGATTAAAGCAATGTATGTGCCGGGTTTACTGATCGGAGGGGTCGGAGGTGCTGTATTTTCGGGACGAAAACTCATCCAGCAGTTTTTGCTCCTGCTTGTTTTCCCGATAACGCTCACGGGCATCATGGCGCGTTGACAAGGTGTCAATTGCCTTTAGCTTTTTGCTTTGGTCGCTCCATTGCGCCTGACCAGCTTTGGTGCTTAGTTCAGAGTTCTGAACAGCCAGGCGCTGTTGCTCAATGGCTTCATCAATGCGGGCGAGAAAATCCTGGTAGTTGCGCAGAATCAATCGAGTAATACCCTCGACCGTGGCGTCACGCAGGCGCTGGGCGTATTCATCGCGGTACTGTTCCAGCATCTGCAGGCGACTGCGCTGGCTTTGTTCGGCGGAGATCAGTTGGCCAAGTTTGCGTGTCGCTTCGTCGGTGCGGTTTTGCATCAGTTCGAGTAGCGTTTGCAGGGGGAAAGATTGGGCCATTGTTTATTAGAGCAGTGATTTCAGGGTGTCGACGCTGGCTGAGAAGTCCGATTGTTCCGTCAATCGTTGTTGCAGGAAATTTTCCATTCTTGGGTAAAGGTTGATCGCCTGATCGAGCACCGGGTCGGAGCCGGGCACGTAGGCGCCGACTGAGATCAGGTCGCGGGAACGCTGATAACGGGAAAACAATACCTTGAATTTGCGGATCTGCTCCATATGCGGCTGGTCAATCAGATTGACCATCGCCCGGCTGATCGATTGTTCGATATCAATGGCGGGATAGTGGCCAGCATCAGCCAGCGTTCGTGAAAGCACGATGTGGCCATCAAGAATGGCGCGCGCCGAATCCGCAATCGGATCCTGCTGGTCATCACCTTCGGCCAGAACGGTATAAAAAGCGGTGATCGAGCCACCGCCCTCAATGCCGTTGCCGGCGCGCTCGACCAGTTGTGGCAGGCGGGCAAAAACGGAGGGGGGGTAACCGCGGGTTGCCGGCGGTTCGCCAATCGCCAGGGCAATCTCTCGCTGGGCCATGGCATAGCGTGTCAGCGAATCCATGATCAGTAGAACCTGCTTTCCCTCGTCGCGGAAGTGCTCGGCGATGGCAGTGGCGTAGGCGGCTCCCTGCAGGCGCATCAGCGGTCCGGTGTCGGCTGGTGCGGCAACGACAACGGCACGGCGCATGCCTTCTTCACCGAGGATTTGCTCAATGAACTCCTTAACCTCACGACCGCGTTCGCCAATCAGGCCAACGACAATAACATCGGCCTCCGTGTAGCGAGCCATCATGCCGAGCAGTACCGATTTGCCAACACCGGAGCCGGCAAACAACCCCATACGCTGGCCTCTTCCTACGGTCAACAGCGCATTTATGGCACGAATGCCGACATCAAGGGGCTGGTGGATGGCGGCGCGCAGCATCGGATTGACCGGGCGGCTTTGCAATGGCCGCGACAGGGTGGCAAGAACGGGGCCCCTGTTATCGAGTGGGCGACCAACGCCATCGAGTACGCGGCCCAGTAGTTCCTCGCCAACCGGTGCCTGCTTGACGCGATCGATGGCACGGCGACGAAAAGGTGCCGGAGTATCGACGCGAGGGGGCGTTGAAGGCGTCTCGAAAGCAACTACCTTGGCGCCAGGTGCCAGGCCATAAACATCATCGGAGGGCATCAGGTACAACTTTTCGCTGGCAAAACCGACTACCTCTGCTTCGACAGGAGCGCCACCCGGCGGATAAATGCGACAGGAGCTACCGAGTGGTAACTTTAGTCCGGCCGCCTCCATGACCAAACCATTGATTCGGGTCAGCCGGCCGACCGGCCACAATGGCTGGGCATTGCTGGCGGCGACCATGCAGTTTTGCAGAAAGCCATTCCAGCGTGCGGCGTGGTCTGGCATTTTAAGGCTCAGGGGTTCAGCCATTTCTGTGGCTCCGTGCCGATTGCTTCAAGCACCCTTTTCCAACGTGTTTCGATACTGGCATCTACTTCGCTGGTGCCGGCATGCAGCAGGCAACCGCCAGGGCTTATCTCTCTATCCTCAATGATTTGTGTGCTTGTCTGGGCGAACTGTTCAGCGAGTTGGGGGCGGATATGTTCTGCATCTGCCGGGTTCAGGCGAAGGGTGAGATGGGCATGGTGCAGTGGCAGGCTGGCAATGGCTTCGCGAATAATCGGCAGCAATACCTCGGGATTGGCCGCGATGTTGCCTCGGGTGACTTGGGCGGCAATTTCGATGGCGAGTGCCAGCAGTTGCTCGGCAACCGATTGTTCGACTTCGGTGAGGGCAGCTTCCAGATTGCTGATCAGAGCGCCATAACGCTGGGCATTTGTTTCGGCCGCCTCGCGCACCGCTTTTTCGCCGGCAGTTCTACCCTCTGCCAAACCTGCCTCATAGCCGCTGAGGCGCGCCTCTTCATGCATGCGTTCGATTTCATCGACCGTGGGCAGCGTGATTTGCGGTGTGGCTTCCGGCGTTGGCGTTGCAGCAAAGGGTTCTGTGCCAACGCTTGCGACCGGTGCGGGTTGCCGGTCGAAGGAACTGGCTTGCCAGCGTTGAAAGCTGAAGAGTTCTTCCTTGGGAATGATCACGGATGAGCCCGGCCTGCTTAAAGCATCTGCTCGCCACCTGCACCGCCAAGGACAATTTGCCCTTCATCGGCCAGACGGCGAACAATCTTGAGGATTTCTTTCTGTTCGGCTTCGACTTCGGAAAGACGAACCGGGCCCTTCGACTCAAGGTCTTCGCGCAACATCTCGGCGGCGCGTTGCGACATGTTTTTGAATATCTTTTCGCGCAAATCGGGGGAGGCGCCCTTGAGTGCCAGAATCAAAGAGTCGGACTGAACTTCGCGCAAAATCAGCTGGATCGAGCGGTCGTCGATATCCATCAGATTTTCGAAAACGAACATTTCGTCGAGAATCTTTTGCGCCAGATCAGGGTCGTATTCGCGGATGGCGTCGACGACGGAAGTTTCGTTGGCGGTACCGATGAAGTTGAGGATTTCGGCGACCGTACGCACGCCGCCCCGGGCAGTGGCTTTTACGTTGGTTGAGCCAGAGAGAATACGCATCATCGCTTCATTCAGTTCGCGCAAGGCGGCGGGCTGGATGCCTTCCAGGGTGGCGACACGCAGCACGACATCGTTACGCAGGCGCTCGGTGAAGCGATTGAGGATTTCACTGGCCTGGTCATGCTCCAGGTGCACCAAGATGGTGGCGATGATTTGTGGATGTTCGTTCTTGATCAGGTCGGCAACAGTCGGTGCGTCCATCCATTTCAGACCCTCGATACCTGAAGTTTCACCGCCCTGCAGAATGCGCGAGATCAGGTTGGAAGCCTTGTCGTCACCCAGCGCCTTGGTTAGTACCGAGCGGATGTAGTTGTCGGTGTCAACGTGGACTGCCAAGCTTTCCTCGGCGATCTGGTTGAATTCGTCCAGTACGGCTTCGACCTTGGCGCGTGGGACGGATTTGAGCAAAGCCATGGCATGCCCAAGTTTTTGCACCTCGCGCGGGCCGAGGTGTTTGAGTACTTCAGAGGCGTGATCTTCCCCTAACGCAATCAGCAGTGTCGCGCTTTTTTCCATGCCGTCGTCGGGATTAGCTGCCACTTGGATCCATCCAGTCTTTTATTATGCTGGCGACCGCCTTCGGATCAGCCTGTGCAACATCCCGCGCTTTCTGAATCTTGGCGGCGTAGTGATCGATCCGGACCGCGGTCGCCCCCTCTTCATCGAGCTCGCCGGGCAGGCCGCTGATGCCTCCATGCAGGCCGCCGCCCTCGGCAATCTCCTTTTCCGATTTCGCCGGCGGCTGAAACATCGTTTTCAGTGAAGGCTGGATGATCTTGAAGTATAGGAAGGCGATGATGGCGGCAATCATCAGGTACTTGACGAGATCCTTGGCGTAAGAAATGTTCTCAGGGTCCTTCCAGACCGGCAGTTCGCTCTCGCTCTTGTCGACCTCGGTGAACGGTGCATTCGCCACAGAAATGGTGTCGCCACGTTCCTTGTTGAAGCCCATCGCCTCGCGGACCAGTTCGTTGATTTGCTTCATTTCCGCTTCGGGCAGCGGTTTATTCACCTGCTTGCCATCCTTGCCAATCTCGCGGCGATGGTTGATTACCATGGCTGCCGAGAGACGGCGAATGTTGCCCATAGCCTGTTTGGTATAGCGGACTGTCTTGTCGACTTCGTAGTTGATTGTGGCGTTCTTGCTGGTGCTGATTGGCTGGCCGACGGCGTTGAGTGGCGCCGTCACGCCGGCCGAGTCGAGTTTGCCCTGAATATCGCCCGGTTTTCCCGGTTTGCCGGGGGCGGTTCCGGTTGCTGGCTGAGTGAGCGGTGCAGTGGCCGGCACGGGCGGCTGGTTGGTCAGGGCACCGGGAACACCACCGATCACCTGGTTAATACTGGCCGTTTCATTATTCTGCTGACTGCGGATACTGGTTGTTTCCGGCGTGGTGTTGGGACGGAAAGTCTCGGCCGTTTGTTCGCTCTGGGAGAAGTCGATATCGGCGGCAACTTGTACCTTGAAGTTGCCGGCACCGAGCATCGGCTTCAAAATTTCCTCAATACGATTGATCACGCCGTTCTCGGTTTCACGCACATATTTGAGCTGGGCCGGGTCCAGCCCGGCGTCGGAGAGCTTGCTCTTCAGTTGCGAAAGAAGAGTGCCGTTCTGGTCAATGATTGCCACATTGGCCATGGGGAGCTGCGGCACGCTGGAGGAAATCAGGTGGCCGATGCCGGCGATTTGCCCATTGTCCAGCGTGCGGCCGGGGTATAGGTTGAGCATGACCGATGCCGTCGGCTTTTGCTCTTCGCGGATAAAAACGGAAGGCTTGGGGATGGCCAGATGCACCCGCGCTGCCTGCACTGCGCCAATCGACTGAATGGTGCGTGCCAGTTCACCCTCCAGGCCGCGCTGATAATTCACCTGCTCGGCAAACTGGCTGGTGCCGAATTTTTGATTTTCCATCAACTCGAAGCCAACCAGGCCGCCGCGTGGCAGGCCTTGCGATGCGAGCTTCAGACGTACTTCATGAACGCGTTCGGCCGGCACCATCAGGGCGCCGCCATCGCTGTAACGATGTGGGGTATTTTGCGCTTCGAGGATGGCGACGATGGCGCCGCCGTCTTTCTCGGTCAAGTTGGAGAACAGAACCTTCCAGTCGGGCTGGCGGCTCCAGAGAATGGAACCGACAATGACCGCAATCAACGCGGCCATTGCCACCAGAAAAATCATCTTCTGCTGTTCACCGAGCCGGTTAAACGCCTCGCGCAGACGCTCCAACGGATTCGCATCCGGTGCAGTGCCTGCTGTTGTTTCAGTCGTTGCTGCCATTAATGCCCGGGTGAATTGCGATGAAACACAAGAAGAATCAATTGATAGGCCGAGTTACCTAGAAATATTTTACTATTACCGGCGCTGAATCCATCCTATCTTTTTCAATGCCCACCCTGCAGGCCATCGCCGCTACTCCCGATTCCGAAGACAAGACCGCCGAATTGCAGCGGGCATTTGCCATGTTCAATCAGGTTTCTGCCGAGTTGACGCAGGCGTATGAAGCGCTGGAGGCGAGGGCTGCTTCGCTGACTGATGAGTTGGCGATTGCCAATGGCGAGTTGCGGCGGCAATACCAGGAGAAGGAAGCGCTTTCCGAACGCCTCTCTTCATTGCTTGATGCGCTACCGGCCGGGGTCGTGGTGCTCGATGCGGCGGCGCTGGTGGCGGCGGCAAACCCGGCCGCAATGGCCATGTTTGGGGTTGATATGGTCGGTCGGCACTGGGGTGATATCGTGCGCGCCCATCTTGAGCCGACGATGACGGTTGGCGAGTGGCTGCTCAGTGAGGGGCGGGTGTCGATTGCCGAGAGCGTGCTTGCCTCGGCGGGTGGGAAAATTTTGCTGATCCACGATGTTACTGCAGCGCATCAAATGAAAACCGAGCTGGAGCGCAATCAGCGTCTGGCCGCGATGGGTGAAATGGCGGCTTCGCTGGCTCACCAGTTGCGCACGCCGTTGGCGGCCGCATTGCTCTATGCCGCCAATCTGGGGCAGCCCGGCGTGCCGGATGAGGCGCGGGCCCGTTTTTCGGAGAAGGCGACTGGCCAGCTACGCCGGCTTGAGCATCTGATTCAGGATGTGTTGCTTTTTGCCCGCGGTGAAAGTATCGGGCGCGACATGATTGTAATCAGCGATTTGCTGGCCGAAGTGGCACAAACGGTCGAGCCCCTGATGCGCGAGCATGGCTTGGCATTTGCTGCGGTCGACACTTGTTTTGAGGCAAAAATCGTGGGCAGCCGCAAGGCGCTGTTCGGTGCCCTGATCAACCTGCTGGAAAATGCCATGCAGGCGGCACCGGCAGGCGGCAAAATTTGCCTGACCGGCAAACGGCAAGGTGATTTACTGGCGATTAGCGTGCGCGATAGCGGGCCGGGCATTGCCCGTGAAACGCAGGTGCGTATATTTGAACCGTTTTTTACTACCAAAGGGCAGGGCACTGGTTTGGGTCTGGCGATCGCGCTCGGTGTCGTGCGGGCCCATGGCGGCTCAATTGATCTTTTTTCAGAGCCCGGCGAAGGTGCCGAGTTTGTCATCACACTGCCGCTTGGCTCGGCAGAGAGCGGAAACTGACTTAATGGAAAATAATGGCTGAACATAGCTTGCCGATTCTGGTGGTCGAAGACGACCCCAGTCTGCGCGAAGCAATTGGCGACACGCTGGAACTGGCCGGACGTCCCTATGTCGCGGTCGGGGGCGGCGAAGATGCTTTGAACGTGTTGGGCGAGCAAGCCTTTTCCATCGTTATTAGCGATGTGCGCATGATGCCGATGGACGGCATCACCCTGCTCAAGGAAATCCGTTCGCGTCTGCCGCATCTGCCGGTGGTGTTGATGACCGCCTATGCCGAAGTCGATAAAGCCGTCGACGCCATGCGTTCCGGCGCCTGCGACTTTCTGCTCAAGCCCTTCGAGCCGCAGGCCTTGTTGGCCCATATCAATAAATACGAATTGCCGGAAACCGGTGAG
>Ga0154020_10007501_pt1 | contig 12726 bp, 9 predicted proteins | sample Klosneuvirus_201_FD_109709 | JGI IMG/M metagenome (GOLD analysis project Ga0154020, IMG submission 109709) | Active sludge microbial communities from wastewater, Klosterneuburg, Austria - Klosneuvirus_20160825_MG | ecosystem: Engineered > WWTP > Aerobic digester > Activated sludge | place... | reverse complement strand
TTGTATTATGAAAAAGAACCTACTTAACCTTTTATCTTCATTATGTATTCTATTTTTTTCGTATCAAGGCCTCTACAGTCAGTGCAACCTACCTTGTATTGATACGCTTCAGATAGAGCTTGCATTTGACTGCAATACGGCTGCAAACTCTGCTTTCAACGGTATTGGTCCAGGTTTCGCGTGTACATTGGATGGCTTCTGTACCAATACGGTTGATGTGCCGCCTATGAATTCGCCTGCTCCATTTTGCAATCCAGCAGTTTGTGTATTGAATAATCCAATCTGGTTTTCTTTTATAGCCACTGATCCAATTCTGGACGTCGATGTATGTCCCAGAATGTGCGATGGGGCAGGTGGAGTCCAGTGGGCTCTGTATGATCAGTGCAGTAACCTTGGAGATCCGGTGGCTTGCTGGTGTACTCCGGTATTGCCGGGGGATGTGCTTTTTAATATAATCGCTAATGTTATTCCGGGCACTACTTATTATTTAGTGATTGATGGATTTTCAAACTCTACTTGTGCAATTCAATTTAGAGTCAATAGCGGCATCGATGGCGTCCCTATCGGTGGTTTAATTAGTGATGCGCTGACCGGTCCAAATCCGGTGTGCAAAGGTAATGTAGCCACGTATTCTTCACTTGGTTATAGTCGTGCTTCAGATTACATCTGGACACTGGATGGCGTCGAGATAGCCACTGATGTGCTGAGTGTGACACTGGATATTGATAATCTGTCAATAGGAGAACATACACTTTGCCTTAGAGGAACAAATAATTGTTCCGAAGGTATCTGGAAAGAGAAATGTTGGACCATTGAAATCGGATCCATCCTGGAAGCAGAAGCAAAGGGTCGTGTATGTGAAGGTAGTCCGACGGGCTATCTCTTTAAGGGCAGTTTTTATCAGCCCGGAAGCTATGATGTAGAAGTACTGGCAACTGATGGTAGCAGTTGTGACACCACCTATCATTTGGTGGTAGAAAAATTATTAAAAACAGATGGGCCGGAAGTAAAGCTGGGTAAGTGTGAGGATCATTCTATGATTATGTATCAAGGTGTGAGTTATGCTACTTCTTCACCCTTTCATGAGATACATTATACTAATTATCAAGGGTGTGATAGTCTTGTGATGCTGTATGTGTATGACCTAAGTATTGTAGGAAGTGTCACGGCAGAACCGGAAAAAATTCCAAGTGACGGAGGTAGCGTGGTGCTTACTGCTCATTATGACATCAGTCTGGTAGTTCCTCCATATACTACCTTACTCGTATGGCGGGATAAGGATTTGAATCAGATCGCAGTCAATACTGATCAGATCACTGTCTCAAAAGCGGGTACTTATTATGCTGAAATTACAGTGACCATTGATAATCCGGTAGGCGTGGCCGATGAAATATGCAGTACGAGCTATCCGGTGGTAATCACAGTAGATAACCCAACTTCAGTGTCGGTAAATGAAAATAGACCGACTTTCTCAAATAAAATTGTGCAGGATTATTTAATTCTTGAAAAGACTGAAAGTTCCAACACCTATCAAGTAAACATAATCGAGCTCACTGGCAAAGTCCTCATCAATAGCTTTGACTTTACAAACTCAGTGATAAGAATACCTATTCGGGTACTTCCAGATGCTATGTACATTTGTCAAATCATGGATGGTTCAAAACTAGTTGCCGTTATAAAGTTTATCAAGCAGTGATAACCAATTTATACTACTTGACTTTACCAAACTAAGTGATAACTTATCTTCATTCGTTACAATCAATTTGTGTATTAGTATATTAGTTCAATTTAATTGTTGCACGAAATTAAAATTGGTGTAGTTAAAGAATTTATGAATAGAGCAAATATAATTTTGCGTTCCAAGTTTATACCCATCATTTGGTTTTAATTGTCGCTCTCTGCCTTAATTTTATTTGTATTTGTTTTTTATTAATTATAACTTTACGATATTATTTTTATTTAGCATAATTCTTTATACCTCAGACATTTATATCTAATGAAGCAAAACGTACTGAAGCTTTTTCCCCTATTTTGTCTTCTATTACTCACATCACAAACAGTTCATAGTCAGTGTAACCTTCCTTGTAATGACACGCTCCAAATTGAGCCTGCCTTTGATTGTAATACCGCAGCAAACTCAGCCATCAATGGTGACGGACCCGGCTACGTTTGTGATCTGGATGGTTTCTGCACGAATACAGTAGATGTTCCACCAGGCGGCAATCAACCATTTTGTAATGCCTCCGCTTGTGTTCTCAATAATCCGATTTGGTTTTCCTTTATAGCCACAGGTCCAATTCTGGACGTGGATGTTTGTCCAAATAAATGTGATGGGGGTGGTGGGGGACTCCAATGGGCACTGTATGATCAATGTAGTAACCTTTTAAATCCGGTTGCTTGTTGGTGTACACCGGTGTTACCGGGAGATGTGATTTTTAATATTTTTGCTAATGTTATTCCGGGCACTACCTATTATTTAGTTATTGATGGTTTCTCCGGCTCTACCTGTGCGATTAAATTCAGAGTCAATAGCGGGATAGAAGGTACCCCTGTAGGCGAACTAATCAGCGATGTGCTGACGGGCCCCAATCCGGTGTGCAAAGGTAATACAGCCACCTATTCTTCACTTGGGTTTAAGCAGGCTTCTGATTATGTCTGGACTTTGGATGGCGTCGAGATAGCTACTGATGTGCTCAGTGTTACCCTTGATATTGATAATCTTTCATTGGGCGAACATACGCTTTGTCTCAAAGGTACTAATGACTGCTCACATGGAAGTTGGAAAGAAAAATGCTGGACCTTTGAAGTTAAGCCAAAGCCTATGGAAGATGCAATGGGTCGTATTTGTGAAGATAGTCCAACAGGGTTTCCGTTTAAGGGTAGTTTCTATCAACCCGGGACCTACGATGTAGAAGTACCGGCTACTGACGGCAGCAGTTGTGATACAACTTTTCACCTGGTGGTAGAAAAATTACTAAAATCAGAAGGTCCCGAAGTAAAATTAGGTAAGTGTGAAGAACACTCTACAATAATGTATCAAGGTATGAGTTATGGTACATCATCTCCTTTTCATGAAAAACATTATACCAATTTTCATGGCTGTGATAGTTTGGTTAAAATCTATGTGTATGACCTTGCAATTACAGGTGATATCATTGCCATTCCTTCAGAGTTACCTTGTGGTGGGGGAGCGGCACTACTAACAGTAAACTATGCAATTAACCTGACTGCACCCACTTATACATCCTCTGTCGTATGGCGGGATAAAGATTTTAATGTTCTGGCTATGAATACGGATAACATCACTGTATTCCTGCCTGGTACCTATTATGCGGAGGTGACTGCAACTATAGATAATCCCGATGGAGTAGAAGATGAGGTGTGTAGTAAATTATTTTTAGTGACGATTACGGTGGAGAACTCTGTACTTGTAGCTCCCAATTTAAATAGGCCACCATTCTTATGTGCAGGTAAGACGGGTAATTTTAATATTACTTCCATTTTTCCTCCCGGCACCACCTTTGAGTGGCGTGCTAGTGGAGGAGGGTTGATTGGAACTCCTAATAATTTAGATAATGTGGATATTTATTGGGATACACCCGGCACTTATGATGTATGTGTGAATGGTCTGGATGCGTGTGGCCCCGGCCCTGAGACGTGTATCTCTATCCAGGTTTATCCTTCACCCCGAATCACCGGCTTTGGCCAAGATAGCGTCTGCTCAAAAGATGGTATGCTGACTGCTACGCTGGGTGGCATAGTCAACCAGACTGATCCGGATCTGAATGTACACTGGACCGTGGTCTCCGGACCTGATGTGCCGGGCGTACTCATCGATCAGCCGGACAAGCTGACTACGGCGGTTCATGTCGCTACCAATGGGACTTATGTCTTCCGTCTGACTGTGGATTATAAGAATGGGGGTTGTGGCGAGAGCAAGGACTTTACACTTATTTTCCAGGATAATTTGATTTTGACTGGAATTGATGTTCCTGCTTGTAATGCAGGTGGTCAACCTGATCCTTTCTTAATCGACTTGGATACTTTGATTACAGGGAACTTCAGCCCTTTCACGGGCACCTGGAAATTGCAAAGTGGTCCCGGTACAGTGGTGATCAATGGCCAGAACATAGTTGACTTCACCGGCAATAAAGATCTTGGCGTGTATGTGTTTACATTTACACCTGCTAAATTTGGTCTGTGTTCACCTGCACCTATCAGTATATCGATTACACTGAACAACTGTATTTGCCCGACTATAGATATCAATCCTGCTGGTCCTACTGTATGTAATGATGGACCGACGGTTGACTTGAGTCAACAGATCAATACGGGCACTGAGCCCGGTAAGTGGAGTCTTACAAATGGTCCCACCGGCCAGACACTGAATATGACCAACCCGACGTCGCTGAATTTCAATGGCCAACCATCAGGCACCTATTTGTTTACTTATAAATTAAATACGCCTCTGTCAAACTGCCCGGATGAGGCAACTGCGACGGTGACTGTTGTGTCAGCGCCTAGCGCCGTGGTAGTGACCGACCAGACGGTGTGCAATGCGACCAATGCGTTGGGACTGCCTTATACCTTGTCTTTTGATACACTGGTGAAATCTGGTGTGACCACGGGTGTTTGGGCTTATACGGGGACTGGAGTTGATCCGGGTCAAGGGACTTTACCTTTGCTCAATTTTCAGGGAGTAACGCCTGGTGTATATACTTATAGCTATACGATCCCTGCAGATGCTTACTGCAAGGCGGTGACTTATGCTGTGAATATTTTAGTGGAGGACTGTAAGTGCCCTTCAGTAGCAGTGAAAAAATCCGGTCAAACGTGTAGCTCGGCTACGAGTGCGGTGATTGACTTGACCCCATATAAACTAACCACAAAGCCTGGAAGTTGGTCTCTATTGAGCCAACCTACAGGAGGTAGCGCCTCTGTGACCGGCACGACTTTCAATGGTCAGGGCAGTGTAGGTGGTACGTATGTGTTGGTATTTACACTTGACAATCCTTCACCTGATCCGACTTGTCCGGATACCTCACAGGTCATCATCCGCTTGGATAATGCGCCTAATGCAGGTACACCTGCGGCAAAGGCATATTGCATCGGAGATAAATCGAGCTTGGATCTGAATAACCAATTGAACGGAGCAGAACCGGGTGGTGTGTGGGCTTATACAAACTCAAACGGATCTATTGGATCTGCTTTCAATGCGACTACCGGTGTACTCGATGTGAGTCAGTTGACACTGGCTGGTCAGTATGACTTTAGTTATACTGTGTCGAGCCAACTGGGCTTATGTCCTGATGCACAGGTCATCGTGAGTGTGACTATCAATGCGCTGCCTCGAGCTGATGCGGGTCCTGCGGGCAATATCACATGTGATGTGCCCACAGTAACACTAGATGGTTCAGGCTCTTCTACCGGAGCTGACTATACCTATGAGTGGAGACGCAATGCTGCTCCACAGGTGTTGGGTACGACTATTCAGTTGCCGGGAGTGGGCGATGACGGAACCTACACGCTTCAGGTGACGAATAGCAAGACAGGTTGTACTGCTACCGCCTCTGTCCAGGTAACGAAGGACTCGCGTGTGATCTCAAAGGTGGACACTGCGATCACTCAGATCAGTTGTTTCAATCGCAATGATGGCGCTTTCACCGTGTCTAATATTGTAGGAGGAACAGCCCCATATACTTATTCATTTGATGGCGCGGCGCCGGGTACTCAAACCAGCTATACTAACTTAAGTCCGGGTACACATACGATGACCATCAAAGATGCGAATGGCTGTCCGTTCTTATTGACTTTCAAACTGGATAATCCGACACTACTGACCGTCGATGCCGGACGTGATCGATCGATCAAGCTGGGAGATACGGTAAATATCACCGCCACAGTCAGTATCAATCCGAATAATGTGACGAGCTTTACTTGGACTTCTGAGCCATCTTCACCTACCGGATCCAGTCAGACGATTAATGTTGCACCTGAGATAACGACACTGTACACCATAGTGGTGAAGGATGCCGCCGGGTGTACCGCTACTGACCTGATGACCGTATCTGTGAAGAGTGTAGTGAGAATCTACATACCCAATGTGATTACACCGAATGGCGATGGAATAAATGACGTGTTCTATATTCAGGCGGATAGAAATATCAAGAAGATCCGCAAGATGACTATCTTCAATCGTTGGGGTGCAGTACAGTATTCTGCTTCGGACTTCCCTCCCAATGACGAGAAATATGGCTGGAATGGTAAGTTTAAATCAAAAAGTAATGATCCTGCCGTATTTGTATATTGGGCTGAGTTGGAATATGCAGACGGGTTTATCGAGCTGATCAAGGGCGATGTCACTGTCGTAAGGTAAATTGAATTGATCTCCTCTGTAACTCAGATTACAGAGGAGGTGTTTTATCCTTCTATACTAGTTTCCTGACTATGAAAATCGAACATCGCACCTTCGTGATAGCACACTCTGCAGCGCGGTTCATATATATCTTTTGCCCCCAGTAGGATCAGGTCACTTTCAGTACTTAGTCTGTAAGAATGGGTAGCGAGATTGCCACAATGCACACATATGGCATGCACTTTTGTGATGTATTCAGCTACTGCTAACAGGCCGGGCATAGGGCCGAATGGCTTGCCAAGGTAATCCATGTCTAATCCCGCAATGATCACCCTGACCCCTTTAAAAGCCAATTCTTGAACTATTGAAATTAATTCATTGTCGAAAAACTGCGCTTCATCAATACCTATCACACTATGACCTTCACTTAATACCAGTATGTCTCTTGCTTTTTCTACAGTAAGTGATGGCATGTGATTGCTATCGTGACTCACCAAGTTTAGTGTGTCATACCGGGTATCTTTAGCCGGCTTTATGACTAGAATTTTTTGGTATGCATACTGTGCACGCCTTAGGCGGCGAAGCAATTCTTCAGTTTTACCCGAAAACATCGAGCCACAAATAACTTCTATCCAGCCACTTCGCTGTCCTTTAAAATGAGGTTCAAGAAACATACAACATTTATAGTATTAATCTCATTTAAATCCAGGGCAAGCGAAAATTCCCGCTGCACTTATTAAATTTACACAATTATACACGTTGACACATTAATATCCAACAGAATATTTTATTTATGAGCAAAGAGAAAGCTATTCAGTTTACAGAAAAAATTAAAATTGGTTTATCACAATTAAGGGATCCGGCTCATGAGCTTGAAATAGATTCATTGCTTGGATATGTAAGAATCTTATATTCCACTATAAAAGATATAGAGACAGCTACAGAAGATCTGTCTTCGGCTTCAGCTAGAACAGAGGATATTAGAGTCACTTCCTTTGAAGCAGAGACACATGATTCTGTACCTAACATTGCTTCTCCAATGCAATCGGCGAATTCAACTCAAGAAGTACCAGAGCAACTGAATGTTGAAACTGAATCCTATGGTAAAGAAACTTCTGAAATATCAGATATGAATAAAACAGCTGACAGAAATTTTCAATCATTGAGTGAATTACCTTCTCAAAGGGAGTCCTTACCCATTAAAGAAGAAACAGAGAGAATTCTTGAAGTACCTGATTTTGTAGAAGAATCCACAGTAATCCCCATCATTGCTCCAGAGGAGACTAGCCAGAATGAAACCCTCATAGAGGCTCCTGACTCTATTACTGAAATTTCAGAAAAACCGAAAAATATAGAAAGTAGTCAAATGTCAGATGCTTTCAATGAAACAACTGAGGTTCCTACTACAGAGATACTAGAGTTATCCGATAATACGGTTAGTAATCACATACCGGAAACCAAAGATATGCCTGTGGAAAGGGTTCTAACCTCTGACGAGCCGCCCGTACTTACTCCCATCTATTCCCTTCAGGAAAAGACTCAGAGCAAATCAGCTGACTACTCCTCCATCGATGAACTATTCCGAGATAAACATCCCACCGGGTTGGTTGATTTTTTAGGTCTAAGTCCACTGGATGATATTAGAAAAGCCTGGGGTCTGAATGATAAGATGTTAATAATTAAGTATCTGTTTGAGGATGATGGTAAGGCTTTTGAGGAGGCCTTGATTACAATCAATAAACTCACCAGTTTTGAAGAAGCAAAATCATATTTATCCGCACAAATTATCCCGCGGTATGAATGGAATGAGGTAGCAAGATATAAGAGAGCTAGTGAGTTTATCCTTCAAGTAAAGCGATTATTCGTAAAATCTTGAGCAGATGGATCAGGAAAAAAAACAATTAACTAGTAGTTTGGCATTTACGCTCAAGCTGGCTTCTATTCCTTTCATTGTCTTTTTGTTTGAATTTGTGACTGGTATTGATTTAGGAGTTCTAGGGATTTATGCCAGGCATGTCTCGGGCTTGAAAGGTATTATATTGAGCCCCTTGATTCACGGTAGTTGGGGACATTTGTTCTCTAATCTGCCGCCGCTGATGGTAACTGTATTTTTGATTCACTTTTTCTATAAGAAGAACTTTTGGGGTATTTTTTTATCAAACTATTTACTCACAGGGGTCTTAGTGTGGCTATTTAGTCGAGAAGTGTATCATATAGGCATCAGTGGTGTGGTGTATGCATTGGTAACCTTTTTATTCTTTACAGGTATCTTCGTTCGAAATCTCATCTCTATAGTACTGTCATTACTTGTCTTGATGATGTATAGTGGTATGGCAGCAGGAATCTTACCTACAGCCGATATTTTGGCCAGAAATATATCCTGGGAGAGCCACTTATTGGGCGCAGTGGCGGGAGTAGTAGTAGCTTGGCTCTTCCGTAAGAACATCATTCGCTCTAATGAGAAGTCAAAACCGAATTTTGGCACACCCTCTCCGGAGTCGAAGCAGCATTTCTTTGAACCTGATATATTTGAAAAGACAAAGTGGCAAAAAGAGTTGGATCGCCGACAAGAGGAACAAATGGAAATAGAAAGAAGAAAATGGCAGCAAATAGAAATGGAAAGGCGACAAAGAGAGCAAAATGATCAAGGAAACTATGGTGGAACTTAGCTTTTAATTCTACTTTTTAAAGGAGACTTTATGCGCCACAATCTTGGCTTTAGTAACTATATGATCTTCGAATTTGGAAACAGATTAAATTTATTTGACAAGGAGGGTTGGAAATTCCAAGAAAGATGTTTACTTTTGCACCCTAAAATCTAAGCAATGAAGAAAGATATCCATCCTACTAAGTATAGAAAAGTTATTTTCAAGGACATTTCTACAGATGAGGCCTTCCTTACACAGTCGTGTGTCAATACCAGAGAGACCATGATGTGGGAAGATGGAAATGAATATCCTTTATATAAACTAGAGATATCTGCTTTTTCGCATCCCTTCTTCACAGGTAAGATGAAGTTTGTAGATACTGCGGGTAGAATTGATAAATTCAATAAGAAATTTGCCAATTTCGGTAAAAAATAAAGACACCTTGAATTCAAGGAGAAAAGGCGATGTCATCAGATATCGCCTTTTTTACTTCAGCTCAAAGCATTTACCTTTTCATGCTATGAACTCCTAGAGTCATTATATTTTGGTGACAAAAAATAGATGTCTGTTTAGATTACAATCCCTATTCACGTTATTTGTATTTTTGAAGGATAATTGTCACTATGATCACATTATTTGACGGGCCGGAACACGACGCGCTGCTACCGCTTACTCTTACCAGGCCGGTTTGTGAAACTCTGATTGGGATAGGTACCATCAGACAGAAGTGGGCTCGGCTTTCAAATTCGGAGGTTCAGGTAATGGCTCGTGATTACTTGCGGGAATTGTTCCCGATAGCTTCTATTACAGGAGATTTGTTAATCAATGGTAGTTTGCTACCTGACAGAGACTTGTTAGATTTTCTAATGACTTTACCTCCCGGTCGGGTTATTTACCATCAAGGGGTATTATTGGCGGTATCGGGTGCTGATTTTTCAAATTTTTCACCTAAGAATGAATTGCTGAATTCTGAAAAATTTGAGTCCATTTCTTTGCCTGGGAATATTCCTATAGTTAAGATAAATCAGGTGTGGGATTTTTATTTATTAAACAGCCAAGTGTTGGAATTCGACTTTGATTTGATGACAAGGGGACGGGAATCAGTTCCGATAGATGCCTCAAATCGGTTAATTGGTGATCGAATCTTTATGGAAGCGGGTGCATCTGTTTCAGCCTCCACTATTAACTCCACATCTGGACCTGTCTATCTGGCTGCCGGGGCAGAGATACAGGAAGGAGCGCTGATCAGAGGAGGTTTGTATCTTGGGGCCGGTGCCACTATCAAGATGGGCGCTAAATTATATGGTGCTTCTTCTTTTGGTTCAAGTTGTAAAATAGGAGGTGAAGTAACCAATTCAATTATTCATGACAATAGTAATAAAGCTCATGACGGTTATCTGGGGAACAGTATTATTGGTTCTTGGTGTAATTTGGGAGCAGATACTAATTCCTCCAATCTCAAAAATAATTACGGAGAGATAAGCATTCATACCCACCCTGAAGGATCAAAGATTGATACAGGGCAGCAATTCCTTGGGATGATCATGGGAGATCACAGTAAGTGTGGCATTAATACGATGTTCAATACGGGGACTACGGTCGGTGTCTCGTGTAATATTTTCGGTACAGGATTTCCTCCTACCTTCATTCCCTCATTCAGTTGGGGTGGAGCAGATCACTTGGAATCCTATCGCATTGACAAAGCGATAGAAACTGCTCGTCGAGTGATGTCACGTCGTCATCTGGTGTTGTCTACTGAAGAAGAAAGCTTAATGCGTTATATTTACTTTTGGACCGCCAAATACCGGCAAAAGTAGTGTCAAGGATAAAAAGATTGCTCAGCTTCCTCTTTGCACTGCCACAAGGGAAATATTTAGATGCTTCCGGAAATCCGCTTTATGTAGAATTGTATAGAGGGCGTTTTCGACTGAGTACTCAATATGCAGTGTATTCATATGATGACCTGTATGATAATTTTTATCAATCATTTAAAAATATGGACCTCTCACCATACAGTCATGGGGAGATCTTAATATTAGGGGCAGGTCTAGGTAGCATTCCATATATGTTGGAAAAGCACTTTAATATGCAAGCACACTATACTATAGTCGAATATGACCCTAATATACTAGCTTTATTCAAGAAATATACCCTACCCAGACTGAACAGTGATGTCAAAATAATACAGGCTGATGCTGAAGAGTATGTCGAGAACAACCAAGCTCTATTCGATATGGTCATTATAGATATCTTTATCCATGATGCTATACCAGATCAGTTTAAATCGTTGGACTTTTTAGAAAATTGCCGAAAATCGATGAATCAAGGTGCAACTCTACTTTTCAACTGGATGGCCATCACAAAAGAACAGAAAGACGAATGCCTCCGCTATAAGAAAGAAACTTTTGATAAAGTATTCACCAACTCAAATTATCATAAGACACCTTACAACAAGGTCTTACAGGCGAAACTATAATTTTAACCTATCCTTATTTTCCTCTCTATTGCTAAGATCTTCAAATTCAATAAATTCATCTTTTCGTTCCCGCACAGGTTGATTGGAGGGTAAATCAAAATTCATTTCATTGCTGGGATCTAACTTCTTGTATAATAAAGCTTGGCCCATCATAAAAATTGAGGTAAAAGGCAATAGGAATAGAGATAAAATAGTATTGAGAATACCCGAACCTGGACTTGCCTTAATTTTGGTGATCAATTTTCTGAAATAATTTCGAATGATTTCCGGCCTAACCACTAGTGTAATTATAATCGTAATGGGCAGAAGAAACAATAGTCCGATATAGACGAGTCTCAAAATTCTAATTGCGAAATACCCAAAGACCAACAAAATAAGAAGGCCAATAAGGCTGGAAATGTTAAACTTCATAAAATCGATAATTTATACAGTTACCACCACTAACATTTGGTGACTATTATAAATTCATTTCCTTTGAAAATTTCGACGAATAGCCAATTTCTAAAGAAAAAGGTTTAGCAGGCAACGAACAAAGTGAAATTACATTCTCTTATCATATAATACTCTATATTGGTACCACTGCAAATTATATTTTGTTGGTAACATCATTTTCACTTAATTTGAATGATTTTACATGAGCAGACTTAATTGTATATTTTGGTCATAACTCATAATTTAATTAATCAAAATTATAAATATCAAACAATCAGTTAAATATATATAATGAAAAAACTGCTACTCAGACTTTTTCCTATTTTATCCTTGGTTCTCCTTTTAAATTATACCGTAGAGGCACAGTGTACACTACCTTGTAATGATACCTTAGTCATCGACCCGGCTTATGAATGTATAGATGCGTTAAATTCTGCGTTTAATGGCGATGGTCCAGGCTATGTGTGCAATTTAGATAGCTTTTGTACGAATACAGTTAATGTACCGACTAAGAATCCGCCCCCTGCCTTCTGCGTTGCTGGTGCTTGTGTTCTCAACAATCCGATATGGTTTTCATTTGTCGCTACTAGTACATTTTTGGACATTGACATTTGCCCAAGTAAATGTATGGGATCAGGCTTGCAGTGGGCGCTTTATGATCAGTGTACTAATCTGCTCAATCCGGTCGACTGTCATTGTACGCCTGATCTTCCAGGTGATATAATGTTTAATATTTCGGTTCCTACTACCGTCGGTGCGACTTATTATTTGGTGATAGATGGCAGTAATGGGGCTACCTGTGCGATCAAGTTTCG
>Ga0154020_10007499_pt1 | contig 12727 bp, 8 predicted proteins | sample Klosneuvirus_201_FD_109709 | JGI IMG/M metagenome (GOLD analysis project Ga0154020, IMG submission 109709) | Active sludge microbial communities from wastewater, Klosterneuburg, Austria - Klosneuvirus_20160825_MG | ecosystem: Engineered > WWTP > Aerobic digester > Activated sludge | place... | reverse complement strand
GGCACGCTGACCATCCTCGCGCACACGGCCTACGCGCCGGGGATCGCCGGGCCGGACGAGGAGCCGAGCGAAGCGCGCGAGCGGGCCACGACCGCGCTCTCGCCTCGCTATTCGGCGCTCGGTCTCCCGAGCGCGACGATCGACCCCGCGACCGGAGAGGTCACCTACCGGGTCGCGCTCGCGAGCGGCGAAGGAGCGGCGTTCACCGTCGTCGCGACGGCGACGGCGGACCCGGCGAGACGCTGCATCTCGACCGGCGTCGTCCTGCAGGCGCTCGACGACGACGAGCGTCGGGTGAAGCAGGCGGTATGGATCGCGCGCGAGCTGTGGAAGGAACGCGCCGACCTGGTCGCGACCGAGGTCGGCAGGGTGAAGACCTACGAGGACCCGGACGCGGGCGAGAGCGAGGTGGAGAAGGTTCGCCTGGACGCGCGGGCGCGGCTGCGGCCGAACAGCGAGTACAAGGACCTGGACGGCGACGGTCTGAAGGACGTCGCGCTCACGTTCGGTGCTGCGTACGACCACGACATCGGCGCGACGCTGGTGTTGGTCCGAAGGAAGGACACGTTCTTCCCGCTCAATCGCATCCCCGCCTCGTCGCTGGACGTCGCCGACGACGGCACGCCGCTCCTCGTCCGCGGCGGAGGCTGCTGCTGCCATCGAGAGATCCTGATCCACCGCGTGTTCGGCAACCGGGTGCAGGACGTGGCCAGCGTCGACCTCGCCGGCAACTGCTCCGACAACACGGTGGCCATCGATCTCGTCCGGGGCACGACCGGGGGGCTGCTCGCCTATGCGCTCGTGCGCACGACCGGCGGCAACTCCACGCGCGAGCTCTGGAAGTGGAACGGGAAGGGCTTCGTCATCGCGCCGTGATCGCCGAGCGCCTCACGGGTCGAGCGGCTGACAGTCCGTGAGCATCGCACTGACCTTCTCGTCGGGGGTCGGAACACGCGCACGGACCACGAGACGCTCGCCCTCGTGCACGACGAGGGGAGCGGCGGTGGCGCAGTCGAACTCCTCGTCTGGGAGGACGAACGAGAGGATCTGCTTGTCCGCGGCGTACTTGCGCAGCCGGGCCTCGAAGGTGAGCCATTGATTCGGCACCAGCGGGTCGGGCAGCGGGGATGGATGGACCCCGAGCGCCTTCGCGCTCACCCCGAACATGCGGAACTCCCCGACCCTCACCGCACAGCCCTCGACGCTCAAGAGGACGCGGTGTGGCTCGGTGATGGGGATGCCTGCGCCCGGCAGTGGCGCCTCTCGACGACGATCGTCAACACGCCTTCGACGGTCGCCGTGCTCCCCAGGACGAGCGGCCTCGCTGCCATGAAGCAGTCCACGCTCGTCGTGCTGTCGACGGTCGGGGCCGACAGGGCGATCGAGTAGCCGCCCTCGTGACGTGCGTCGATCTTGCGCACGACACCGGCGAGGCGGACCTTCTTTCCCGCGAGGGGCTCGTGCGGTACGGGCACCGGTCCAAAACCGTCGAACTCGCGGGTGGGATTCCTCGCGAGGATGGCCGTGAGGCGGTCCCGGTCCGCCTTTTCGTGCAGCGGCACGTCCACCGGCGAAGTGTGCTGGGTTGGAGGGGGAGCCGCGGGGGGCGTGGAGTGGCACCCGCCGGACAGCGCCAACAAGAGCATGCACCGACCCGGACGTGCCGTCGTTCTTGCGTGGCCGAACATGGTCGTGCCTCCCAGTGCCGCTCGAAGACCGACCGCGTTGGGGTCTTCGGAATGGAGCAAGCATAGGTCGAGCTGAAGACATCGACGAGGCCGGAGGAGCACCGCCCACCCGGTTTCGACTCGGAGCAGTTCGACTTCGGACAAATGACCATGGTCCTCCGGAAGCCGGACACGACAGGATGCGCAGGTGGCTCCCCTCGACCCTCGGGCTCTCCAGGCTGACCTTCTCACCAGCGGGAGGCCCGTCGCTGGGTTCGGCCCCGTGGACGTCGGTCGCAGCGCTACCACCCGTGGCGTCGTGACCACGAGGCACGGCGAGAACGTCGAGCGCTTCTACTCCCACGGGGCAGAGGCGCGCGCGCGCGAGGCGAACGGCTTCCTGTCGTTCGGCTACTGGAAAGACGAGACCAGGGACTACGACGAAGCCACGGAGAACCTGCTGGATCTCGTGCTCGAGCAGGCAGAGATCGACCGTCCGGACCTGATCCTCAACGTGGCCTGCGGCAACGGGATCGAGACCGAGAGGATCCTGGAGCGTCTGCAGCCACGGCGGATCCACGGGCTCGACATCACGCGCGCTCACATCGACACGTGCAAGAAGCGCGCGGCGGCCCGGGGCCTCGAGGACCGGATGGTGTTCGAGCACGGCGACGCCTGTCAGATGCCCTTCGCCGCCGAAGCCTTCAGCCATCTCGTCTGCGTCGAGGGGATCACCCACTTCGACACCCGCGAGCGCTTCTTCGCCGAGGCACACCGCGTCCTCCAGCCAGGAGGGATGCTGATGCTCTCCGATTCGATCCTCCACCGACTGCCTCCCGGTATCGGCGACGAGATCGCTTCACGGGTCACCTCGCGGCTGTGGCACGTGCCGCGCGCGAACTGGATCGACATCGCGGGCTATCGACGCCAGCTCGAGGCGAACGGGTTTCGCGTGGAGTTCGTCCGGTCGATCGGCGACCGGGTGTTTCCCGGCTTCGCATCGTTCAACGTGCGTCGGGAGGCGATCGCGAACAGCATCCGGGTGCGCGGGCTTCCCGTCGGCCTCGGCCTCGCGTTCATCTGCTGGCTCCTCGGTGACCTCCATCGCCGCGGCATCCTCGACTACGTGCTCGTGAAGGCCTGGAAACGCTGAAGGCCCCTCCGGCGCGACAGCGCAGCGGATGGCGCGTCAACGGGATGGTGCTCCGACGCCCCGTGCGTGGAAATCGATCGCCAGCGTGGTGGCTTCGCGGGCTCGAGCGTCAAGCCCCTCGTCCCGGGACGCGTCCGCCCCTAGGATCACCTGCGCATGTTCCTCCGACCGGCGTCGTGTCCGAGCTGCGGCGGCCCCGTCCCCGAGGAGGCGATCGGCCGCTCCTTCGCCACCTGCGCGCACTGCGGCGCGACGTTCTCGCCCAGCGGGCGCGCCGTCTTCCGCGCGCCTTTTCGACGCTCGCTCGAGGAGGCCGAGGCCGCCGTCTCCCGCGGCGCGATCCAGCTGCGCCAGCGCTCCTACGTCCCCGAGTGCACCCTCGCCGAGAGCGACCACGCGGTGGTCGTCCTCGCCCGCGTCGAGGTCCCCGTCGTCGAGCGCGTCGTCCTCAAGCTGGCGCGTTCGGCGGAACGCGTGGAGCGCGAGCGCGCCGTTCTCTCCGCGCTCGCGGAGGCCGACGTGCCCGGCCGCGCGCGCTTCACGACGCGCCTCCCCCAGCTGGTCGCGAGCGGCGTCGCCGAGCTCGACGACGCGCGCACCCCGGCGATCGCCGTCCGCGCCCGCAGTGGCTGGCTCCACACGATGCGCGACGTCGCCGACGCGTTCCCGGACGGCGTCGACGGGCGGCACGTCGTCTGGATGTGGCGTCGCGTCCTCGAGACCCTCGGCTTCGCCCACCGCGCGGGGTGGGTGCACCGTCGCCTCTCCGCGGATCACCTCGTCGTCGGCGCGCACGATCACGGCGTGCTCGTCGTCGGCTGGGCCGGCGCCGCGCAGGTCGGCGACGCCGAGCCCCGCGCAGACCTCGCCGCCCTCGCGAGGGTCTTCGGCGACGTCGGCGCCCCCCTGCCCGAACCGCTCGCGACGCTGCTGCGTGCGTCGCTCGAGGGTGCCCACGCCGACGCCTGGGCGCTCGGGGACGCCGTCGGTCACGCCGCGCGCGCGGCGTACGGGCCGCCGGCGTTCCACCCGCTCTCGCTCCCCGCCTTCCGTCGCTGAGTTCGAATCCAAGGAGAAACCATGGGATACGGCGACTACAGCCACACGGCCCACGAAGCGATCACCGCCGCCCGCGCCACGCGGGCGCGCCAGGAAGTGTTCACGCAGCGCGAGTGTCACCCGCTCATGAACCCCAAGGGGGTGCGCGTGCGCGAGAGCCGTGACTCGCCCGAGCACCCGAGCTCCCTCGCCATCGCGTTCGCGCTCGACGTCACGGGGTCGATGGGCGACATCCCCGATCTGCTCGCGCGCCGGGAGCTGCCGAAGTTCATGAAGGTGCTGGGCGACTGCGGCGTCACCGATCCGCAGATCGTCTTCCTGGCCGTCGGAGACGCGACGTGCGATCGCGCGGCCCTGCAGGTCGGTCAGTTCGAGAGCACGGCCGAGCTGATCGACCAGTGGCTGACCTGGTCGTTCCTCGAGGGCGGCGGCGGACCCGGCACGTCCGAGTCGTACGAGCTCGCCCTCTACTTCCTCGCGCAGCACATGGACCTCGACTGCGTCCGCAAGCGCAACCGCAAGGGGTACGCCTTCCTCACCGGCGACGAGAACCCCTACCCGGCGGTCTCCAAGCACCAGGTCGAGGCGCTGTGCGGCGACGTCCTCGACGAGGACATCCCCTTGAAAGAGGTGGTCGCGGCGTGCACCGAGACCTTCCACCCGTTCTTCCTCATCCCCGACCTCGACCGGCGCGATCGGTGCGAGCGCACGTGGCGTGACGTCCTCGGTGACCACGTCATCGCGATGGAGGCGCCGGAGGACACCTGCTTCGTCGCGGCCAGCGTCGTCGCGCTCGGTGAGCGGCACGTGACGGATCTCGACGCCATGGCGCGGCGGCTCGAGACCGCCGGGGCGCCCCGGGATCGCATCGGGCCGATCGTGCGCGCGCTCGAGCCGTTCGCGGGCGCGGTGACCGAGGCCCACAAGGGGGGTGGCGCGCGCACCATCCTCGACGGGCTCCGCGCGTGGCTCCGCCGCTGAAGCGCGCCTTCGCGGTGGTCGATCTCGGGTTCGGCGACGCCGGCAAGGGCGCGCTGACCGACGCGCTCGCCCGCCGGCACGACCTCGAGCTCGTGGTCCGCTTCAACGGGGGGGCGCAGGCGGGCCACAACGTGGTCACCGCCGACGGGCGCCACCACACGTTCGCCCAGGTCGGCGCGGCGACGTTCGTCTCCCCGGCGGTGCGCACGCTCCTCTCCCGCTTCGTCGTCTTCCACCCGACGGCGCTGCTGGTGGAGGCGCAAGTCCTCTCCACGAAGAGTGTGCCCGACGCCCTCGATCGGGTGCTCGTGGACGAACGCGCCCTCGTGACGACGCCCTACCAGCAGGCAGCCTGCCGCATCCGCGAGCGCGCGCGCGGCGCGGCCCGTCACGGGAGCTGCGGCGTCGGCGTCGGCGAGACCGTGGCGGACGCGCTGGCCGATCCAGGAGACGCCATCGTCGCGGGTCACCTGCGCGACCCGGGCGCGCTGCGACGCCGACTCGCTGTGCTCCGCGCGCGGAAGCACGCGGCGCTGCTGGAGCTGGCTGACCCGGCGCGCGACGCCGACGATCTCGCGATCTTCGCCGACGGAGCGCGCATCGAGCCGTGGATCGAGGCCGCCTCGTCGCTCGCGCGCAACGTGATCGACGCCCGCGCCAGCGCCATGCTCGTGCGGCGCGCACACGGGGTGGTGTTCGAGGGGGCGCAGGGCGTGCTCCTCGACGAGGACCACGGCTTCCATCCGCACACGACCTGGAGCCGCTGCACGTTCGCGAACGCGCGGGCGATCGCGGACGAGAGCGGGCTCGACGTGCCGCTCGAACGCATCGGCGTGCTGCGCGCCCACGGCGTCCGCCACGGCGCGGGTCCGTTTCCGACCGAAGATCCGAGCCTGCCGCGCACCGAGCGGCACAACGCGACCGGCCCGTGGCAGGGCGCGGTCCGCGTGGGGCACCTCGACCTCGTGCTCCTCCGCTACGCGCTCGCGGCGTGCGGTGGCGCGGACGCGCTCGCCGTGAGCCACCTCGACGTGGTCGGTCCCTCCCACCGGGTCGCGGTCGGGTATCGGGGAGACCTCGACGCAGTCGCTCTGCGGCGCGACGAAGAAGGGACGACGCTCGAACTCGCCACCGTCGCGGACCTCGCGGCCGCCGAGCGCCTCGGGCGCGCGCTCGCCGCAGCGACGCCCGTGCTGCAGCCGCTGGTCGATCCGGTGACGGTGATCGAGGACGCGACGTTCCTGCCGATACGCGCGGAGGGCCGGGGTCCGCGCGCGATGGACTGGACGCTCGGCACCTGATGCCTGGCCAAGAAGGAGGCGGTCGCGCCTGTGACCCGCTCGGGCGCCGTGACCCGGCCAGAACTGAAGAAGAACTGAAGGAGCGCTCGATCCTCGCATGCAAGGCTGGTTTCGATGCCGAACCGAGCCTCGATCGCCCTCCTCGCCCTGCCCTTGATCCTCGTCGCCGTCCCCTTCGCGTGCAGCAAGGACGAGACGCCGCCGGAGACCCCCGGCCCCACGGGCGGGCTCGATCCGGACATCGGCAAGACCTTCTCGGCGAGCGTCGGCCCCGAAGGTGGGACGCTGACCGGGACCAGCAACGGCATCGAGGTGATGGTCCCCGCGCGGCGGCTCGCGAGCGCGACGACGCTCACGCTCTCGGTGAAGGATCCGAGCGCGCTGCCCCAGCCGGCGGACTCGCTGAGCGCCGCCTACGAGCTCGGCCCCGACGGTCAGACGTTCATGGACGAGGTGACGCTGTCGATTCGCGTGACCAAGCCCGTGCCCGCGGGCGAGATGCCGGTCATCAAGGTGCTCGATCCGAAGACGAACACGTGGACCGTGCTCGACGGCTCGCGCACGGTGTACGACGGCCGCGGTGGCACGCGGGTCATCGCGCGTTCGGGGCACTTCAGCACGTACACCACCGGTCACGCGCCGTACGTGCTGCCCGACGAGAAGTGCCGGGCGCCGTTGAACGGCGGCGTCCTCGGGGTGTTCACCGCCGACACGCTGAACGTCTCCGGCGCGACCGTGACGAAGCGCCAGCAGTCGAAGGGCGACCTGAAGATCGAGTACTCGTCGGAGTGGATCGCGAACAGCCCGAGCGTCACCGTCTCGGGCCTCGGCGTGATCGACGGCAAGGGCGAGTGGAGATACTGGCGCGAGTTCGGGTACACGAGGGACGCGAGTGGCAATACCGCGGTCAAGCCGCCGACCACGGAGCAGGGTTTCGTGGTCTCCGGGGGGAAGTTCTCGTTCAACGTCGACGTGAAGTCGGTCGAGCCGCTCGGCGCCCCCGGATACGGCGTGATCCACATCGACGATCCGTGCCTCGGCGCGGTCGACGTCAGCATCCAGTGCGGCCCTGGATGCTCCGGCCCGATCGGCGACGGCGGAGCGGACGGATCGAGCGACGCCTCGGCCGACGGGGCGACCGACACGGGAACGACCGAGACCGGCGGAGCGTGCACGCCGTCGCTCGGCAACATCACCGGCCACGGCGGCGCGCAGTCGGTGGTCGTCAGCGGGCCGAAGCTGGTGTCCGCGACCGGACCGACGGTCGTCTCGACCGCGCTCGACGGCACCGGCCCGCTCACCATCATCACCGCCACGACGGGCGAGTCGTTCCGCGAGGTGAACACCTCGGGCGGGATCGTGGTCGCGAGCCCCAACGGCGGCACCGCCCGCATCGGACGCGCGCCCGCCGACGGCAGCGCTGCCGCGAGCTTCTTCGATCTGGCGACGTACACGGCCTACCAGACCGCGCTCGCCCTGGGCCCGGTCGCGTACGTACCCATCGCCGGTCACGTGGTGACCGACGGGACCACGATCCTCCTCGAAGAGCGGACCTACGGCGGCCTCATCGCGCTCAACGCGTCGTCGATGATTCCGGTCGGGTTCCTGCTCGGACCGAGCACCGACCGGTCGCTCACCGGCGTCACCGCCATGGTGCTGCAGGGCAATCAACTGGTCACGGTCATCGATCGTTCCGGCCTCGGCCTCACCCCGCTCTCGGCCGTGCGTGTGTTCGACGTGAGCACGAAGTCGGCGATGACCATCGCGGGGCAGGTGCTCCGCACCGACGGCCGGAGCGCCGCGCTGATCTGGGACGGCGCGCGCGGGCGTTACCTCTACTCGACCTCGACCTCACCGACGACCCCCGGCATCTGGGCGTTCACCGTCGCGAGCAGCGGAGTCCCGACCGCGCCCACCTCGGTCTTCTCCATCACCGGCAAGCGGCAGCTCCGATCGCTCGCGGTGGCGGGTAACGCCGTGGTGGTGGCGACGCCGGACTTCACCGTCACCCCGGTGAGCACGCAGGTCACCATCCTCGGTGCCGGCTCGGGCGGCGGGCTCACCATCCAGGGCACGCTCGCCCTGCCGCGCGTGGACATGTACGGGAACAGCCTCGGCGCGTCGACCGACGGCGTCTTCGTCGCGCCGGAGTCGACCGCGGACATCCAGCGCGTATCGCTGACCGGTTGCCTGTGATCACTCCCTGAGCGAACGAACGCGCGACCGAAGCTCGCCGGGGAGCGCGCGCGCCTCGGCGAGCAGGGTGGTCATCCCGAGCTCGCGCGCGGCGTCGAGGCCGACGGTGACCTCGTCGATCGCGCGCCGTCGATCGCCGCTCGCGTCTCGCGACCAGCGCACACCCGCGAGCTCGATCCGCGTGCGCGCCGCCCAGCCGAGGGCGCCCATCGCCTCGGCCGCGGCGAGGCCACGTTCGAGCTCACCGACGGCCTCGTCCAGCTCGCCGGCGTCGGCGGCGATCAGGCCGATCGCGCGCGCCGTGGGCCCGAAGTACAGCGAGCAACCCGCGGCGACGAAGTGCTTCACGTCGAGGGCGGACAGCTTGCGTCGGAGGACGGCGCCCGCCCTGCCGTCGTGCAAGAGAACGCTGGTCTCGGCGAGCAGCGCGACGGCCCCGAGGTAGTTGAGATCGGGCGCGATCCCGGCGAACTCGTCGCGCGCCAGCTCGTCGAAGCGTTGCCTCGCCTCGTCGAGGCGCCCCGTGTGCGCGAGGATCCACACGACGACGGATCGCCAGGTCGTGTCCCAGGGGATGAACTCGGCGACGCTGCGTGCGAAGGCCTCGATCTCCGAGAGGCGTCCCTGCTCCCGGAGGAGCGCGACCATCTCGATCCAGTAGACGAGCGTCGCGTTCGCGTCTCCGACGGCCCGCCCCATCGAGAGCGTTTCGTCGGCGAGGCGGTCGGCCTCCTGCAGTCGGCCCGCGAGCAGGGTCGTGACCACCCCGAAGCGCGCCGCGATGAGCCGGAGCCAGGGGAGCCTGAGGCTCGCCGCCTCGCGCAGGTGCAGCGCGAGCTCGGCCTCGAACTCCTGCTTGCGACCGAGCTCGAGCAGATCGCCGATCGTCCAGATGCGCGCCTCGCACGCGAGCGACCAGTCACGCGCAGCCAGCGCGGCCGACACGGCCGCACGCGCGACGCGCAAGCGCTCCTCCGCCGGGGCGTCGCCGCGGTAGGTCCAGCGCCACGCGTGCAGCGCGATCGCGAGCGTCCGCTCCGCGCCCAGGCGCTCGGCCATGGCCACCGCTTCGCGCGCGAGCGCCTCGGGTGCGCCCCGATCGGGACCGAACGCGCTCGCGAGCGCGAGGCGCGCCGAGAGGCTCGCGCGCAAGACGCTGTCCTCGGCGGGCAACATCGCGAGCGCCTCCTGCAGACGTGCGATCACCGAGAAATCGACGATGTTCTTCTGGGTCGCCGCGAGCTCGTCGACGGCGCGGGCGACCAGGGTCACGTCCCCGGCCGCCTTCGCGAGGTCGATCGCCCGCTCGATGCTGTCGACCGCGCGCGGCGCCAGACCCGCGCAGCGGAAGGCGGTCCCGAGCTCCGTCGAGAGCTCGGCGTCGAGGCGCGGATCGGGCGCCTTCGCGAGCGCGACCCTCGCCCGCTCGAGCAACACCAGCGCGTCCTCGTAGGCGAGTCGCTGGTGCGCTTCGCGCGCGGCCTCGCGCAAGTGGAAGACGGCCGCGGCGGCGTCGCCCGCCGGGGACGCGAGGTAGAAGTGGTGGGCGAGCTCGGCCTTTGCCGTACCCGGCGTGCGCGAGAGGACGTCCGCGATGCGCCGGTGTGCGCGCGCGCGCTCGTCGGGTGGCAGGTCGCCGTAGAGGGTCTCGCGGACGACGGAGTGCGCGAACGCGTATCGACCCACGCCCACCTCGCGCAGGCGGCCTCCCTTGATCGCGGGGGCGAGCGCGGCGAGGGCACGCTCGGCGGGGACCTCGGCAGCGTCGCGCAGCACGGCGACGTCGAGCTCGTTCCCGATGACCGACGAGAGCGAGAGGAGCCCGAGCGTCTCGGCCGGCAACGCCGACAGCGAGCGGCGGATCGCCTGCGACACGTGGTCGGGCACGCGGAACGAATCGAGCACCGGCGCGGCGTGCTCGAGGCCCCCACGCGTCTGCAGCGCGCGGAGGAGCTCGCCGACCACCAGTGGATTGCCGCCGGTGACGTCCATCACCGCCTCGAGCACCGCGCTCTGCGGCTTGCGACCGAGCCGCTGTTCCAGCCAGCCCGCCACCTCGTCGGGCGAGAGGCCGTCGAGCTGCAACCGCGGGGCATCGCCGAGCGCCGAGACCAGTCGCTCGAGCGGACCGCTCTCGCTGTCGCGGAACGTGGCGAGCGCGAGCACCCGCGTCGTCGGGAGCTCCGACGCGAGGTACTCGAGCAAGAGCAGCGACGGCTCGTCCGCCGCGTGCAGGTCTTCGAGCGCGATCACGATCGGCTGGTGGCGCGACGCGTGTCGCAGCAGCGAAGCGACCACCTCGAACGCACGGAACCGCGTGCCCGCGCCTTCGCTCGACCCCCGTGCGGTCCCGCGCGGCCCCGACGTCGGGAGCGACGGGAGCAGGCGCTCGACGTCGAGCAGTCGATCGGCCGTGATCTCCGGCGGCCGCAGCTCCCAGAGCGCGTGCAACGTGGCCGACCACATCGCGAAGGGTTCGCTGCCCTCGCCCTCCTGACATCGGCCCCACAGCGTGCGCGCGCCCCAGCCGGAGGCCTCGGTCGTGAGGTGCTCGACCAGCGTCGTCTTCCCCACCCCCGCCTGACCCTGCACGAGGATCACACCACCGGCGCCTCCATCGGCGGCCGCGAAGCGTTCACGCAGACGCTCGAGCTCGCTCGCTCGCCCGACCAGCCCGTGCGCCGCTGCCCGCATGGTCTCGCTGGGCCGCACCCCGCGTTCCCGCGCTTCGGCGACGAAGCGGAAGCCGAGGCCACGGACGGTCTGGATCACCGCCTGCTTGTCACCGTCGTCGTCGACGGCCTTCCGCGCGAGCGAGATCACCTGGCTCACGGCGCCGTGGGTCACGACCACGCCGGGCCACGCCTCGCGGAGGAGCTCCTCCTTCGACACCACGCGGTCGCGATGGCGCAGCAGATAGCCGAGCGCCTGGAAGACCTGGCGCTGCATGGGCACCACGCGACCGTTCCGCCGCAGCTCGAACCGGTCGGAATCGAGCGCAAAGACGCCGAATGCGAACGTTGCCACAGCCCCCGACATCCGGGGTACCTGGAAGCACGCGACGGGTCAACATGGAGCGATCCCCTCGTCGATGCTGCTGAGCTGACCGTGAGCAAATGCACGGGTCGCCCCCGAAAGGGCATCCGCCGAGGCACGGCGTCGTGGTGGGGCGCCGAGAAGCGCCGTCGATCCCCACGTCGTGGCTGTGCCCCGAACTTGCAGGCGGTCGTCGCATGCGCCGCTCGCTCCCCTCGGCCCTCTCGCTCGTCGCGCTCGTCTCGTCGGGCTGCGGGGGCGGCTCCTCCACCCCGGCGCCCCCGTCGTTCGTCGCACCCCCGGCCGCGCTTTCGCTCGAGGAGGGCGGCGAGGTCAGCGCAGCTTTCTCCGTGAACTCGGGAGACGGGCTGACCGCGTCGGTCCTCCCCGTCGAGGGCTTCGACCTCGAGACGCTCGGCGCGGAAGGTGAGCCCTCGGTGCCCCTCCGGCCGAACAGCCCACAGAACTTCAGTGTCCACGCGCACGCGCGCTTCGGGGCCACGAGCGCCACTACCCAGGTGGTGCTCACACGCGCGGGTGAAGAGGTGCTGCGCGCCCCGCTGACGATCACCGTGACGTCGCTGCGCTGGCGGCCCACGACGACGTGGAAGGCCGAGGGCCCCGAGGCCCGCGAGCACGGGGCGCTGATCGTCGACGAGGCGCGGGGGCGCGTGATCCTGATTGGGGGCAGCGGCTACGCGCCGTACGGGACGCCGCTCGCCGACGCTTGGTCGTTCAGGCTCGCCGACCAGCACTGGACCAAGCTCACCATCACGGGAGACGCGCCCGCGGCCGGAGGCTCGCGCCGCGTCGCGTGGGTCGATGCGGCGCACGTGTACCTGTTCGGCGGCTACGGCGAGGGCAGCGCCGTCGACGCGGATCTCTACCGCCTCGATCTGTCGGGCGAGACCATCGTGTCGAAGAAGCTCGCGCACACCGGCGGCGCGCCGGCGCGGAGCCTCCACGCCTTCGCCTACGACGGACCCGGCGATCGATTCGTGGTGTTCGGCGGCGCGAGCACGAAGGCGCTGGCCGACACGTGGACGATGAAGATCGCGGGCGACACGGTCACGTGGACCAAGCTCGACGCGACGGGTCCGAGCGCGCGGTACGGGTTCTTCTACGGCTTCGACGCGGCCCTGCGGCGACTCGTGGTCTTCAGCGGCGCCCAGCGGTTCTCGCCGCTCGATCCCGCGCAGGACACCTGGGCCCTCGACCTCGGGAGCAGCCCGCCGACGTGGCGCGCGATCGCGACCGACTCCCCCGCGCCGCCCGGTCGCCGCAACGGGTGCTTCGTGTACGACGAGCGCCGCCACGCCTTGTTCGTGTTCGGG
>Ga0154020_10007497_pt1 | contig 12729 bp, 12 predicted proteins | sample Klosneuvirus_201_FD_109709 | JGI IMG/M metagenome (GOLD analysis project Ga0154020, IMG submission 109709) | Active sludge microbial communities from wastewater, Klosterneuburg, Austria - Klosneuvirus_20160825_MG | ecosystem: Engineered > WWTP > Aerobic digester > Activated sludge | place... | reverse complement strand
AGCACCCCCACCGGGACTTGAGCAAACTGAGGCGGAGAACATGGGTGGATGAGTCAGACCAGCACCCTCTTGCATTGGGTGGGCAATGATGAGAGGCTGACGTGTCGTCAGTCATTTGCGTCGAGGACTTGAATTTTCGCTGTGCTTTCCACACCACATGGCCATCGAGCATGCATGAACTCGCGCTAGCCGAAGGAATCCTGCAGTTGATTGAGGTGGCTGCTCGCAACCAGGGCTTCACCAAAGTACGCACGGTGCGGCTGGAGATTGGGCGGATGTCGAGCGTCGAGCGGGACTCGATTCGCTTCTGTTTCGACGCCGTGACACGCAACAGCATCGCCGCCGGGGCGACCTTGGAAATTGTAGATACGCCGGGGCAGGGCTGGTGTACACAGTGCGCGCTCACTGTGCCGATGCAGGCGCTGTATGATGGTTGTATGCACTGCGGCTCCTACTTGAAGGTCACCGGGGGAACGGAGATGCGGGTCAAGGAACTAGAAGTCGATTAGGGGAAAGCGGTTCCCCTCTTCCCAACGAATGGCTGCCTAGATCAGACGGCTGAGCGGAGACAACAAGATGTGTACCACCTGCGGCTGCGGCAACGGCGAGACCAGCATCGAGGGCGAAGCCCATGGGCATGAACACAAGGACGAGCCCCCCCATTGCCACGAGCACGTCCATGCCGATGGCACGCGCCATTCTCATTTCCATACACACGACGGCGCTCAAGAGCACGAGCACTCCTTCGGTCCGGCTTCAGGCCATGACCATCTTCACTACGGCCACGGACCGGCCCATGCCCACGCGCCCGGCCTGTCGCAGGGCCGGATGGTGCAGATCGAGCAGGACATCCTGGCCAAGAACAATGCCTATGCCGCCGCCAACCGAGAGCGCTTCGCGGCACGCGGCATCTGGGCCTTGAATCTGGTCTCCAGCCCCGGCTCGGGCAAGACCACGCTGCTGGTGAAGACCATCGCTCGGCTCAAGGGCAAGCTGTCCATCGCAGTCATCGAAGGCGACCAGCAGACCAGCCAGGATGCTGAGCGCATTCGCGCCACCGGCGTACAGGCCGTACAGATAAACACCGGCAAGGGCTGCCACCTCGACGCCCACATGGTCGGGCACGCCCTGGAGAAGCTCGACCTCGCCGATGACAGCGTGCTCATGATCGAAAATGTCGGCAACCTGGTTTGCCCTGCCGCCTTCGACTTGGGCGAAGCGCACAAGGTCGTAATCCTGTCGGTAACGGAAGGCGAGGACAAGCCGATCAAATACCCGGATATGTTTGCTGCTGCCGATCTGATGCTGCTCAACAAGTGCGACCTGCTGCCTTACCTCGATTTTGATGTCGAGAAGGCGATTGAGCTTGCACACCGCGTCCAACCCAAGCTCAAGGTGATTCGCACCTCGGCGACCAGCGGGGAGGGCATGGAGCAGTGGTTGGCGTGGATTTTGCGCGGCGCGGCAACGATGCGGAAACCCACGGCCCATGCGGCGGACTGAGCCTGGAACCAGCCTAGGTGGGACGAAAGCACAACGGAGCAGAGAAGATGTGTCTAGCCTTGCCGGCCCGTGTGGTCGAAATGAACAGTAGCGACGCGGACCTAGGTGTCGTGGATTTGGACGGGGTCCGGAAGGAAGTCTCACTGGCCTTGGTCGATAACGTCGCTATCGGCGATTACGTGATCATCCATGTCGGCTATGCGCTATCCAAGCTCGACCCGGAGGAGGCCGCAAAGACGCTGGCCTTGTTCGAGGAGCTGGGCAGGGTGGAGACGCCGACCGAATGAAATACGTCGATGAATTTCGTGACGGAAAAGTGGCCAAGGGCCTCGCAGCTGCGATTTCTGCCGAGGCAAGTCCTCGCCGCGGCTATAGCTTCATGGAGTTCTGCGGCGGCCATACCCATGCCATCTCTCGCTATGGCATCCGCGATCTGCTGCCGAGCAACGTGCGCATGATCCACGGTCCTGGCTGCCCAGTGTGCGTGCTGCCGATTGGCCGCATCGATCTGGCGATTCGCCTGGCGCTCGATCACAACGTAATCCTGTGTACCTATGGCGATACCTTGCGGGTGCCGGCTTCTGGTGGGCTGTCGCTGCTCAAAGCGAAGGCGCGGGGCGGGGACATCCGCATGGTCTATTCGACGGAGGATGCCCTGAAGATCGCGCGGGAACATCCGCAGCGCGAGGTGGTGTTTTTCGCCATCGGTTTCGAGACGACCACTCCGCCGACCGCGCTCGCCATCCGGCAGGCGCAGCGGGAAGGACTGAAGAACGTCAGTGTGCTGTGCAATCACGTGCTGACGCCGTCGGCCATCACCCACATCCTCGAGTCGCCAGAGGTACGCCAGTACGGCACCGTGCCGCTCGATGGTTTTGTCGGCCCGGCGCATGTCAGCACGGTGATCGGGAGTCGGCCCTACGAACATTTCGCCGAGGAATACCAAAAGCCGGTGGTGATCGCCGGCTTCGAGCCGCTCGATGTGATGCAGGCGATCCGGATGTTGGTGCGCCAGGTCAATGAAGGCCGCGCCGAAGTCGAAAATGAGTTCAGCCGGGCGGTCACTCGCGATGGCAACGTCAAGGCGCAGACGCTGGTGTCGGAGGTGTTTGAGCTGCGCGCTCGCTTTGAATGGCGCGGCCTGGGCGAGGTGCCGTACTCAGCGCTACAGATCCGCCCCGCGTACGCGGAATTCGATGCCGAGCGCCGCTACCAGCTGAGGTACGCCTCGGTGCCGGACCACAAAGCGTGCGATTGCGGAGCGATCCTGCGCGGCGTCAAAAGACCCCAGGACTGCAAGCTATTCGGCATCGTATGCACACCTGAGAATCCCATGGGCTCCTGCATGGTCAGCTCCGAAGGCGCCTGCGCGGCGCATTACACCCATGGCCGCTACAAAGATCTCGTCGTCACATGCGAATCCTCTTGCTGACCCACAGCTTCAACAGCCTGACCCAGCGCCTGTTTGCGGAATTGCGCGGTGGAGGCCACGAAGTCTCCGTCGAGTTCGATATTTCCGATAGCGTGACAGAGGAAGCGGTCACGCAGTTCGCGCCGGACCTTGTCGTTGCGCCGTTTCTAAAGCGTGCGATTCCGGAGGCCATCTGGTCGAAGCAGCTGTGCCTCATCGTGCATCCGGGTATCCCCGGAGACCGTGGTCCGTCCTCGCTCGACTGGGCCATTCAGGACGGCGAGCCAACCTGGGGCGTCACGGTGCTGCAAGCCGAGGCAGAAATGGATGCCGGGCCGGTCTGGGCGACGGTGGAATTTCCCTTGCGGCGGGGCAGCAAGGCGAGCATTTACCGCAACGAAGTGACCGAAGCCGCCTGCCAGGCCGTGTTGCAGGCGGTGCAGCGGATTCCCGAAGCCACCGCCGGACGCTGGGTCCCATGGCGCACCGAGGACGCTCCTGCGGACTGCCGTCCGGTTCGCGGGCGGACGCGACCGTTGCTGAAACAGGCCGACCGGGCGATCGACTGGCAGCGCGACGACAGCGCCACGGTACTGCGCAAGATAGCCGCCGCCGATGGCAGCCCCGGAGTCGCGGACCTCCTGTTCGACGTCCCGTGTCATCTCTTCGATGCTTGGTCTGAGGCGCGGCTGCGTGGTGGCACGCCCGGCCAAGTGATTGCCCGGCGTGAAACGGCGCTGCTGCGGGCGACGACAGATGGTGCGGTGTGGCTGGGTCATATCAAGCGCCAGGGAGGCTTCAAGCTGCCGGCCACGCTGGCCTTTGCCTCCGAAGCTGCCGTCGTACCCGAAGAGCCGCTGGATGGCTTCTGGACCGTCGAACACGACACCTGGCAGGACATCCGTTATGCCGAACAGGACGACGTCGGTTTCCTACACTTTGAGTTCTACAACGGCGCCATGGGGACGCGACAATGTCTCCGTTTGCGGACGGCGTTCGAGTGGGCGCAGTCCCGACCGACCCGGGTGATCGTCCTGGCCGGCGGCGAGGACTTCTGGTCCAACGGCATCCATCTCAACTTGATCGAACACGCGGTCAGTCCTTCCGACGAATCTTGGGCCAATATCAACGCGATGGACGATCTCGCGGAGGCCATCCTGCGCTGCGAGTCGCAGCTTACTGTGGCGGCGCTGCGCGGCAACACGGGAGCCGGCGGCTGCTTCCTGGCGCGAGCCGCGGATCAGGTCTGGGTGCGTGACGGCGTAGTGCTCAATCCGCACTACAAGAACATGGGCAACCTCTACGGTTCAGAGTTCTGGACCTACCTGTTGCCGCCCCGTGTCGGTCGTGAGGGAGCGCAGCGCATCATGCAGCAGCGCCTGCCGATGACGGCGCGCGAAGCGGTAGAGATCGGTTTCTACGATAGGCGGATTGGCTCCCAGGTCCCAACGCCGGCTGCCGAGGGCTTCACCGTCGAAGTGGCGCGGCAGGCGGCCCGACTTGCAACTGCGACCGATTACTCACAGCAGCTTGCCGCCAAACGAGCGCGTCGTGCTGCCGATGAGGCCGTGAAACCGCTTGCGGTCTGGCGCGCCGAAGAACTGGCGCAGCTGCGGCGCAATTTCTACGGCTTCGATCCGAGCTATCACTACGCTCGCCATCACTTCGTTCACAAGGTCCCTCATGCCTGGACTCCGCGTCACCTCGCTCGACATCGTGACTTGCGGGACAGCCCAGGCCGCACGCGGCTTTCGTGATCACCGGCTGATGCCAGACGAGGTGCGCTCGGTCGACCTAGCGCGCCCACTCTTGCAAAATCAAGCGAACGGCAGGTTCGACGGCCTCGGCCAAGCGGGGCGACAGGTCCATGGAAAACTGTCCTGTGACCTTTTTGATCTCGGCCCCAATGATGACGACCTCGGGCGGAGGGCGATCGGCAAACAGAATCGGCAGGGCATGGAAGACATGGGCCAAATCGACCGCATGCGCAGAGAAGGCGTCCACGGGAGGTGCCAGCTCTGTCAGCGTGAGCCGGTGAAGACGCCCCTCATTCCCGCCTCCAAAGTCGGCCAACGCATCGACGATCACAGCGCGCTCGCAGCCGTCGAAGTGAGCCAGTGCCGACAAGCCAGAGATTCCGGCGTCAAACACGCGCACGCCGGGAGGCAAAGGCTCGGCACACAGTCGCCTGTACACATGAATGCCAAAGCCATCGTCCCCCTGGAGGAGGTTGCCAAAGCAGAGCACATGAACGGTCATGCTAGATCGAGTAGGACAGCTCTCGGCCTGTTCGCAGGAAATGGACGGTGCAGACAAGGCAGGCATCGTGGGACCTGATGACATGTCCTAGCTCGACGGGATCGCTCTCGTCTTTGATCTGTAGTCCGATGAGACTCTGCTCCCAGTGACCAGGGCGGTCTTGGGCATCTCGCGGAGAGGCGTTCCACGTCGTTGGAGAGATGACTTGATACTTGGTGATTTTCCCGCCCGCAAACTCGATCCAGTGACCCAGAGCCCCGCGTGCGGCGTGAACAAGTCCGACGCCTTTTCCTGATTCCACCGGTGGAGGCGCATCATAAAACGAGTCATCAAAGTTCTTCTCCAGCTCGATGAGCATCGCGCGGATCTGGAGCAGCGACAGCGCTGGACGATGCAGACGCGCAAGCTGGCGGGTAAAGACATTGACTCCCATCTGGTGAAAGATGGACTGGGTCAGCGGGTCGCCAGCCATAAACAGCTCGGGTACACAGCCGACCTCGACGACCTTGTCTTTGTATCGCGGCGCTTTCGTCCACGAATACTTGTCCCCCCCGGTTTCATAGGATGGAACCGTCTCTCCATCGAATGGATGTCGACCTCCTTCGTAGTCCCGAAACCACGAGTGCTTGACGTGCTCTGTCACGCTGTCCTGTGAAAACGGCTCAATCTGTTGGGTCTCTGCATTGTAGAAGCCCGGTGCCCGCAAGCAGGTCCGCTCCGCAAAAGGCGGCTGCCACTTCACAGGGTCGAAGTACACGCCGTAGCTCAGCATGTTACCGCTGCCGCGACCCAGCTTCGCCAGCTCCGCCTGGCGCCCGAAGCGCACGAACAGACCGAGTGCGCCGCTGCGATGCTCGTCTCTCTCTTCCAGCCACTGATCGAGATCGGCCAGACTGCGGACAGACAGCCAGCGATCGAGCGAGCACCCGAGCACGGTCTTTTCATACCAGCGGGTGTAGGAATCGATGATCCCAAGCGACTTGACGATCGCCCGACGATTGCCCTGTCCTGCGACGCCGCCAGGAATCATGTGAGACGAGTGAGGCCACTGGCCGCCAAACAACGCGACAATGCCAAGCAGCTTCTTCGTCTCGACAATCGTCTCGCGATAGACCCGACCTTGGAAGGGAGTGAACGCCTCGACGATGTCTGCATAGCCCTCGAGCCCAGCGTAGCGAGCATGGCAGAGGTCGATGGAGAACATCAGGAAGGCGTGGCGGGTGTCCGACTGAATCTCTTCCGTCATCAGGCAGATGTTGCGCACGCGCGCTCCGTTCGGCGCGATCGGGCACCCCATCGCGGTCTCAAGCGCCGAGACCGCTGCATACAAGTGCGCCGTCCCGCAGATGCCGCAGATCCGGGGCGTGATCACCAATCCGTCCATCTTCGACCGACCAAGGAGGATCTGCTCGAAACCCCGGAACATCGTCCCGACAGTCCAAGCGTTCTTCACCACCCCAGCTTCGAGTTCGATCTTGAGCCGGAGGTCTCCCTCGACCCGATTCATATCTACTGTAATGAGCCGTGACATGGTGCCCTCTTCCCGATCGTTACTTGGTCTTCCGTTCGATGAGCCGCGTGGGAGCCGCCAACTTCGCAAGCCCCTTGTACGACATATAGGATGCACGATCGACCCCAAGTGGTAGGCGCAGCGGCACCTGACCAAGCTTCTCGGTCTTGAACAGATCTTCGGGTCTTGGGAACGAGGGCGAAGTGCAGCCAAAGCACGGCACGCCCGCCCGCGTCTTGCTGCTCTCTCCATTCCAGAGAATGGTGTTGCACGTTGCGGTGGTACGTGGTCCTTGGCAGCCCAAGTTGAAGAACATGCAGCCGGCGGTTCCGAAGTTCACTTCTTCCACGTCGTACTCGTGGTACTCGTTGCGCGTGCAGCCTTGGTGGACGAGCGAGCTGTAAAACTCCGCGGGTCGATTCAAGTGATCCAGCTCAAGCCGAACCCCAGACAGCACCCAAGTGAGCGTCTGAATCACGGTGTTGGGATGCACTGGGCACCCCGACAGGTTGATGACTGGGAGTCCCAGCTTGGATTTCCAGGTCGGATCGAGCAGACCGCCTTCTCGCTCCTCCCGCAGGAACTGCAATCCCACGGCATCGGTGGGATTCGGGTGAGCAGCCGGAATCCCACCAAAGGATGAGCACGATCCGACTGCCACCACGACGCCTGCTTTTTCGCACAGGCTACCAATCACATTCATCTTGGGACGACCCCGGAACGAGTCAAACATCCCTGTTCCGTTAGGCCCTGCCAGCACGGCCCCCTCAATACAGAACACCGTCAGCGCTTGCTCATCCCGTTCGATTCGCTGGATAAGTCCATCTAGCCAGTCGGGAGACTGCAACGACAGCGAAGGATGCCAGAGCAGCTCGATGCCGAGCATCTCCAGTGCTTCCAGTAGATTTGGCGATTCCGCTCCTAGAATCGCCATCGTATCTCCACTGCACGCGCCTGCCTGGATCCAAAGTAGGGTCGTCGCCATGTGGATTGTTCCTCTCCGGTTGTTCCGGCCTTCCGGGCTTACAGACCTCGTGAAATCGTGAGCACGAACTTCGTGCCACGTCCTTTTTCCGTTTCGACGGAGATCAGTCCGCCGACCCGCGCCAGCTCCAGTCGCACAATGTCCATCCCCATGCCTCTGCCCGATAGCTCGGTCACGACTGGCGCCGTCGAAACCCTGGGCAGGAATATCAGCTCAAGCGCATCGCGAGACGTCTTCCTCTCGGCCACCTCTTGAGAGATGACCCCCACTACCACCGCTGTCTCCACCAGTCGTTCGACGTCGATCCCCGCACCATCATCCCGCACTGTGATGATCAGCTCCCGACCTTCGCGCGTACATTCGACATCGATCACCCCAGCTCGGCTCTTGCCCGCCTGTTCGCGCACTGCGGGACTCTCGATGCCGTGATCGATGGCATTTCGCAACAGGTGAACCAGTGAGTTTCGCACCACTGTCAGCGTATCCGCCGATACGGTCAGGGAGTCGTCCCCAGTGATCTTGAAGTCCACGATCTTGGAGCGGTCGGCAGCAAGCTCAGCGACCATTTCGTAGCAGGTGTACAGAGACGGGACGAGCGGTGCATCAAACAGCCGATCGAGCGCACTTTCGATCTCGGAGTAGACCTGCTCGGTTCGGTTGTTCTTGAACCGGCTGATGGCGCCTTTCAGCGCGTTGAAGTTGTAGCTCACGACGTTCAGGAGCTGGACGCGCTCGAACAGAAGCTGGTAGTTCCCACTGAGCACCTCACGCACGGAGCGGAGCTGCCGGAGGATATCGACCTTCTTCAGATACAGGCTGACTTGTGTATCGTCCGCTCGATACACCTCACCGGAAGCCCCAAGCTGGGTGAGCAGAGCATTGGCCGCGCCGGGCGAGCACTCTTTTGAAAAAGCGCTGAGTACGTCATGAAGATTGGGAATGTCTAAGCTCGACACGAACAGCAGAGGAACCAGGGCCACCTGCTCCAGAGAGAAGAGGCGCCGCAGCACTCCCATCGCATGTCGTGGAGACACCCCGCGCTGATGCAAGGCCAAGACGGAGGACAGGAACAGTCCGCCCCGCGCTTTCATTTCACCCAGCGCTTGGATGACATCATGGTCCGTGTATTCGATGAATGAGCAGGACGCAAGGAAACGACACCGATCCGCATGCCGAACCATGGCGAGAGACTCGACCACCGAAAGATAGGCCAGATGTCTCCACGCTTCGCGGAAGCTGCTCAGGCTCGGCAGGCCGCCCTCGGAAGTCTGCGCGAACAGTTCCAGCACATACTCATTGTCAATGTTATGAGCGGCTCGAATCACTGCATCATGCGCAAGGACAGCATCTATTCCACGCGCGCCCTGCGGTTGGGATTGCAGGGCCAGGGCTGTGTAGCTTAGCAGCGCCACAAACAGATCCACCCACCGGGATCGCGACAGCGCATAGGCCGGACAGGCATTCGACTCGGCACAGAGCAGCGAGACCACATCGATCAGCTCCAAATGAACTCGCCGCAGACGGGAGAGTTCAGCGACTCGAACGGGTGCCGTTTCGGTGGAAAAATCCAGCGACATCAGCTCCGCGCTCACTTTGCCTAGCACCTGCGAAAGTGCTTCGGAGATGACACCGGATGCGGCTGCGCGCAGACCAGACAGGCCGCTCCGCACCTGGTGGGCAGCAGGGGCGGCGGGAAGACGAACCACGTCCTCAAACACTTCCGGCTCTTTTGAGCCCATCCGAACCAGCGTCGGTCCCATCCAACCTGTGATGAGCCGATCAAACTCCACCATCTTTCGATGGAGCAGCAGCAGCGACTCGGTCTCGAAGTCGTTCGGGATGTGAAGGACCTTTTCGGCCAAGTGGCAGTGCTCGGCAATCAGCCGATGCAGTGCGTCGATGCGGTTGCGAATCTGCTGGTTTGATTCCTCGGTGTTGATTGATCCAAGCGCGACCACCGCATCTTCCGTCTCGTGCGCCGCCTGCGAGATCAGCCGCAGCCCCAACATGCGTGCATCACCCTTTAAGGCGTGAAGCCCTCGCAAACGCTGGGCGGTGGCTTGTTCGCCTGCGTTCTCTAGCGTCTCCCGCGCACCCCGAAGAATTGCGGACACAGACGAAAAAAACTTTCGCAGATCGTCCAGCTTGTTCTTGGCCAGCTCCTCCACGATCTGGATGCGACGCAGGTTGGACTGCTTCTCGCGCTCCATTTCCTTTTCGAGGTTCTCGATCCTTGTGATGTCCTCGACCACGAGCATCAGCTTTTCCATCAGGCCCGTGGTCCCACGCAGCGGGCAGTAGCTGACCTTGAGAATCCGGCGTCCTTCCTCTTTGCCCATGGACTCTTTGGGACGGCACAAGATGCGACGAGGGAAGTACTCCTCCATCACTTCCCACTGGAGGTCGTCTGCACCGAAGGTTGTATAGAACGCCGTTTGCAGCGCCGAGAAGACCTCACTCTTTCGATCGATGTCCTTGAACAGCAGGTCAAAGATGTTGGCGCCCCGAATGTCATCCCCAAAGACGCTGGACGAAAAAGCAGAGACCGGCTCGATGATCTCACCGCTTGCAATTACAACGAAGACCGCCTGGCGCATGTTGTCAAACAGCACCCGTGACTTCTCATACGCTGCTGCCAGCTCGCGCTGTGCGGTCCGGATCTCTCGAATGTCTGTACCGACAACAACCATTCCCTCTTGCTTGCCGCTGGGTCCGTGAAGAAGGGCACTCCGCAGAAGGTGTGGCCACCGCTCGCCCTGCTTGGTGATGAGCTCTGTCTCAAACTCTGCCTGTCTCTGCCCGGTCGTGCGCGCCAGAAAAGCGGCCAGGTTCCCCTCTGACATCAACCGTTCAATCCCACGACCGCGAACCTCCTCTGGCAGATACCCGAGCAGGTCGTAGAAGCGCCGATTTGCGTCTGTCACATGACCTTGAGTATCGAGGACGATGAGCACCTCTCGCATCGCGTTGGTAACGCGGTTGATAAACTCATTGGCCGCCACCAGAGACTGATTCGCTTGGGTCAGCGCCTCGCTCTTTTGCTCGACCTCTAGGATCATCAACTCCATCTGCCGAACCGTGCTCTTGGTGTCCTGCTCCCGCAGCTCTGCCGCACGGCTCAGCGCCACCAGTTCGGACTCAAGAGTTGCAATTCTCTCTTGCGCGCTTCGCAGCTCAACCGGAACTTCAAAGGCAAACTTATGTGGCTGCGCTTCGTTTTTCTTCTTGTTCCATACCAAGTACATCTTGTCGTCGCGCAGCTCGACCTCAAACGTGCTGATCACACCTGTTCGCAGATCGTATCGGTTCTGATGCAGTGGACACTCAATCACGTACGGCGAGACAAAAGCCGCTTCTGCCAAGTTGGCTTGTTCGTGGGGACAGAACGCCGGAATCGCGAGGATCTCTTCTCGAATCTGAAACACCACGAACGAGCGCCCGCGCAGCGCCCCAGGAAACTTCGCTTTCCCTGTCCACCGCAGGCTGTTTAGGATCTTGAGTGGCTTGAGATCCGTAATCTCGACCAAGACGATCTCGGAGTTGGTCGCGTCCTTCGGCGTGTTGCTGATCATAGGGCCCCTTTGTTCCGAAGCGCTTGGTCCATCTTAGACCGCTATCCTGCGCACCAGAGTCAAGAGCGACAGTGGTTTCACCGGCTTGACCATCCACGCCCTCACCCCAAGGCGCTTTGCCTTCGCAAGGGATTCCGGCTGGGCCTCCGATGTGAGCATGACAATCGGGCACGGCAGAGTGACCCCTCGCTGCGCCAGGTTTTCCATCATTTCGAGTCCGTTGACGATGGGCATGTTGACATCACAGATGATCAGAGAGAGCACTTCGCTCGACTGTATCTGATTCTGCCCATCCTGACCATTGACGGCCTCGATGACCTCATAGCCCGCCTGCTTGAGCGTGGAGCTGACCTGCTGGCGCACGATAAGCGAGTCATCGATGATTAATATCCGTTTTGCTGCCACTACTGCGACTCCTTACGACTTGGAAAAGGTTGGCCCGGCAAAGTCTCAAGCACCTCAGAGGTCGATGATCTCTCCCTCTCGAATGGGAGGATTGACGTTGCTCTTTGAGATTTTCTGCTGCCCCGCTGGGGTCAAGGTGACATCCACGAACACGTTCACATACTGAGTGTCCGCAGCAAACACGTAGCGCGTGGCCGTATGTCCACGAAGCAATCCGGTGACAGCGTTTCCGGACACCGCCGTCGGCGTGCGCGAGTCAAAAGTCACTCCCCGTGCGCTCAGGCGATTCTTGATTCGTCCCACGAGCTGGTTCACAAGCTCTTTGGCCATATCCCGCACAATGTTCCAGTCGGTCGTGCAGCTTGAAGAGAGCTTGGGCCGACTCTTGTCGTGCGGACAACAAGACGCAAGCAGATCGAACAGGGCCACTACGGAGACCGTCCCCCGAATTTCCGTGCCGGACAAGGACAACATCGCGGCTGTGCTCGCCGTCTTGTCGGTATTCTCCAGCGCCTCCATCGGGCCGTGATGAGGCCGAACCGTCAGGCCAAAGGCACGAAACAGATCCACCACCGCATCGTTGACGATCCGATCAAACTCCGACATCGCGTCCCGATTCGAGAAGGTCGTTCGTTCGTCGGAAAATGGAGTCGTCGACATAGAATGAACCTCATTGTGACTCTACCGCACATGGCGCAGCAGCAGATCGCCTTTTTATCCGGCATCAGTGACGACAGGTCGCCCGGCAGCGACTCGGAACAACCAAAGTCCGTCGAGGAAAAGAGGACGGTTCGCCATCCGAACGGAGTGATTGTCGGATGAAGGAACACCCGTAGCCCGTCACCGGAATTTTCGACGAGAACAACCAACCAGGATGCAAGTGAACCGCCGCGGGCCGCGTCACTCAACATGAGCGACAATGCGTAAAACCGGACAGGGTCAACAAGCCTGCTGCCGCGGCCAAGGACCTCGCTACATGAACGATCCCCCTTCTCAGGGGGCAGAATACTTCCCGGCACTTTCCACTCGGAACTCGGAAGCTTGTCAGCCATTTCTCGACGGTCATGATCTTAGAGGGCTGAGT
>Ga0154020_10007496_pt1 | contig 12729 bp, 11 predicted proteins | sample Klosneuvirus_201_FD_109709 | JGI IMG/M metagenome (GOLD analysis project Ga0154020, IMG submission 109709) | Active sludge microbial communities from wastewater, Klosterneuburg, Austria - Klosneuvirus_20160825_MG | ecosystem: Engineered > WWTP > Aerobic digester > Activated sludge | place... | reverse complement strand
CGCGCGCACGCGTGGCTCGTCGAGCCGCGGCTCGCTGTCGTCGATCGCATCCAGCTCGGCGATCCGCTTATCACCGTCGACGAGCACGCCCGCATCGACGCCTTTGGGCAGCGTGAGCACGACCAGGCCCGGCGCGATCATCTTCACCTTCGGAGCGATCGCGCGCTTGTTCGCGAGCTTGAACTTCCACTTCTTGTCGACGAGCGGAGCGGTGTATGCCGGGCCCTTCGTCGGGCTCGCGTGAAAGCGCATGAGGATGCCGCCCCGCGATGCGAACTCGAACACCTTCGATTCGATGATGAACTCGTCGCACGCCTCCGCCACACGAGGTGCAGCGACGGCAATGGACAGGGCGAGGGCGAGGCTCGTGATCTTCTCGTTCACCTTGGCCTACCAGCGTAGCGCGCCTCGGCGGCGTCTGGGGAGTGTGCGCGACCCGAACAGTGCCGGCCGGAATCGCTGTTGTCTTCGAGGATTACGTGTGCACCGTTGGTACACCGCCGAGGAGGTTTCTCCCATCTATCGCCGGCGCCGAAGATCCAGCATCGTCGCGATCATGCGCACCATAGCCCTCGCCGCGGTCATGGCTATCGGCTGCACGTCGGACTTCGGCCAGGTCGGCGAAGGTGTCCCGCCGCCCCACGCCGATCCGCAGGCGGGCTGCTCGCTCGGGTGTCACGGCGCCGATACGAGTAACGCGCCTCCGATGAGCCTCGGCGCCGAAACCGCGACGACGGTCAGCGGCGTCGGCGCGCATCAGGCGCACCTCGATCCGGCGTCCGTGTGGCATCGCCAGGTCGCGTGCTCCGACTGTCACGCGGTTCCCGCCGACGTGTCCTCGCCAGGCCACATGGACGATGCCGATCGCAAAGCAGAGCTGACGTTCAGCGGCGTCGCCGGTCAGACGACGTTCGCGAACGGTGCGTGCACCTCGCAGTGTCACGGCAGCACCGCGATAGGCGGTCGCAACCCGACGCCGATGTGGACCCGCGTCGATGGCTCGCAGTCGACGTGCGGAAGTTGCCACGGCACACCGCCGCCGGCACCGCACCCGACCGACACCAACTGCGCCTCGTGCCACCCGACGATGGAGGAAGGTTCGCTCACGTTCCGCGATCCATCGCGTCACATCGATGGCGTCGTCGACGTCACCGAGGCCGCCGCGACCGGTGGATGCTCGACGTGTCACGGATCGCCGACGAGCTCCGCGCCACCACGCGATCTGAGCGGCGACACCGCGGCAACGATCGCCGGTGTCGGCGCACACGCGAAGCACCTCGCTCCATCGAACTGGCACCGTGCGGTGGTCTGCTCGAGCTGCCACGTCGTTCCGACGGCCCTCGACAGTCCGGGACATCGCGACGGTGACAACGCCGCCGAGGTCATCTTCGACACGCTCAATCCTGCGGGCACGTACACGCGCGCGACCACCACGTGCGCGACGCAGTACTGCCACGGCAATGGTCAGGGCAACACCGGCACGATCTCGTGGATCACGCCGGGCGCGCTCGCGTGCGGCGCGTGTCACTCGATCAACGGCACCGGCATGTCCGGCGATCACCGCAGGCACATCGTCGGCGAGAACATGCAGTGCAGCCAGTGCCACGCCGATGTCGTCAATGCGAATCGCACGATCATCAACGCGAACCTTCACGTCAACGGCGTCCACGAAGTGAAGATGGCGGCCGGCACGTTCAACGCGACGACGCGAAATTGCACGAACACCGGATGCCACGGCACCGAGCGCTGGTGATCACGGGCATCCCGGAGCACCGGTCGGCTGGCCGTTCTGCGTGCACGGCGCGCACTTGAAGTTGTTCATGCAGTTGCCGCGTGCGAGCGCGATTCCCTGGATGCCGAAGTCGAGGCAATCGGACAGGCACACGCCGGTGTACTGGCCGAGGAGGAAGCTGTTCGCGTTGCACGTCGTGAACGGCCCGTTGTTGAGGATCTGATCGGGCACGCACAGCTCGACGTCCTCGACGCAGGCATCGTCGCTATTGTCGAGGTTGCCCTCTTGGTCATCGGGGATCGACGACGCGGCGACGCACTTGCCGCGATTTCCACAGCACGCGGTGAACGTCTTCGCCGGCTCCGTCGGACCCACGTCGCACGACTGGCTGCATGCACCCGTCGGAGTGCCATCGATCGGCGAGTAGCACGGCGTGCAGCGCTCCGTCGTCGCGCACGTCGATTGCGGCAGCAGGCCTTCTTGCGCCTTCACGCTCGGCAGCACGAGTGACAGGCAGCGACCTTCCGCGTCGTTGACCGAGCGACAGGTCGGCGGCGTGAACTTGCCACCCGTCTCGATGAAGATGTCGGGCACGCACAGCTTCGTCGGATCGGTGCACGTCGCGAGCTGCGCCGCAGATCCGGCGGGCACGAGCCCCGCGTCCACGCAGTGCGCATCGGCAGCGCACGACACGAGCGGCGCGGGATCGAGCACCGGCGGACAGCTCGCTTCGTAGTTGCACGTGCTCGGATCGTCGCAGGCATTGCTCGGCGGCGTCGCGTTGTTGTCGTCGCCGCCGTTGCACGTCGCGAGCGTCCGCAGATCGCACGCGCCCGTCGGCATGTTGTCGATCGGGCTGATGCACGGGACGCATAGCTCGTCGACACCGGTGCACGTATCCGGTCGCAACAGCCCCGCGTTCTCCGACACCTGCGGGATGCAGCGCGACAGGCACACGCCATCGCCGCCGAACGCGGTGCACGAGGCGGGCGGCGTCGACGCGCCGGTCTTGAGAAACGAGTCGGGGATGCACGAGCTACCGGAATCGCACGCGGCGACGAACGGCATCAGCTCCGCCGGGAGGTTTGCATTGGCCATGCAGTGCGCCTCGCCGCCTTCGGCCTGGCAGCACGTGCTCATCGAGTTGATCTCGGTCAGAGACAGCGCCGGCCCGAGCGGTCCCTCGCAGGTCTGACCCGCGCCTCCGTCATCCATGGTGGCCGTGCAGCCCGTGACGCAGACGAGAGCGAGCATCCAACGCATTAACTGAAACGGGTTTCAGGAACCGTTCCAACGCTGCATCACCTGGATCCGTCGCGAACTGCGCATTGCTGCGCAAGTTGTCCTCGATCGCGCTGGGGATCGCGGTGGGAGGGTCTCCCTCGCGATCGTTTCGATGTAGAAGAAGCCATGCCGCATACGTTCGCTGGCAAGCGCGTCGCTGTCGTCATGGGTGGCCTCAGCGCCGAACGCGAGGTCTCGCTGAATACCGGCGCCGGCGTGCTCGCCGCGCTGCAGTCCAAAGGCTGGGATGTCGTCGGGATCGACTGGCGCGACGGCACCAGCTTGCCGCGCCTCCTCGAAGACGCGGGCGCGCAGGTCGTGTGGAACGCGCTGCACGGCACGTACGGAGAAGACGGTGCGGTGCAGGGCCTCTGCGCGTGCATGCGGATCCCGTGCAGCGGCTCGGGCGTGCTCGCGAGCGCGCTCGCGATGGACAAGGTGATCTCGAAGCGAATCTTCGAGAGCAATGGTGTGCCCACGCCACGTTGGCAGCTCCTGTCGCACGAGGCGGGCAACGATCCCGCGATCACGCTCGCGTATCCGTTCGTGGTGAAGCCCGCAAACGAGGGCAGCTCGGTCGGCGTATCGATCGTCGAGGCGGCGGACGAGCTTCCCGCGGCGCTCGCACTCGCGCGCGCGTGTCACGGCCCGGTGATCGTCGAGGACTACATCGCGGGCACCGAGGTGTTCGTCGGGATCCTCAACGGACGCGTGCTCGGCTCCGTCGAGGTGCGGCCGGCGACGAAGTTCTACGACTACGAAGCGAAGTACAAACGCACGGACACGAAGTACCTCATCCCGCCGGAGCTATCGGCGCCCGTGGTCGAGCGCGCGCACGAGCTCGCACTCGCCGCGTACAACGCACTCGGGTGCAGCGGTCATGCGCGCCCCGACCTGCGGATCACGCGTGCCGGCGAGCCGTTCGTGCTCGAGGTGAACACGTTGCCCGGCATGACCGCGACGAGCCTGTTGCCGAAGATCGCGAAGAGCATCGGCATGGACTACGCGACGCTGTGTGAAGAGATCCTCGCGAGCTCGTCGACGATCTAGCCGAGACGCGCGATCGAATCGCTACTTCTTGCAGGTCATCTCGTAGGCCTTCATCCAGGTCTTGCCCTTGTCGACGGACAGCTCGCCCCAGACCTTGAGCCCGGCCTTGGGATCCGACGGATCGGCGTGATCGCGGAACTGGCCCGAGCCCATGGGTCCGAGCGTGTCGAGGTTGAACACCATCGGCTGGCCCACGGGAGTCGCGTCGGCGGTGCCGACCATCTGACCGCCGGAGTTGGTGAGGGCAATGCGGCGCCACTTCTTCGATGCGGCGTCGAACGTCGTGTACGTCGCGATCTTGAGGACCCCCATCTTCATCCCCTTCACCTCGAGGGTCTCGGCGATCCACCACTTGTCGAGATCCGCCTTCGCCTTGTTCGTCGCGGTGATCGGCGTCTTCGAGCCATCGGGCTCCATCGCCTCTCCCTTGCACTTCCACGTGCCGGTCGTGGCCTTCGCCATCTCGACGAGCTCGGTCGGCACCGTCGGCGCGGCCTTGGCATCCTTCGCGGGCGGCACGGTCGGCGCGACTTGAGCCTTCGAATCCTTCGCAGGCGGCGGAGCGGGCGCCTTGTCGGCCTTGGGCTGCGCCACGGCGACCGCGGACATCGTCAGCAGCGCGAACGTGATCTGGGAAAAGGTCTTCATCTCGTGTCTCCCTGGTGAAACTCCGCGCACTATACTTCTGCTGAAACCGCTCGACGACGAGCGGGTCTCAATAGACGTGACCTTTCGATCGCGATTCACCTGCGCCGCGTTGCTTGCCTCGGTGGCAGCGTGTGGCGGAACGCCCCAGGCGCCGACACCACCGACGCCGATCGCAGCGACGATCGATGCAGCCGTGCATCCGCTCGAAGAGCTCGAGCACAAACCCGACGCGCCGCTCCTCGCGATCGACTGGGCGACGACACCGATGACGACCGACGCCGACATCGCCGCCGTGTGGAAGACGATCGCACCGACGGGCGACGACTGGCGCGCGAAGCTCGACGAGATTCCGGTCGCGCAAGGCCGTGTCCTCGGCGCGTGGTTTCTCCAGCAAGGCAACTTCGTCTGCGCGAAGCCGCCATCGAAAGCGGACTGCGCGCCGCTGATCCTCGACGTCGAGCCGCCGAAGCCCACGGCCGATGCGAGCGATCCCTGTCTGCGCCGCATGCTCGCAATGTGGTCGATAGGTCAGCTCGAGGACGCCGACGTGCCCGCGGTGATGGATGCGCTGCGTGCGATCGCCGTCATTCCGCCGCCGGAGTCCGAGCTCGTCGCGAGCGCGATCGAGGTGATCCCCGAGACGGATCACGACGCGCGTCTCGATCTCATCGATCGCGCGTATCGAGCAGGACAACGCGATGTCGCGAACGGCCAGCTCGGCGAGCTCGACGAAGCGCACGTGATCACGGCCGCGACGAAGTTCCACATCGATGGCGCGATGGAGATCCTCTCCGCGCAGGGACACCGCGCGGTGTTCCTCGGCGCGATCACGGACGAGAAGATGCAAGCGAAGGCGCGCACCGAGGCCATCGACGAGCTCCTCGGCGCCGACGCGACACTGCCCGCCGACACGAAGGCCGCCCTCGTCACCGCCGCGAAATCCAAGGACTGCACCGTCGCAGCCCACGCGGCGCGCGCGCTGGTTCAACGCGGCGACAAGCGCTTCCTGCCCGCGCGGCCGCGCACGAGCTCGCCTCCGGTGATGATGCGCGCGCTGTGCGTGCTCGCGGCGTACGAGCGCCTTCAGGGCAACGACGAGCCGTCGCTGCTCCAGCAGTTCGTGCCTCCCAAGGGGCTCGAGCGCGTGTCGATCGCCTACGACGCGCTCGCCGATGTCGACACCGATGGAGACGGCGATCCGCACACGGTTCGCGAGGTGACCCTCGTGCCACGCGAGGACGTCCTCGTGCCCGAGGTCGACGACATGGTCCGCGCGTTCCGCAAATGCGAGGGCACCGCGTGCGTGTCGCACGATCGGGATTATCGCTTCGGGTTCAAGGCGATCGGTGGCCAGCTCTACCTGGCCAAGCTCGAGATCTCCGAGCGGCCCCCGTGCCCGTCGAACTAGGCCGGTGGATCTTCGGCGGACCTATGGCACGATGTCTTCGATGACGCGCTGGCTGGTCGCTCTGTTCGTGTCCCTGTTCGTGCTCTCGAGCGCGAGCCCCGCGGATGCCCAGGCGTTCAAGCCGAAGGCAAAGTCGGCGAAGGCCGCGCCGAAGAAGGCCGCGCCGAAGAAGGCCGCGCCGAAGAAGGCGAAGAGCTCGAAGAAGAAGTCGCGTGCGTCGGAGACGGCGGGTCGCCCCGATGACCTGACGCCCGAGCCGGACGAGAAGAAGAAGAAGGCCGAAGACGACGATGACTACGTGCTGATCGAAGACGACGAGGAGTAGCTCGAACGTTCGACGTGAACGTGGCTTCGACGTGAGCGTGGCCGCGCTCGGGAACGGGACCGATCCGTCGTTGGCGATTCGGCCCCATCAGGGTCGTTGGCGGGTGATGCGGAACGATGGCGTGTTTGATGACCGATCTCGACCGATCGGTCGCGGGTCTGCAGTCTGCTCGAGCCATCGTGCTGATCGCCATGTCGATCGAAACGGATTTGGGGTCCTCACATTGCGTGTTCGATGACCGGTCCCGATCCCGAGCGCGGCCACGTTCACGATGGGCAGCGAGATACACGCCTGTTCAGGTCGGATGATCTGAGCTTGGGCTGTCGAAAGATCAAAAGATCTCGGCAGCCTCCAAAAAATTGCCCACCCCCACCGCGCATGCGTATTTCCACATCATGGATCGATCCCGTCGCGGGGGAACGAAGTCGGCCCGCGCCAGCTCGGAACCCTCGGTTCCAGCCGCGTCGCGGCTGACCGTACGCCCGCGCGCGAAGAATCGCCGTCGCCCGGGATCGCTATGGTCGCGGCTGCCCAAGCCAGCCGTGGTCGCGGATGCGTGCGGGCGTGCGGTTCGTCGCTCGTTGCCGGCGCTCGCAGCGACCGCGGCGATCGCGACGATCGGCACGGGCGTGTGGCTCGGCTATCGCTTCATCACCACGAGCCAGCGCTTCGCGATCGTCGAGATCCAGATCGATGGCGAGCATCACCTCACCGAGGAGCAGATCCGCACCGCGCTGCCGGTGAAGGTCGGCGACAACGTGTTCGCGACCAACCTCGACTCGCTCGCGAACGCACTTCGCGCGACGCCGTGGATCGCGTCGGCCTCCGCGCATCGAGTGCTGCCCGACAAGCTCGTCGTCGAGATCGCGGAGCACGCACCCGCGGCGGTCGTCGAGCTCGGCGAGCTGTACCTCGTGGATCGCAGCGGCCATCCGTTCAAGCGCGCGCAGCTCGATCACGGCGACGGCGATGACCTGCCCGTGATCACCGGGATCTCGCGCGCGAGCTACGAGGCGGACCCGGCGGGCACGGCGCAGACGATCACGATGGCGCTCGCCGCGCTGTCGGCGTGGACGGCAGATCCGTCGCGCCCCGCGATCGGCGAGCTCTACGTCGACGCGCACCGCGCGCTGACCCTACGCACCTACGATCACGCGACGGCGATCCAGCTCGGCCCGCTCGCGTCGCTACCGCAGCTCGCCGCTCGCATGGCGACGTTCGATGCGGTGTGGGCCGACCTCTCCGACGCCGAGCGCGAACGCGCGAGCGCACTTCACCTCGACGCCCGCACCGACCAGGTGACCGTGGCGCTGCACGAACCCAAGAAGGACTGAAAAGCACTCCCATGGCCAAGACCAAGAGCAGCGAGATCATCGTCGGCCTCGACATCGGAACCACCAAGATCGCCTGCATCGTCGGCGAGGTGACCGAGGATGGTGTCGACATCATCGGCATCGGGACGGCTCCTTCGAAGGGCATGCGCCGCGGCAACGTCGTGAACATCGACGCGACCGTGTCGTCGATCCGGCAGGCCGTCGACGAAGCCGAGAACATGGCGGGCTGCGAGATCAGCTCGGTGTACGCGGCGATCTCGGGCCCGAACGTGCGCGGCTTGAACTCGCACGGCATCGTCGCCGTGAAGAACAAAGAGGTCAGCGACGCGGATGTCTCGCGCGTGATCGAAGCGGCGAAGGCGGTCGCGATCCCGATGGATCGCGAGGTGCTCCACGTGCTGCCGCAGCAGTACATCGTCGACGATCAGGACGGCATCCGCGATCCGCTCGGCATGGCCGGCGTGCGACTCGAAGCGAAGGTCCACATCGTGACCACGCTCGTCGCGTCGGCGCAGAACGTCATCCGCTGCGCGAATCGGTGCAACCTGCAGGTCGCCGATATCGTGCTCGAGTCTCTCGCTGCCTCGCAGGCCGTGCTCGAGGATGACGAGAAGGAGCTCGGCGTGGCTCTCGTCGATATCGGCGGCGGCACGTGCGACATCATGGTTTACGCGGACGGCGCCATCGTGCACACGTCGGTGATCGAGCTCGGGGGCGAGCGCGTCACCAACGACATCGCGACGCTGCTCCGCACCCCTCTCGAGTCGGCCGAGAAGCTCAAGCGCAAGTACGGCTGCGCGTGGTCCGAGCTCGTCGAGCGCGGCGAGATGATGGAGGTCCCGTCGACGGGTGGCCGCGGCCCGCGCCGCCTCGCGCGCACCGAGCTGGTGCAGGTGATCGAGCCGCGCATCGAAGAGATCTTCGAGTACGTGAAGAAGGATCTGATCCGCTCCGGCTACTTCGACACGCTCGCGGCGGGCGTGGTGCTCACCGGCGGCGCGACGGTCATGGAAGGCACGGCCGAGATCGCGGAACAGGTGCTGAAGCTCCCGACGCGCCGTGGCGCTCCGACGAAGATCGGTGGCCTCGTCGACGTCGTCCGCTCCCCGAGCTACTCGACGGGCGTGGGCCTCGTGATGTTCGGCGCGGAGCAGGGCCGCACGTCGCAGGTGCAAGCTCGGACCGACGATCGCCCCGGCATGTTCAAGCGGGCGTGGTCGCGCCTCGCCGAGATGTTCTGAGTTACTGGCGCCCCGACCGTCGCGGCTCCGTGGCACCGACGAGCGTGTCGAGCTCGATGCGCACGCCGGCGGTGAGCGCGACGAAGTTCGCCCAGTTGTAGATGTTCTGATCGCGCACGTCGGCGCCGCCGCCGAGGAGTCGCGCGCCGAGAACGATGTCGACGCCGCGGCCTACGCGCTGGCCGAGCATCAGCTGCACGTCGTAGATGCCGCCGCTGACACCGTCGACGAGACCGAACGTCGAGAAGCCGTCGGCCTCGAGCGCTCCCCACGGCCCGCGCGCATGCGGGCGATACCACGCACGTGCCTTGGCCGCGCCCACGAGGCCGATGTCGTCCTCGTGTGCGCGTTGCATTCCGTCGACCGAGGCGAACGCGACGTCCGCGTTGCGGATCTGCAGCGAGCCGCCCAGCTCGACAGCAAACGTGTCGCCGTCGACCACGCGGTACAGGTACGAGGCGCGATAGCCATCGAACAGGTAGCGATGGTTCACGACGGTGCCGGTGGTGAACAGCTCGTCGCGAAACTGCAGCGGCGTCTCGAGCCGGACCTGCGTGGTCACCTCGAACGGCGCGTACAGGAGGATCACCGTGTGACGACCGATGGCGAGCTCGAGGCTCGTGCGCGACGCGTTGACCAGGTTGTCTCGCTGCCCGACGTCATCCGCTTCGTATGGCGAGCCCATCGCTCCGTAGCGCCCGTCGTTCTGCGCGATGAACGCGGGTCCGATCTCGTAGACCAAGGTCGGCCGGATCGGTGGCTGTGTCTCCGCGAGGGCCGCGGTGGGTACGAGGGCAAGGGCAAGGACAAGCGAACGCATTCCAAGTGGGAGCACGGATCGGGACGATTGGTTACGCCAGCGCGGAGCCCTCACGGTCGCCGATCGCGATACGCTGGGTCCGTGCATCGCGCCGTGGTTCTGCTAGCGCTGGCCGCATGTGATCGGGTGTACGGCCTCGACAGCCGCGAGGCGCCCGACGGCGGTTCGAACAGCGGGGATGACAGCGCGATGCCGCCGTCCGACGGAGCGTCGACCGGGTGTGTGTTCGCCGAGCCCAGCACCGGCCTCGTCGCGGCAGATGCTTGGTACCCCGACGCGATGCTGGGGATTGCCGTACGCAAGAACAGCACCGGCTTCATCGAGCTCGGTCGTGCGGCGGGCAAGACCGTCGACATGCTGACGAATAGCAACTACACGACCGCGTTCGTCGCGCTCCCGGTCGGTTACTCGGCGATGTTCTCTCCGAGCCTGTCCGGCGACGGAACGATCCTCGTCGGTAGGATCCTGAACGACGACAACGTGACCCACCGCCTCGCGATGGGGACGCGTGGCAACCAGATCTTCAACGATCCGTCCCTCGTCGATCTGCGCACCGGAAGTGGCGGGGCGTGGACCCTCGACGTCACGGACGTTCCGTCGGGACCGACCTCGGTCGTCCCGCGTCGCATGCTGATCTCGCAGTCCCAGCGCGTGACCGAGGTCGTGCAGAGCGGGACCCAGTGGCTCGCGACCACCGAGATCCTCGCGACGTCGATCGGCCTCGGTGCGGTCACGTACGCGACGCTGACGACCGACGGTCTGGCGATGATCCTCGTCGGTACGAGCGCGGCAAATCCGGGTGCACAGAAGGTGTTCCGAGCGGTCCGCACGGACCTCGGAAGCCCGTTCGGCGAGGCGAACGAGATCTTTCGGCCCTTGGGAGTGGGCGTCAGCAGCGCCTATCTCGTCGCGGACTGCTCCAAGCTCTACTTCGTCCAGCAAGGCGAAGTGCGCTACGTGGCGCGCTGACAGATCGGAATCGCGCGCTCGACGGTCTTCGTACGCTTCGCGCGATCGACGAAGAACACGCCCGCCGGTCGTGCGTGCGCGACGACGAGCTGATCGCTGAACTTCGCGACGCGCACCTGCGCTGCGAGCGGTGACGACGCGCCTGGTGCGACGAGCGTCCCGGCATCCACGAGCTTCTCGACATCGATGAAGTGCAGCTCCTTGCCGCGGAGCGCGACGATCAGGTCCGCGTCGATCACCGAGTACGAGCTGTGCTCGTCCGCGAGCGCGAGGTGTTCGCCCGACGACGACAGGAGGTACGAGTGATACTCGGGCCCGACCTCGACGCGATCCGTGACGATGACGCGCGTGCCGACCCAGCGGACCTCGCGCAGGTGGTACGGCACCACGAACACCTCGCTCGCGGGATCGAGCTTCGCGAGTGCGATGTCGCCGATCTGCTTCTCCGTTCGCAGATCGTAGAACCGGCCGCGCCACGCGCCGCGATCCTCCACGAACACGAAGGCACGCGTGTTGTCGAGCGAGGCGATCGCGGGCCGCGAGACGCCGTCCTCGACCTCGATGTCTACCGTGGCCGAGCCCAGCTCGAGTTCGCCGAGGCGCGCTCGCTCGGCATCCTCCCAGGCGCGCGGACCGAGGATCTCGCCGAGCTCGTCGAGGACGAGGCACGCGGTGACCGAACCTGGCGAGTCGTCGCCATTGCCGTAGCAGACGGTCACCCGCGCGCCGTCGGCGCGGACGTACGCGATGTTCGCGCTGGCGAGGCTCTGCGGCAGGCACGGCTGGGTCAGATCGAGGGTCGGATCGACGGCGTCGCGGGTCGCGTCGGCGGGGATCGGCGCCGGAGGCGATGGTGGTGGTGGTTTGTCTGACTTCGACGAGCAGGCCGCGAGAACAACCGCGAGAGCGATGCGCACGTGGGGAAAAATGCGCCGCTGAGTTCGGATCGCAACAAAACTTCGCTGCTTCGGATCAAAAAGTTGCCCGTGGATCCCCCGCACTTTCATATGGGGTCACCAAGGGGGCACTTCAGAACCATGGCACTCATCGAATTCGACGACGTCTCGCACGCAAAGATCCTCGTCATCGGCGTCGGCGGTGGCGGCGGTAACGCTGTCAACACGATGATCAGCGGCAATCTCGACGGCGTCGAGTTCGTCGTGGCGAACACGGACATGCAGGCACTCGAAGCCAACATGGCCCCCCACAAGATCCAGCTCGGCAACGCGCTGACCAAGGGACTCGGCGCAGGCGCGAACCCCGAGGTCGGTCGTCGCTCCGCGGAAGAGTCGATGCAGCACATCGCGGATCTCATCTCGGGCGCCGACATGGTGTTCGTGACCGCGGGCATGGGCGGCGGCACGGGCACGGGCGCCGCGCCGGTCATCGCGCAGATCGCGCGCGACTGCGGTGCACTCACCGTCGGTGTCGTGACCAAGCCGTTCGGCTTCGAAGGCAAGAAGCGCGCACGCCAGGCCGTCGAGGGCATCGATCGCCTCGGCGCCGCGGTGGACACGCTGATCGTGATCCCGAACAACCGCCTGCTCGGCCTCGTCGGTCAATCGACGTCGATGGTCGAAGCGTTCCGCAAGGCCGACTCGGTGCTGCTCAACGCGGTGCAGGGCATCTCGGACCTCATGACGGTCCCGGGCCTCATCAACGTCGACTTCGCCGACGTGCGCACGATCATGGCGGGCATGGGCCGCGCGCTCATGGGCACCGGCATCGGTACCGGCAAGAAGCGCGCGACCGAGGCGGCCGAGACGGCGATCAGCTCGCCGCTCCTCGAGGACGTCAACATCGAAGGCGCGACCGGCATCCTGATCAACATCACGGGTGGCCCGGACCTCACGCTGCACGAGGTCAACGAGGCGTCGTCGCTGATCCAGCAAGCGGCGCACGAAGACGCGAACATCAT
>Ga0154020_10007495_pt1 | contig 12730 bp, 11 predicted proteins | sample Klosneuvirus_201_FD_109709 | JGI IMG/M metagenome (GOLD analysis project Ga0154020, IMG submission 109709) | Active sludge microbial communities from wastewater, Klosterneuburg, Austria - Klosneuvirus_20160825_MG | ecosystem: Engineered > WWTP > Aerobic digester > Activated sludge | place... | reverse complement strand
GAGAAAGAATGCCAGCAGCCATAACGCCCCGTAAAGAATCCACCACTGGGTTTTGCGGATGACAATCGCCTGAATGTCGCGAAAGAAAAAGCGGCGATACGATTCGTTCCAGGCCGACAAGCCCACGAGCATCAAATGATCGTCCGCCATGTAGAGCCGCGCGTATTCGTAGACGTCCATGCCGATGCCGGGCACGCGCTTGTAGGGATTGGGCTTGGCGCTCATCGGGTCATCCTTCGTTGCTCAGAATTATGAAGAAGCCGGCGAGGCCGATCAGTTGGAGGATGGCTACCAGGATGGCAATGTAGGAGCGAAGTCTCGTCCGGGGAACGAGGCTTCCTGGACGCCGCCAAGACAGCACCGCCAGGACGATGGCAGTCGGCGCGGTGATTACCGCGATGGGCCAGATGAGGAAAGCGCCAAACGCGAGAACCAATGCTGCCGAGTCGTACATCACGCGGTTCGTTTCCAACTCAGCGACGTTGCCTTTCTTGCGACCCGCCTCCGCACAAGCCGGGCAAATATGGACGCCGCCAATATCCAAATCACACAGCGCACAAAGGAAGCGCCCGCAGGTATCGCAGTGAATCACCGCCTTCTTGTTCTCGTGATAGAAGCAACTGGAAGTGCCGCTCTCGACAATCGTCTCCGCCTTCGCGGCCGTCAGGGTGGACTGGAAGAATGCCGGGAAAACTTCGACTTGCACGGAAGTTTCACACGAAGGGCAGAAAGCCAATTCGCCGGTATTGCAAATCGCCTGCGGCAGCGCATTCCGGCAGCTCGGGCAGGTAACCACATTGACGTTCATCAGTGAAACCCTTCGGCAACTATCGCGGAAGCGTTAGGTACAGATAAAGCCAGTCCACGAACAACGCTCCCAGAAAGATTCGCAGTCGCGGAAGTCGTTGGCAAAGCCGGTGAGCGCGGGAGAGCAAATTACCTCCGGCGACGCGGTCCCAAGCGGCCAGCCCAGCCCACAATCCCACACCACTACACGCGAGGAAGAAGAGTGGATTGAAGCGAAAGGCCGCGATCGGATCCAGATGCGTCCAGGCGAGCAAGCTTCGGGTGGAACCACACGCCGGGCAGGGGATGCCGGTGAGCTCCCGCAATCCGCAGAACGGCAACGGGAGCTGCCAGCGCATCGCGAGGTTCACTGCGAGGCCTGCCACCGAAAGGAAAAGCAGGACGGAGATCGGATGAGTTGTGATATCAGACCACGAACTGCGGGCAGGTCCATGGTCAGCGACGGAGAGTGATGCTTCAGATGCCCGGTTCACTTGTAGACCACGCGTGTCTGGCAAATGTGATCGTGCAGCGAGCGTTTCTCAGCGTCGAAGGCGGCGATGATGTAGCCGATGTAACAGACCATGCCGCTTAGGATATCCGCCCACGCGCGACCGAACGCCCGCATGAAGCTGACTTTTGATCCGTCCGCCATTACCACCCGGACGCCGACCGCCATTTTGCCAACCGTCGCTCCATACTTGCCGTGCATGAAGGTGTTGTAGGCCACGGCGAACCCGGTGCCGACGATCTGCATCAGAATCTGCAATCCCATGAAGGCCGCGCCCGGCTGCTGTCCGCCTTGCATCGACATGCCGGCGCCAAACATCAGAACGATCATTGGAATGCCAATGACCACGCCCATGATCAGGCCATCGATGAACTTCGCCGCGAAACGGATCCAGAAGCCGGCGTAACGCACATTGCCCATGCCGAAGGCGCCGCCGCCCGCCGGAGCCGCACCTTCACGCAGCTTTTGGAGGAAGATCGGTTTGCACGCCGCACAGACCCACGCCGTGCCGTATTGAATGGCGTTGTCCTTGGTAAAGAGCTTCCCGCACTCCGCGCACACCACATCGCCAATCGGCTCGCCTCCCGCAGTTGCGGAAGCGGCGGCAGCACCCGCCGCGATCGGCGGTGCACCGGCGGAAGGACGCGCCTGCCGCAACGGCTGCCAGTTCGCCAGGCCATCGCGCCAGACGAGAGTTTCCTGGTTGATTTGACCGGATTGAAGCAGCGCATCGAGTTGCGCATCATCCACGGGCCCCTGTTGCTGTCCTCCGACGGCGTAATACCAATTCATGTGAGTGCTATTCCTTGTTGCGGCAGTGAGTTTTCGTTTTCTGGTTTAATCGGCAACTGCACTAGACGCGAGAGACACTGCGAAGGCGCCCGGAAAAACGCAAAATCAAAATGATCCTTCTGCGGACCCCAAACAATCTCGTTACCAATCCGGTCGTCTTGCGAACCGCACAGGAGCGCCTCCGGGATAGAGTGGAAGCGGTTCACCTGGTCGACTGCATCAGGGCTGAGTCAAAAATCGCCGCATCCTTTCGTCACGAGCCCAGTCGATTGGTTTCTCACCGTTCTGAAGTGTGGCGTTTTTGTTCGCGCCATTCTTAATTAGCCACTCGACGATGGTGTGGTTGCGTCCCTGAACTGCAACGAAGAGGAGTGTGTGGCCATAATCCCCTACACGGTAGTCGACGCCGACGGAGTAATGTTTGAGAAGGATCTCCAATGCATGAGGTGCTTTAGCGGTATAACACGATGAGTAGAATATTTCTTGGAGGGCGGAAGACGGCACTGAGTCCGCAAGTGGCTTTGCGAGGAGCTTGGTTAGTACGCCTGTATGCCCTTCTTGTGAAGCAAGCTTGATGCAATTGGCGTAAGCGTATGGTGAAAAATCACGAGGAAGCGCTTTTATTAATTCGTCAAAAGCAGGCTCGTGATTCCATCGAGCCGTCCATTCCAGCGGTGAAATACCGACCGGATTGTCCGGCCACGAAAACGGTGCCCCACCGTCTACCGCATTGCGGACACTCTCGGCGTTTCCGTCGTAGGCCGCCCGAACCAAAGCCTTGTACTTTTGGAAAGCCGGTTCATTCTCATCTGGCCAAAGTTTCGCCTCATCTGGGCGCAAGCTGCCGGCTTTTCGGGATTCGACTTTTGGGATAAATTCGCCACGATGGGAATAGATGAAATGCAAGCGAACGTTCACTCCCTTGGACGTCTGCTTCAGCAGCCTTGAGACTTCGTCTCCGCTTACGTTCTGGACCAAAGATTGAGAGTCCTTCCGGAACATTACGGTAAACTTTTCGGGAACCTTTCTCGGAAATAGACCGGCCGAAGCTTTTGCGCCTCCCGGGATTAAAACACCGACAGGGATCGGAACCTCCTTTCCATCGCAAAGCACACGCGTCACAAACAGTTCATTAGTGCCATGATTGCTGAACGACCACCATTGTGGTTGCGCTGCTTTTGAACAAAGAACCAACCCGATCCAGATTGCCGGTCCCAATCTCTGCTTTAACAGCCGATACAGATGTTTCACACTTTCACCCAACTTTTCGCCCGGCTGCTCTTGAGCACCGCTTCGCAGAGTTTCACTTCGTGATGACCGTCCTCGGCGGTGGCGAAGAGCACGGGGGTCTTGCGGCCGCTGGCGATGTGTTCGTAGACGGCGCGGTAGTGCATCTTGTGGCTGTCGGGGAAGCCTTCCGGGTGGCCGCCAGGATAATCGGTATAGCCTGCGACGTCTTCGCTGAAGCCGGCGGTGCCGCGTTGGAGAATCTGGTTCGGCTCGTCTCGTCGACCCACAAGGATTTCGTTCGGCTGCTGGAGATCCCAGCGCAGACTGCCCTTGGTGCCGTAGATGCCGAGGGCGAGGCTGCATTTCCAACCGGCAGCAACTTGCGAGATGCTGGCGTTGGCGTGCGCGCCGTTGACGTATCCGTGCTTCGCCTTGCCGAACTTGAGGAGGAGGCTGCCGAAGTCTTCGGTGTCCACCTTGTAGGGAACCATCGTCGCCGGATCGATCTTTGCGAAGGTCTGCACTTCGCCCTTGGGCCGGTAGCGCGTCTTGTGAAAGGTCTCGATGTGCGCGAAGGCGGCTTCGGCCTTAGCGCCGAGGATGAAGGACACGGCGTCGATCCAGTGCGTGCCGATGTCGCCGACCGCGCGGAGCTTGCCGCCTTCGCTGGCGAGCAGACGCCAGTTGTAATCCGTGGCCTGCAGGAGCCAGTCCTGAAAGAAGTGTCCCTGCACGTGCATGATCTGGCCAAGGTCGCCGCGCTGAACCATCGCGCGCATCTGGAGCACAGCGGGGAAGAAACGGCACATGTAGTTCACAGCGAACACCGGCGAACCTTTCTTCTTCACAGCCGCGACAACCTTCGCGGTCTCGGCGGTGGTCATGCCGAGCGGCTTTTCGCACACGACGTGTTTGCCGGCGGCGAGAGCGGCGAGGGACTGGTCGACGTGAACCTTGTTCGGCGAGGTGATGTGGACGACGTCGATATTCGGCGAACGATACATCGCGCGGTAATCGTAATCGCCATAGACCTCGGGGATGCCCCACTTCTCGGCGGTAGCTTTCGCGTTCTTCGTGGAACCGCAGATCGCGGTGACCTGGACGCCGAGGCGTTTGAGCGCTTCGATGTGAACCGGGCCGATGAAGCCGGTGCCGATGATGCCGGCGCGGAGTGTGTGGAGAGGTGTCATTTGTGAGTTTCCTTTAAAAGTTCTCGGAGACGTTCGTGTATCTCTGGTTCGAAGTGAGTTGACTGAATGACCCGATCGAATTCCCTCATGGCTGCTTCTGCTTCACCTTCCATTTTTAGAGTAAATGCATAGCTAAGAGCCATCATCGGATAACAGTAAAAGCGTTCGCCGATCTCTCGTTCCTTCTCGCGTTCAAACGCAACCAACAGCGACTTGGTTGAAATGAATGACTCAAGCCAGCGCAGCAAATTCGCAACGATTGCCTTTGCCACCTCTTCTACTTCGCGTTCCGCTGAGCGGCGATACTTGTGAATGACAAAATTATTCCAGTCACCGACATATTCGTTGTGGTTAAAACTGAAGTGAACTTCAACATGTTGAATCGTGCGTCGAAGTTTGGGTTTCCCGCGTTCGATCCTAGGTACGTAGTCGCAAGATACCGCAGCACATGGAAGATAAGCGAACGAATGATAAACCGGATTTAGAAAGACATAGTGCTTGAACCCTAGATGGGTTTCCCGGACCCATCTACGCTTTCCAATACGCTCAAATTCGAGAGGGATTAGCCTTTGTCCAAACTCTCGATCAAAAAGCCCCTCCATCTCCACTGCGCTGAGAAACTCGGCTGAGTATTCGGGCGTCATTCAACAGGCGGAGCAGAATCAAGCCTTCAGTCTGTCGTCATTTCTTCCCGATGCAATACAGGTTCTTCTCGCCGCGGATGAAGATCTGGCCCTGGCTGATTGCCATCGAAGCCTGGCACTTCTCCTTCAGCGCGTTCTTGGCGAGAATCTTGAACTCCGACCCGGCGTTGATGACGGTGGTTTCGCCCTCTTCGCTCAGAAAATAGATTCGCCGATCACCATACACCGGGGATGCCGAGTGATTGCCACCCACGCGTTCCTGCCAGATGATCTCGCCGTCGTCCGGCGCAAAGCACGTCGCGATGCCGCCGTCGGTAATCGCATAAAGATAGGGCTTCACGTAGATGGGCGAGGGCTGGGTCGGCACGCCTTTCTTGCCCTCCCATTGGAGCGTGTTGGTGGTGATGTCGCCCTTGGCCCGGATCAGGGACCAGCAACGGAGCGTGGTCTTCTCGAAACCAGAAGACGCGAAGAGACGACCGTCGCCGTAGACAGGAGTCGGCGTCACGCCTTCGCCCTGCGCATAGGCGGTCCAATACATTTCGCCCGTGAGCGGATTGAAGCCCTGCACGCGATCGCCTGCTGCGCTGACGAGCACGTCTTTCTCGCCGTCATCCGCGATGATGGGCGAGATGTGCGCGATGCGGCTCATGCCGCGCTTGGCGGTCCAGACGCGCTTGCCGGTCTTCGTGTCGAGCGCGGCGATGAAGGCTTTGTCCCACGGGATCTGCCAGCCGAGTTTCTCCTCATCGGTGACTTGGGGATAGTTACCCGCCGTCGCGATAGGATTGCTGCCGTCGAACGGCATGATGACGAGGTTCGAATAAATGATCGGCGACGCGCCGAGCCCGTGGCGGCTGTAGAACTTTACCTCGCGATTCGTCCAAACGATCTCTCCGTCCAGCGTGAGCGCAGCCATGCTGCCGTCCCCAAACACCACGAACACATGCTGACCGTCGGTCGCTGCGGTCGGGGTGGCGTAGGAATTCTTGCTCTCCTTGCGCCGTGGCACCTGTTCAAAGACCTCTTTGTTCCAGAGAATTTTGCCGGACTTGCGATCCACACAAATGACATGGCACTTCGTGTCGCTGGCCAGAGTGCTGGTGACGAAAATCTTGTCGCCCCAGACAATGGGCGATGACCAGCCGTTGCCAGGAATCTCCGTCTTCCAGGCGATGTTGGAATCGGCACTCCAGTTCAGCGGAAGGTCGCGCTCCGTCGACATGCCTTGTCGAGTCGGACCGCGGAAGCTGGGCCAGTTCTCGGCGCTGGCGGTGAGGAGCGAAATCGTGACGATGAGCGATGTAAGAATGGTTTTCATCGGTGTCTATCCGTGTTTAAAAATTTCTGAACCGTTCACTTCTCCGTGATGCGGATATTGCGGAACTTCACCACGGCGTGGTCGTCGTGATTCTGGAGCCCGATGTAGCCGCGCGTGAGGCGGTCTGTCTGGTAATCGACAATGTCCTCGCCGTTGAGATTGATCTGGATGCGCTTGCCGGTGCAGGTGATGCGGGCCTTGTTCCACTGGCCGGCGGGCTTGGACATGTTCTTCGACGCGGCCACGACGTCATAGAGCGCGCCGGTGGTGTAAACCTTCGGCTCCTTGCCATGGTCATCGAGAATCTGCATCTCATGTCCGGAGAACGCGGGATTCTTTTCAATCGCCGAGCGGATGAACACGCCCGCGTTGCCTTTCTCGTTGATGGCGAACTCGAGTTCGAGCACGAAGTCGCTGTACTGCTTTTCCGTGCGCAGCCATGAACCGCTCTTTTCGGGATTCGTCGTCCACTCCACGCCCTTGCTGCCGACGATGACGCCATCTTCCACTTTCCAATCACCGCCGTGCATCTTGACCCATCCGGTCAAGTCGCGACCATTGAAGAGTTCCTTGGGTGCGGCATGGGTGACCGCCGCAGTGCAGAATGCCAGTAATGCGATGAAGAGGATTTTGGATGTGCTCATGCGGTGTAGTTAACCGGAGATGTTGTGAATTCCAAGTGAAAGCTTAGCCCTTTGCGCGCGTTGTAGTGACTTCCTCAATTCGCTCGATGGCCCATCGCGCATGCTCCGCGATGAGGGGTTCCGGATCGGTTGCAGCTCGTCTGAGCGCGGGCAGGGCGGAAGCGTCCCCGGTGTTGGCCAGCGCAACGCAAACGTTCCGCAAAACTCCGCGGCGCTTCGTGCGAAGCATCGGCGTTCCCGCGAATCGTTCCTTGAAGCCGGCGGTATCGAGCGAGAGGAGTTCGATGAGATTCGGAGCGTCGAACTCCGCGCGCCTGTGCGGCTTCATCAAGCGCGCCTCCTTGGCGAAACGATTCCAAGGACACGCCGCGAGACAATCGTCGCAGCCGTAGATGCGGTTGCCGATGGCCGGGCGAAGGTCGACCGGGATCGAGCCCTTCAACTCGATGGTCAGGTACGAAATGCAGCGCCGCGCGTCCAGCTGGAAGGGCGCAGTGATGGCCTGCGTTGGACACGCCGTGATGCAGCGGGAGCAGGAGCCGCAACGATTCTTCTCCGGAACGTCCGGTTCGACTTCAAGCGTGGTGAGAATCTCCGCAAGGAAGATCCAGTTGCCCAACTCGCGGCTGATGAGATTCGTATGCTTGCCGACGAATCCGAGTCCGGCCCGCTGCGCGAGATCGCGCTCAAGGAGCGGTCCAGTGTCGACATACCAGAGCGAGCGCGTTCCAGCGCCGCCAAGTTGATCGATGTAGGCGCTGAGCTGCTTGAGCGGCTCGGCGAGGACGTCGTGATAATCCGCATGGCGAGCGTAGCGGGCGACGACGCCCTGATTTGGCGCCGGTGAGTTCGACGGAGAATCGTAGGCAGCGGCAAGAGTAACGATGGACTTCGCGCCGGGCAGAACGAGGTTCGGGTCCACACGCTTCTGCGCGTTTCGCGCGAGCCATGCCATCTCGCCATGGCGACCTTCAGTCAACCAGCGATCAAGGTGCGGGGCAGATTCCGGCGGGGCGGCCGTGGTGAACTTGCAGGCGTGGAAGCCGAGTTCGAGCGCGCGCTGTTCAATGCGACTTTTCACGTTCGGGCTCGGGATGCCGCGCGGCGTGGAATTGATGGAGCACCTGCTGCGTGACCTCCCGCACGGAACGCGTGCCGGTGTGGACCAGCACGTCAGCCTGTTTATAGAAGCGGGTGCGTTGCTCGAGCAGTTCGCGAATCTTTCCGAGAGGATCCGGTCCTTGAAGCAGCGGCCGATGCGTCTGCGTTTTCACCCGCTCGTAGATGGCCTCCGGCGACGCCCACAGACAGACGATGAGCGCGTGTTGTTTCAGGCTGGCGAGATTGGCATCGCTGGCGGCCAGACCGCCGCCGGTGGAGATTACCTTTTTGCGCCACCCGTTCATTTCCGCGACGAGGTTGCGCTCAATCTCCCGGAAGGCAGGTTCACCATCCTCGCTGAAGATCCCGGAAATGGTCTTTCCCGCACGACGCTCGATCAGCTCATCCGTATCGATCAAGTCATAGTGGAGCTGCATCGCTGCCATCCGACCGACAGAGGACTTGCCCGTGCCCATGAAGCCGATGAGCGCGAGATTGTGGATCTGTCGTTCGCCTGTCATGAGCACAGGCTAGCACGCCGTCAGAAACGGGACGAGAAAAGTTTGCGCCACCTCAGCCACGCCGAAGGCTCAGCGAGCCTTGACGTCGTAGCAGTGGAGCAATTCCTGATCGCGGAGATAGAGCTTCCCATCGACGATCACCGGGTGCGTCCAGATGCGACCCTGGGGATTGCGTTGCGTGGTCTGGGGTTCGAGCTTGAAGCGACCGTGCTCCTTCCAGCCTTTCGTCGACGCTTCAGCGAGCACGACCGTGCCATTGTTCTCGGCGAGGCAGTAGAGACGACCATCGGCGTAGGCGACGGCGCCTTTGCCCAGCGCAGTTTTCTCGGACCACACTTCCTCGCCCGTCGCCAGGTTCTGGCACGTCCAGCCGACTCCGTCCGAGTGACCGTAGATGTGTCCGTCGACCAGAATCACTCCGCCGTGATGATTCTTCATCACCTTGTTCTCGTAGAGCTTCTCGATGGTATTGCCCGCGCCAACTTTGAACGACATGCATCCGACGCCGTAGCCGGCGGTGACATAAACCTGGTTGCCATGTACGATTGGGGTGGGAATCACCGCGGTCTTGCCGGGGAACTCGACTTTCCAGAGAACCTTTCCGTCAGTGGAGTTGAGTCCAACGACGCTCTTCATGGTGAGCTGGATGTATTGCCGCGCGCCGTTGAGCTCCGTGGCAACAATCGAGGAATACTGGGCGCCGTCTGTAAAGTCCTTGCTCTGCCAAAGCGTCTTGCCGGTCTTCTTGTCGAGTGCAACGACCGCTCCTTCGGAACCGCCCGGCGTGCACAATACGCGGTCGCCATCTACGAGCACAGATTCCGTGTAACCCCAGCCGGGCGTTTTGCCGCTGAACTCCTGCATCGTCCGTTGCCAGGCGATCTTGCCGTCCGCGACGTTGGCGCAGATCAGTATTCCCTGTCCGCCCATCGCGTAGACAAACCCGCCGTCCACGGAAGGCGTTCCGCGCGGTCCATCGCCCCAGCCGTTCTTGAGGATGCCACCAATCTTGGCCGACCAGAGTTCCTTTCCGCCCTTGATGTCGACCGCGATCAACTCCTCGGCGCCATTGCGAATACCCATCGTGAACAGCTTGCCGGCCACGATCGAGTAGCCCGAGTAACCGAGGCCTGCATTCTCGAAGACCCACAGCTGTTTCGGTCCGCCCTCAGGCCATGACTTGAGCAAGCCGGTTTCCTTGCTGACGTCGTCGCGGTTCGGGCCGCGCCATTGGGGCCAGTCGACGGCGCTGACGGTTGCGGTGGAAACGAGGAGCGCCGCGAAGGCGCCGGCGGTGAGCGTGCGAAGGGTGCTGGATTTCATGTGCATTAAACTTGGGTCGGTTGATTAACGTTTTCGGCAGCCGAGCGAAAGATCTATTCTTCATGACCGCGATCGCAAATCTCTGGTTGCAGATTGTTTTCCGTCCGGCACACAATTTTCGCCATGCACCGTCCCGACCACCGTTTCTCGCGCCGCGAGTTCGTCCGCGCCGCCGCGCTAGCAGCCGGCGCCGTGGTCTCGGGGTGTGCTTCACTGGGACTTCAATCGGCTGGCGCGATCGACACCCACACGCACTTCTACGATCCAAAGCGGCCGCAAGGCGTTCCCTGGCCGCCCAAGAATGACGCGATTCTTTATCGGCCCGTTTATCCGACCGAGTTTGTTCAACTTGGGAAACCACTGGGGATCACCGAAACCGTCGTGGTGGAAGCCAGCCCCTGGCTGGAGGACAACCAATGGGTGCTCGACCTCGCGAAGGACCACCCCTGCATCCGCGGAGTAGTCGGCAACATCAAGCCCGGCACCGACGACTTCGCGTCGCATCTAAAACGCTTCGCGAAGCATCCGCTCTTCCGCGGGATTCGCGTTGGCGTTTGGGAGCCATCCCTCCTGACCAGCGCCACGGTCCTCCGCGATTTGCGTCGACTCGCCGATCACAATCTCTCGCTCGATGTTCTGACCGGTCCGGACAAGTTGCCCGACGTCGCGCTGCTTGCGGGAACGATTCCTACTCTCCGCATCATCGTGGATCACTGCGCAAACGTTCGCGTCGATGGCAATGCGCCCCCGGCCGCATGGCTCGAAGGTTTGCAGGCCTGCGCGCCGCTTCCGAATCTCTTCATGAAAGTTTCCGGGCTCGTTGAAGGCACTGGACGCAACGACGGGAAGGCGCCGGCTGATGACGAGTTTTATCGTCCGACTCTCGACGCCGTGTGGAATGCGTTTGGCGATGACCGTGTGATCTTCGGTAGCAACTGGCCCGTCAGCGCGCGCTTTGCCAGCTACGAAACGGTCTTCCGAATTGTCGATCGCTACAGCCGCGCGCGTGGTGCTGATGCTGCCCGAAAGTATTTCTCCACGAATGCCCGCCGCGGCTACGGTCTCCCACTCGCATGAGTCTCTCGCTTCGCTTGTCGCTGGTCCTCGCCACCCATTATCTCGTGGCTTCGTGCGCGGTCGCCGCACCGCGAACGCCCTGGACCACCGGTCGCGTGGTTGGTTCGCCGAATCCACCCGCGCCGTATGTGATGCAGCGGGTGTTTCCCGAGCTGGCATTTGAGAACGCCGTTGATCTCTCATTCGCGCCGGGAACGGAAACGCTCTTCGTTTTAGAGCAGGGCGGGAAGCTGTGGGCAATCGACACGAAATCGCAGCCGGTGCGCCGACAGCTTGCGTTCGACGTGCGTCCGCATCATCGCCCGTTCGACAATGTGCTCGGATTCACATTCCACCCCGGCTTTGCCACGAATCGTTTCGTCTTCATCAATTACAACGAACCCGGCGGTCGCGAGAACGGCTCGGTGGTCTCTCGATTCACGTTCCGCTCCAGTCAACCACTCGAGATCGATCCGGCGAGCGAGCGCGTCATCATCCGCTGGTTCAGCGGAGGCCACAACGGCTGCACGCTGGCCTTCGGGCCGGATGGAATGCTCTACATCTCCACGGGCGACGCGGCGGATCCTGATCCGCCCGACGGTCGGCGCAAGACTGGTCAGGACTTCAGCGACCTGCTCGCAGCGGTGCTTCGCATTGACGTCGATCACGCGGACGGCACCAACGCCTACCGGATTCCGGCGGATAATCCCTTTGTGAACGTGCCGGGTGCGCGCGGTGAGAACTGGGCGTTCGGTTTCCGGAACCCGTATCGCATGAGCTTCGACGCGACGACGGGCGATTTGTGGGTGGGCGATGTCGGCTGGGAACAATGGGAAATGGTTTACCGCGTCCAGCGCGGCGGTAACTACGGCTGGCCACTCCATGAAGGACCAAATCGCGATGTGCGCCGCGACCTGCCGCGTGGGCCGGGCGAGATTCTGCCGCCGGTTCACTCCGTGCCCCACAGCGATGGTGCGAGCATCACTGGAGGTTTCGTCTATCGCGGCCGGCGCTTGCCGAAACTCGCCGGCAGCTATGTCTACGGAGACTGGGAAACCGGCAAGTTCTGGTCGCTTCGCCAGACGAACGGCGTTCTCGAATCGAACGAGGAACTGTGCGACACCTCGCTGAAGCCGACGGCGTTCGCGCTCGATCCGCGCGGAGAACTGCTCGTGCTCGATTACAACACCAGCATCTACGAATTCGCCGCGAACACTACATCGGCAGCAAACGCCGACTTTCCACGGCAGCTGAGCGCCACGGGATTGTTTCAATCACTCAATCCCAGCGAGCCGGCGCCGGGAGTGATCGCCTATCGCATCGCCGCGCCGAAGTGGGATGACCACGCAACCGCCGAGCGCTGGCTGGCTGTGCCGGGCAACGAAAAGCTCTGCACCGAAGGCGGCGTCGGGAACATCACCGGCGGCACTTGGTATTTGCCGACCAACACAGTGCTCGCGCGCACGCTGACGCTGGAGCTGACGAAGGGCGTGCCGACGTCCGCTCGCCGCATCGAAACGCAGTTGATGCACTGGGACGGTCAGGCGTGGAATCCCTACACGTATCGCTGGCGAGCGGATGGAGCTGATGCGGATCTTGTATCGGGCGAAG
>Ga0154020_10007494_pt1 | contig 12731 bp, 20 predicted proteins | sample Klosneuvirus_201_FD_109709 | JGI IMG/M metagenome (GOLD analysis project Ga0154020, IMG submission 109709) | Active sludge microbial communities from wastewater, Klosterneuburg, Austria - Klosneuvirus_20160825_MG | ecosystem: Engineered > WWTP > Aerobic digester > Activated sludge | place... | reverse complement strand
CCCTTGTCTGGTGCCCTCGTCGCTGCTGCCTTTTTCCGGTACCTCCTGGCTCTTGGTCTCTTTTTGTATTGTTTCCCCTGAACGTATTGTCTCCAGGTTGACGAACGTTAAAGAGTATGATGCTCGCATCCAGAGCGAGGGCATTCAGCGCCACATTGTCGACACTCTGCCTGGCGTGGTGGACAGCAAGGTGGATAGCGGCAACGACTCGCCTACCTCTGGCGACAATAGCCTCTTGTAAGCTATTTCAGCTGAAAGATTTTGACACTATTAGAAAAATAGATAATCCCGAGCAAGGAATTTCGGATTGACGTTCAAAGCCGGCGTTTTGCAGATGGGTACTCGGTATGCAGTCAGATAACGGAGACTCTAGAATGCCTCCGTAAACGCAAATCTACCATTGAAGAAAGCAATCTTGAGCAAAAGACATCTTTTGTCATGACCGGAATATGCAGTCAGAGTCAGATCTCGGAGAATCCTTAAGCTCTTATTAAAGACGACCGACGCTGGCAGATAGCCTGGCTCGCTGGCTCGTTCAGCCACTCTTATTACCTTCTGCGATGCGCACCTCTGTTGTTGTGCTCGTGGCTTTGTGCGCGGTCGTTCTGACGGCGAGCGTGGCGCGCGCCGAGTTCCGCCACCGCAACATGCCCGCCGATTGGACCCCGACGCCCTTGCAACAATTCGCCGCCGCTGACGACGGCGTCTTCGCGTGGAGCCTTGTTGGTGTGATCTTTCGTCATCTTTTTTATTTTAATTAGAGAATATTTGTCGATTAACGCGGTGGTGGTTCGGTTGGGGGCCATAATGAAGGCTAATGAAGGCCGCGTTCTGTCCTTGATCGCCCCAATACCCCGCGCTTCTTTTCCCCTGCAACTCCTTCTGAAATCGTTCTCTGATAAAATATGCTCCGAATGTTATGCTCCGAATATTATTCATTTATTAATTTCGTTGGGAAAGTCTCGCTCATTGCGAGAAGCCTCATCCTCCTCGAGGTCTGACAGGAAAAGTCGTGGAGGTCTTCCGCCCATCGCCTTCCCTCGTGGCCTTCCCTCTTTATTTCTTTATCACTGTGATTGAATCATATACGATTATGTAGGCAAGTTCCGCAATCAGCAGTCGACGACGTACTACCTCAACGTGACGACGTGCAAGTGGCTCACTGCCGCCTACTCCTCGAGGCCCTTGTGGTGGTCCATTGTCGGCGTCACTGTCCCCGACCAGGTCCGCCCATTGCCTCAGCTTTGTTGTCTTTTGTTTCATTTATTTTTATTCATTATATGGTGGGAGATATGTTCTTTCCTTGCTTTGTTGGCTTGTCTCACACTCCTCCTTGGTCACCTTGTTGATTTCTGGTTTTGGTGCTAGGTTGCTCCCGAGATGGTGAACTACACGGGTATTTACATTGACGGCGGCTCGAACACGGATAGCCTCCCTGATCACTTTCAGGACACCTTCGCCATCTCCATCTCTGAGACCATCAATAGTTCGGCTGCTCTCTTGTCACTCATTTTGCCTCTCTATGGAGTTACTGATGATGTCTATCGTTTAGTTACCTTTGCTCACTTGTTCCAGGTGCCTAACCAGGGCATCTCTTTCGACGGCCCCAATGGCCCTTACCTTGGTGAGGATTCGTTGGTCGCGTACTTCTCCTTTCCCTGTCGTTTCCTCCTAAGTTGATATCGTTAACATTCCTCCTTGAAGGCGCGCGTGGTACAATGCCATCCAGGACCCTGCGACTCCCGCTAAGAACGTGTACTTCCCCATGGTGAAGAGTGTCACCAAGGTCATGGACGCGATGCAACTTTTCCTTGGCACTCTCAAGATGACCGTCCCTCAGAACTTCATCATGACCGGCGCCTCGAAGCGCGGCTGGACAGGTGTGCATTCTCCACTCTTCTCTTTTCCGTTCATGTCTTAGGGGGTTGTCTATAGCGTGGTTGATGCCAGCGGTCGACGATCGCGTCGTGGCCATTGCGCCGCTCGTGATGCCCTCGGCTAACATCACCGCCGACGTGAACCTCTTATGGCGCAGCCAGGGCGGCTGGCCCTTCGTCATGGAGCCCTACTACCAGCAGAACATCACGTACCCCTCCTTCTCCTCCACCTCTTTCCTTCTCTTCTTTTCTTATCGAATCTGATATATTCGCTGATTCATATTGATGCAGTGCGTACTTGAACACTCCTCAGTGGGACAATCTCATGCGTCAGTTCGACCCCCTTGTCTACTTCCCTTTCATCTACCCTGTACGATCGATCCAATCCTATCCTCCTCTCCCGATTTGAAGGTAAATCTCGTTTTTCGTCATCAAGGTGAATAAGTGGATCGTTGTCGCCTGTGCCGATGAGTTCTTGCCCCCGGACTCGCCCAGGAACTGGTATAACTTGCTCTCCTCCAAGAGCGAGACTCACCTCCGCCTCGTACCTCCTCCGCCTCTCTTTTTTCTTTCGCTCATTTTCACTCCTCTCTTTTGTTTCTCTTTATCTTGGCTGGTTTTCGCTCCTCTCTTTGTTTGCTTAGGTCCCCGACGCGGATCACATGTTGCTTCCGATGGCCGACGTCGTTGTCGACGACTTCGTCTCATTTGCCTACCACGTTGCTGTCAATCGCCCTCGCCCTCAGATTCAGCAGACCATCACCTACTCCAACACTACTGGTGACTCTCTATTTATATATATATATATATTCTTTTCTTTTTGCTTTCTGATTCGAATGGATTGTCTCTAGCGACCATCTGGGCCATGCCCTCACAGAAGCCGACGCAGGTCAAGCTCTGGCATGCCACCACCTGGAGCCCTAGCTTCCGCGACTTCAAGTTCGAGCGCTGCCTCGATAGCCCCACTGTATCTCTTTCTTATCACAGATATATGATTTTCAATTTTCGAAGATGCCAAGTTGATTCCCTTTTCCTTTTGTTATAGTGCTTCCAGCCCAACTTCTGGTTCGATAAGGACATCACCAACCAGGCTGGTCCCGATGGCTCTTACTCGGCCTCTTACAATGCCCCTCGTGCTGGTCTGCCATCTTTTTTATGATTATCATCGAATTCTTTTCGATTTTATGATCTGTTTGCGTTCTAGGCTGGATTGGCTTCGTGATTGTCTTCACCTTTGAAGTCAATGATTTTGTTCCCGACTTCCAAATCTCCACTCAGGTGCCTCGCCTCCTCTCCTCTTCACATTTTGTTGTTTTCTCTTATTATTTGTTTCGAATAGCTCAACATTGTGCCGGACCGCCTTCCCTTCCCGACCTTCGTTCCTCCTCAGTAAGGCTATGCGTAGCGATGTTGGTGGTATAAATGCAAGTCGAAGCTTGATTTTGTCATCAAGAGGTGAATATCTTGAATTCTTCAAAGAAAGTCGAAACAGGGAGTCGTGGAAGAATGTCCTCAAGAATGCACAAGCTTCAAGCAGTCTGCGACAGCTCTAAATGAGGGTCGGTATGAGAGAGACCATTTGTGCGTCGAGTCCAGAAGACAGAGCTCGAGACATAATGCCGTAATTACTCAGACTCGGTTAAGCTGGCGGATGGGGAGGCCTCGGACGCCGCTGCCCTATGTGCCGTTTAATACTCCTACAAAACGCCGGAGACAAGAATACGAAGGCAGTGAGAGGCAGACAAGGAGCTCGATGGGAAGCATGCTTTCGAGCATGCATCGCCGCGGCAGATCTCATCGATCTGTCACGACTGTCAGTCGAAATGAACACCAAATGCCGCGATGCAACACATTCTTCTCATCCATCCAGTCGTGCACACCATGTCCGTGACGTTCGATGCGGCGCCCTGGAGTGGCAAGTTGCCGCGCGAAGCTGACGCGGCGCTCCCACTGCTCGTCCCTCGTGGCTCGACCGCACAGACGCCCGCACCGCGCTTCGCCTTTGACCTGGCCTTTGCGAGGCGCTTCGGCGTGCTTTTAAAGAACTTCTTGGCGTCGTCGCCGTGGCATTGGCTGGGCATTCTGTCGCTTGTGCTGTGCTCGAGTGCGCTCTGCTCCCCGCGTTGGCGTTCTCACCGCTTCCCTCCTCTCCCTCTTCCCCTGTCGTCCCCTTATTCCTCCCTCTTGATCGATTTTCATTTATTCATAAATTAAATGACCGCTTTCTCTCTTTGGTATTGTTGTTTGCGAACTCGTCGCGTGAGTGAGTTCCTTAGCGCTTCCTCGAGCGCGATGCTCGACCTCCGCTTTCCTTAATGGCGCAGCTCCATTTCAATTCATAGAATATATTATGTTTGTTTAGTATTGTATTCGGCCGTGTCATCCAAGGTGGGCGACTTCTATGGCGAGTTCTACCAAGTCGTCACGACCACGCACGATACTCTCGAGGCGCTCTGGACCGTCCTCTACTCCTTGGGTCCTTTCCTTTCTCCCTCGTTGCGTATCGATTCCGTATTTTCAATGGTTAACGATACTTTGATGTAGGCTTGGTGATGGTAGCGCAAGCGGCGGTGCAGACGTGCGTGGTGGCGAGCGCCAAGGCCCTCGCGGTGCACGTGCGCAAGAGCATGACGGCCCGCCTGCACGAACTCTATTACCACGAGAAGCTCCCATTCCTCGTCCGCCTTGCCCTCCCCCTTGAGCAACAAATCCCTATTTTGATATATCTTGATCTTCATTATTCACAGATCTCACAAGTGCAAGAAATGAAGAATCCTGATCAGCAGCTAACCCAGGACATCGATCGCTTCGCCAAGAGCTACTCGGACGTCCTCCAGAAGGCAATTCCCTCTTCCCTATTCCCCCTTTCTTTGGGTCTCTTGCCTTTCTTGTCCTTCTTCTGACTTCTTTTTCTATTATTAAGGTGATTGCTTCTCCGGTATTCATTGTATTCTTCTGGGTGCGCGTTTCGTATCTCTTGCACTGGACGGCGCCGCTGCTCATACTTGGCTACTACTTCCTCACCTACATTGTCCAAAAATTCGTCATGTCCCCGATTGTCCACCACGTTTACTTGCAAGAGAAACTCGAAGGTATTACTACACAACTATATGCATACGTGTGTGTGTATATATATATATTTGTATGTATGTATGTAGAAATGCTAATTCGTCTTTCCATGTAGGTGAATTCCGTCGCGTTCACTCGATGCAAAATGAGTACGCGGAAGCGATTGCCCTTTATCGAGGTAGACTATCATCTTGCTGTGAATTGAAATAAGACATGTTTTATCATGCACGGTAGGTGAGCGCGTCGAGGAGAGCATAAGCGGGAAAGTCTTTGAGCGCGTCATTGCCAATGCCACTCTGATTGTCAAGTGGGAGGTTTTCTTGCAATGTGCGATCCTTTCTCCCTCCCCTTCCCTCCACATCACCTTTCCTAACAATAACTCTTGATCTTGATCGTTTTGTCATACCTCTTTTCTTCTCTGAGCACTCACTCTGATCTTAATAGTTCTGTCATACCTCTTCTCTTATCTGGGGACATTGGTGGGATATGTGGTGATTGCTTTGCCCCTCTTTCTGCACGCTTCGACGGCCCTCGAGAGCAACTACGTGACAACTGGTACATCTCTTCCCCCTCCTTCCACCTGAACTATATTTGTTAATGTCGTATGAATTTCCAGGATTGTATGATCTTGGCATGTTGTCATGGGGCTTCACGCAGCTCACGCTCGTCTCGAGCGATCTCTCCGAGTTCGCCGGTTACTGCACGCGCATCGCCCTCATCTTCGATAAGCTCTCTGAGTTTGGTATTGCCCTTTCTTCTTATCCCTCTTTGCATCTCTCGTTCATGCTTGCGCTGTAGATCATAAAGAGGAGGGCAATGGCGGTAATGATGACAATGGTCAAAGCAACGTCAATATCAATGGCGAGGAGGAGGTGCGCGGCGTTCGCGTGCAGCGTCCTCCGTCGAGTCCCGGGGCACCACTCGAGGTTCGCTGCGAACACCTCACAATCTTCAGTCCGAATGGCGAAGTTCTCATCAAAGGTTCGCCTCGTTTTGTTCCATCGTACTACTCATTCTTGTTTTTCATCGTGTCAACTTGCTCCCATGTAGACGCCTCGTTGGACCTCCAGTCGAGCGTCCTCGTGACGGGCGTGGCAGGGTCGGGGAAGACTTCGCTGCTTCGAGTGCTCGCTGGCATTTGGCCTACCTTCACCGGCAAGGTCATCTTGTACGCTCTTTTCTTATCATCTTTGTATTATCCTCCGAAGATTATACATGTATTATTATGATACATTTCTAGTTCTCGAGATGTCTTTGTGGTCCCTCAGGACTCTTACTTGCCTCTGGCGACGCTCAAGCAGCAGATCACTTACCCTAAACGATACCCCGATGAGTCGGGCACTCTCTCGCGTTCCTATGTCGACTCTTTGCTTGCCACTGTCGGCCTCGAGGTATTTTAGCCGCCTTCTCATCTCGTTTCTTGTAACTCTATTGAATGATCCCTCTCAAGGCGCTCAAGAAACTTGGAGATCTGAGCGAGGTGATTGACTGGAACTTCCTGTCACCTGGACAGCGTCAGAAGATGATCATGGCGCGCCTCCTTCATCATTCTCCTCGGCTTGCCATTGTCGACGAGATCTCCAGGTGCGTGTGCTGAGCTGATCCGAAGGTTCATTATCTTCGCTCACATGGGTTGGATGTATTAGCAATGTAGATCCCGCAACGGAGCGCCGCTTTTATGAGGCATGCCGCACCAAGGGAATCGTTCTCTTGTCGATTGGTCACCGAGACAGTCTCGTCCAGTTCCACGATCAAGTGCTCCAGCTCGAGGACTGCTCTCTCCGCCCGCTTCGCTCCCCACTATCAACTCTCTCTTCCTTATCAGCGATATCCCCTTCGATATCGTCCAGCGACATCGTGGCCTCACAGAATTCCTCTCCAGTTCCTAGTCCTTCTCCTTCCGAGAGCTCCGCAAGCACTCGCCTATGAGAAAGTGACTGGACTTGAGCAGAGCTCTTCGATGTGGATTGTGTGATATAACCGATATTGAACCGGGTCATCTCTACCTGTGGTGAATGAATCCAATTGGGGGGATATTTACATTATTGATGCGCAACAATACGCCAGTCACTTCACTTTCCTATCAATTGCAAAATATTCTAGACGTCGTTCTTTCCGGCGCGCTGAGCAGCGAGGTAGACGCGAGTGCGCTCGTCGTTTGGCCGCACGATGAAGTAGATGATGGTAAGCAGCGCAATGGAGGGCAGCGCCCAATAGACGACGAGCCAGTAGTAATAGATGCCGCGCAAGTTCTTCACCGCGAGGACAAAGATGCTATTGATGCTCGTCACGCGACAGTAGGTCGAGAAGGAGTCGGCAAGGAACTGCGTAATGGCCACTGATGAGATGACCACCAAGACGGCGTTCACTAACATCGAGTTCTGCATCGTAGCATTCTTCTTCATCGGATGGAGAGTCATCAGGAACGGGACGCGGATGCCCCATTTGAAGTTGCCCTTCACCACGATTATCAACATGTAGAAAGCAAACAGCGCGAAGAATATGGTGCCGAAGAATTGCCTATGAAGAAGAGTGAAAACGAACGACAAACAAGTGAGCAACCAAGAAAGAGAAGTGATACCAGATGCCGTCCATAGCGACGAACATGAAATTGATGAAGGGATAGAATTTCAGGTTGGTCCACAACACAATTTGCAGCAGCCACAGCAACGTCATCACCGCGCTATCATGAATCAATCAACTTCTAGCTTTCACAATATCTAAGAAGAAAGAGGCGTACGCAAGGATGCCGAGACCGAGCTTGATCCAGTAAAGGATCGCAGGGCCACCTTTCTTCTTGAAAGCCACCTCGTTATGGACGTAATCACGGTCGAGGGCGTATACTTGCTAACAAAAAAGATGTATCTTAACACGAAAAGAAATGTAGGTCGGAGGTTACCTTCTTCCACTCGTTTCTGTCTTTCCTCGAGACGCTCTTCTTATTCTTACCTTGGAGCTCCATGCCGCGCTTGAGGAGCTCCTCGGCCTCCTCTCCGATCTTGATCTTTCTCGAGTCGTACGTCTCCTTAGTGATCGGAAGAGGGCGATACATGTACGAGCGGATCAGATCGAACGGCAAAGCGATGAAGCCAATGCCACCTACGCATCAAAAAATGAGAAAGATATGAACAACGGCCAAACGTGGATATTGAGAAAGGACGGACCGAAAATGACGAGGAGGAGCCAACCGAGAATGGACAAGAGGGTGATGATGAAGAGGACAAAGCCCAGCTTCACTTCCATGGTGATCGCATTGATCTTGGACGAGCAGCTCTAGATGACACAAAGTATGAGCTCAAATAAGAAAGACCCAACAGTTGACATGTGCGATGCATGAGTACAATGTCATCGCAATCGGTCGCGATCGGCGCAGTGTCACCTGCAATGAGGGAACCCTTCATCTGTTTGAGCGGAATCTATAAATAAAAAGTGAGAACCAGCATTGACAAGATGTATTCATCAAGGGACATACGCTAGAAATGCCGAGGAAGATGTAACCAACGACGACAAGAATAGCAAAGATGAAAAAGATGATCGCCACGCCCTTGAAAGCAGCGCCAAGTTGTGATGATCTGCAACACGAAGATGGTGAGTAAAGCAGAGGAAAAGATGGAGAGGAGAAGAAGAGGAAAACGAACCCTTTCTCGTCCTCGGCCTCGTAGTAGAAAATGGCGAAAGGAATGAGGATCACGCCGAGCAGCGCCATCAAAATATATACGAACAGCCTATCGAAGAAGAGGAATAAGACCATGACGATCGAAAGGGCAGCAAAATCGAACCAGAGGAACTCCATGGGCAAGCCCGCGACGGTCGAGTTGCGTTGCGCGACATCGAGCGGCAACATCAACACCGAAGTTGCTGAGATCGCGAATGACAATATCTACAGTAGTAAGATACAAGATTCAGGAAAGACAAAATCGGGAGGAACCGGAGCCCTACGGCTCTCGCCTCCTCTTTGATTCGCCACGACAGACTACGTCTTCAACGAGAGATTAATATAGTGTGATATAAAAGAAAATCAATCAAATATCGACGAAAGGGCAGCGAAATATGGTGGGGCGAGCGGATGGTTCGTGATAGGGTCGAGAGAATAGCGCTCGACGAAATGCCTTTCTCTTCTCATTTCCTCCTGAAGCCTCCTCAAGACCAAAGAAGCCCAAAAACAAGAAGAAATTAATATATAAATTGAACCATTTGCGGAAATATCGCAAACATATGAACAATCACGACCAGCAAGAGAAGAGGGGAGAGGAAGCCGTTGTAAGAGCGACATTTTCTCGTGCTCCCTCTCCTCCTCACGTCCACGCCTTCATGCCGACCTCAGAATAACAAAGTAAAGAAAACGCACAACAATGACTTTGGGGAAGTATGCGGTGCGGTTGTCGGCGGGGTGCTGGAAGTAGGCGAGGCCATAGATGCACGCGGCCCACACGGCCACGAAGACGACGCCCGCCAGGATCGTCAGGAAGATGTCGATCATGCTCCCCGCCCTTCTCCTCACTCAAAATCGATACAACAACGTCACCTCCCTTATATATAACAGTGATACGAGGCTAATACGGCGATTGGGCGGCAGGAGACGCGATATGTACCGAGACCGAGGGGGGCATGGGAAAATATAACCGCTCTTTCAGAGAAGTTTTCTTATTAATGGACTGGATCGTCAGTCGCCACGGGAAGCAAACGATTATATTCTAGAATTGTAAAGATGTGGCAGTCGCCAGTACAGTCGATACCTTCCCTGAGAATGGCGTCTGTGGGGAGTCGTCCCGCTTTCTCTGTCCTTTACGCGAATTTTATTCAACAAGACCTTTGCACCAGGGCCCTTCCCTAGCCCTCTTCACCTTTCTTATGTTAGAAATACTCGATATGCTTTGTGTTGTAAATTCTGATAATTTATAACTTGCTCTCTCTGCTCTAGGCGGAGCGTGGCGCGGATCAACTCGCCGAGCTCGTCCGGTTGAAGCAGGTGGAGAGGCTCGAGGAGGCTGGCCTCACCTTGTCGACCTTCCTCCCTGACCTGCTCATTCTAGAGGTCCTCCCGAAGCTCGATCTCGCATCGATGCTCTCGCTTAGCCTCACGTCAGCGTCACTTAACCGATTGCTCGCGCGTGAAGATTCGCCACTGCTCGTCCATCGTCGGCGCAATGACCTCGAGCATCCAGTAGTCGCCGTCGTCAAGGCGGCGATTCGCGGCCGCCACGACGCGCTCTTTGACTTTTTTCTCCCCTATATCAAAGCTGCTCTGAGATCTCTGAATGAAACAGAGTTTACCAGTGTCGTTGGCGAGGCGCTCGTCTCGGACCGCCTCGACTTGTTTGAGTCGTTGCCGAAGACGATTGGTCGCGACAATAATGGCACAACGAGTCGGGAGAACCGTGACGACCTCCTCGAATGTGCAGGCGAGTCTGGCAACATCAAATTGATAGAAGAAGTTTCAGCTCGATATGAAGTGAAGGACGTTGAGAGACTATCGATGGGCGCGGCCAGAGGCGGTCACTTGCACGTCTACAAATGGATGCAAGAGTCCAACCTCTACAAAGCTCACGTTCGCCTGGAAGCCGCTGGGCCGTTCTTTATGACTTATCTTGGCGCCTCGGGTACATTTCCGTCAATTTCATAACATCAACTTCGAATCATTTTCGTTTTTAGGGACGCTCGAGCACGTGCAAGAGTTCAGCAAGATACCTTCATTCAGCTTCAAGGGCTTTCCTCCAGATTTTGTCGAAGCTGTCGCCGATCGTCCCGACTTTGTCGCCTCCAATGGTTTGTTGATGCTCGAGCTTGCGTATTCCATGGATCCTAAGAAAGACTCGAATACGGTTTATGTCAACGCTGCCGCTGCGGCGGGGAGGATCGAGATGCTCATGTGGGCAATGACAAAAGAATGCAAGCACTTCCCCGAGAACGTGATCTCGATCGCTCTTCGCCATGGCCACGTCCGCTTTATCGACTACTATCTCCGAAATTACTATCCAAAAGGCAAACCCTTCTCTAAGTACAGCGGCTTCGACAGTGCTGCCATCTCCACTATGAAGAGGGACCTCGTCCTCTACGCCATGAACGAGCTTGGGCTGAGGTTTACTATCGCTGAGGCCTTCAAGGCCTTCAACTCTTGCTACACTGGCTTCAATTTCCAGAAGGAGTTCTTCTTGTGGCTTCTGACAAAGGCGACTGACTGTGATCCAAAGGCCGACATCACGATCGTGAGCAAAAAGTATGATGGCTCCGTGTACAATTCTAACAAGTTACCTCGCGGCTGGTGCTTTTTGACGTTGGAGATGTTCAAGTTCTATGAGGAGCTTGGCTTCGTCCCTCAAGAGGCCGATATTGACAACTACGTGACACATATTCGGCTTGATGCTCTTAAGTGGGTCTACGAGAAGTACCCGCACCTCATCAAGCATCTGCATCGAGAGCTCCTCACAAAGGCGCAGCGGCGACGCAATCTCGCCTATGTCACCAAAGTCCTGGATGATAGAAAGGCGGAAGAAGACCGGCAGAAGTTGAACGATCTGGTCCATGAGGCGGTGCCAGCTCCGATTGCTTCGATATTCGATAAAGTGCGAGGCTGGTTTAGTTAGGTCGTGTACAATAGCGCAATAAATTAGTCTTACGAGGCGTAGCATGACTCAAACATTTTAGTGCGTAGAAGTGACGGCCTGGGACATTCCTCAAAGGCGCTCTGTGACAGTCCAAGGCATTTGTTCGATGCTCCATCCATAGCGAGACCAGAGATCTTTGAGGGCCACCACCTTGTCGACACAGAGCTCCTTGAGACTCGGCACGCCATAGCTAAGGTAGTACTCTTGGATGCAGTGCTCGTATGCAATGTAGAGGGTGCGGCTCTCAGGGACCCACGAAATACCATTGATGTCGATATCCCGAAGCGGGTTCTCCGGCTCCTCCGCTAAATCCTCGTCCTCATCTGCCTCTTCAGAGAGATCTTCCGGCGGTGTCGGTGGGCCGCTGTCTTCCTCTCCATCAGAGAACTCCGTATCAATGTCGCTAACTCCGTCCGGGCCAGGCAAGTCCAGAGAAGCATCAATGTCAGCAACCTCCATCAAAGTATCTGCCATCCGATTGGCAGGCGGTTGAGGGTTGTTGGCGGGCGGCTGAGGGTTAATATTCGGAGCGGCAATTGGGGGAGGAGGCACTTGATCGCCAACGGCTTGGATGTGAATCGGGCCAGGGTGGTGCTGCATTTCCCTTTCAGCCCAGAGACCAAGTTCATGCCAAGCCCTGTGAAAAGAGGGATAATTCCTTGAAAGAGGAAGTACAGAGGTACACGGGAAGAGCGCACGCATTTTGAAGGAGGACAGGTTGGCCTCGCGGTCCGTTCTCGTCCTCGAGCTGGACTTCCAAAGGTTCGTCTTCCTGGACGTGGGCATTGTTTCCAGCAGCGTTCTCGTTGTTTGGAAGATCGACTTCATCGGGGCCGAGCAAGAGCTGCGCGAGGAGCGGCTGAAGATTGCTCGGCACTTTATTCGCCGACGCATGTTCATTCACTTCCCTGCAAGAAACATTCTCAGAAAAAGGCAACAATACAACAATGAATATCATACGGTGGCGGCATGATAACTTGACGGGTCCATGTCCGCATGTCAACGACATGAACGTGGCCGGAGTCTTCGGCAAAGAGAAGAATCGGAAACTTGGAGGAGAAGGCGACAATGCGCACTTGTCCATGCGGCGAAAAAGGGCCAGTGTGGCTTCCTAGACCTCTCAACATCAATCCCGAGAAATCCAATTAAGAGATAAACTGGAATTTACCATCGATATTGG
>Ga0154020_10007493_pt1 | contig 12732 bp, 10 predicted proteins | sample Klosneuvirus_201_FD_109709 | JGI IMG/M metagenome (GOLD analysis project Ga0154020, IMG submission 109709) | Active sludge microbial communities from wastewater, Klosterneuburg, Austria - Klosneuvirus_20160825_MG | ecosystem: Engineered > WWTP > Aerobic digester > Activated sludge | place... | reverse complement strand
TGTGCTGCCGGTGCAGGTTGGCGCGGCGGCGCTCATGGCATCCGGTTTGTGGCTGCTTCTGGGCGCCGAACACGCCCATTCCCACCGCCACCAGGCCACGCGGCACACCCACCTGCACCGCCATGACGACGGGCACCATGGCCACATCCATCCTGGTCTTGCGCCGGGTGTGGAGCACGCGCACCCGCATGAGCACGCCGCGGAGGAGCACGCCCACCCGCATGTCCCGGACCTTCACCACCGCCACTGAAGGCGCGGCCAGGCCGCATCACACCACGCGCACGTCCTGCGCCCAGCCCCGGTCAACCCGGGGCACCGCGCCGCTCCACCGCAGTTGCCCGGGCGTGCCAGCGCGTGCGGGGTCGCGGTTGTGCTAACGCCACGTTCCAAGCACCCGTCTGGCGTCCCACGGGGACGGGCGCGGAGGATTCCATGGCCACCTGCCGCGTGTTGTTGGCGGACGAGGACGACGGTGTGCGGGCGCAGCTGGCGGGCTACCTGGCCCAGGCGGGCATGGACGTTGTTGAGGCGCGTGACGGTGAAGCGGCCTGGCGCATCTTTTCCGACGACAGCGTAGACGCCGTGGTGGTGGACGTGGGGCTGCCCAAGGTGACCGGCCGGGACCTGGTGGCGCGGGTGCGGGCGCACGCCACGCGCGGAAAAACGGCGGTGGTCGTGACGGGGCTGCCGTGGAACGGGCCGGAGGACGTGGACACCGCGCGCGCGCTCAAGGCAGACGCGGTGTTCAAGCGGCCGTTGGCCATCAAGGAGATGATGGCGCGGCTGGATGCGCTCATCATGTTGCGCACGGGGAAGGTTCGCACCGGCGCGGTGCAGAGCAGCCCGCCGCCACGTCCGGCCAGCAGCCCGCCGGCGCGGGCGCCGTTGGCGTTTGCGGGGACGCCGCCGTTGACGGGGGAAGCGTCCTTGCCGGCGTTGGCGGCGGTGGCGGTGCATGCCTTTGAACAGCGGCTGAGCGGGGCACTGGACATCACCGACCCCAACGGGACGCGCACGTTGTACCTGGCGGATGGTCTGGTGGTGGATGTTCGCTCCACGCGCGTGACCGAGAGTCTTGCGGCGCAGATGGTGGAAGACGGTGTCCTCACCGAGGCCGCGGCGCACACCGTGGGCGTGGGTGTGGAAGCCAGCGGTGTGCGTTTTGGCGAAGCGGTGATGCGGCAATTGGGTGTGCCCGCCGGCGTGGTGGTGGCGTCCTTGGAGCGGCAGCACGTCCGGGTGGCGGTGCGCGCGTTGGGGAGCGTCATGGGCGGTTTTGCGCTCAACCCGTGGCCGGGCAATGTGGTGTTGCAGACCAACACGCGGCTGGATCCGCTGAGCCTGGTGATGCGTGCGTGTCTGGACGTGGCGGATGAGCAGGTGGCACGCGCGTTGTTGACGCCGGTGGCGGACTGGCCAGTGTACGCGTCTGACGTGCTGGCCGAACGCCAGGTGTTGTTGCAGCGGTTGCGCCCCGGATCGCCGGTGGCGCAGGCGTGTGCCAGTGCGTCCAGCGTGCGCGCCGCGCTGGAAGTCTCGGCGGGGACCGGCAGCCACGGTGTGCGTGAATTGTTGGCGCTGCTGCTGACGCAATCCTTGAAGGTGGCACACGGTCACGGCGGCATGGGGATGACCAAACGTGCGGCGGTGCTTGCGCCAAGCGTGGGCCGTTGGGGTGAACCCGCGGGGCCATCTGACGCGCTGGTGCGGGACATGGTGGCCGCCGAATGGTTGCGCACCGGCGGCCGTCCGTCGTCGGTGGTGCTGGGGTTGCGCGAGGAGCGGCCCGCGCAGGCGGATGTGGAACATGCGGTGCGGGACCTTCGGCTGCGGTTTGGCCCTCCGGCGTTGGACGCCGCGGCGTTGGGCCCCGCGCGGCCCTACCTGGAGTTGGTACGCGCACGCCGGGATGAAGCGGCCCGGGTGCTGGGCGTGGCTCCTCCAACCCGCTGAAGGTTCATGGAACCCGCATCTGTGACGATTGGCAGGATAACGGTGCGGCGGGCGCGGTATTGTTGTTGAAGAACCAGCCAGTTCAGAACCAACAACGTGGGACCTCCATGACCCCCATCCGGTACGCGGCAATTCTGACGCTGGGTTACGTGGCCGTGGCGGCCGTCTACATCCTGGTGTCCTCGGACCTTGCGGCGGCGGTGTCCCGGGACGTGGGAGACCTTCAGCGGCTGGAGACGCTCAAGGGCATTGGTTTTGTCACGGTGACCGGGGTGTTGCTGTTTGGCGCGTCCTGGGGGTTGTTCCGGCGGCTTGAGCATGCGCTCACCACGCTGGCGCGCGCGCGGGACACGCTGTTGGTCAACGAGCGGCGCGTGTTTGCGGGCGTGATGGCCGCATCCATTGCACATGACGGCAACAACGTCCTCACGGGGCTGTTGGCAGCCGTGGAGGACGCGGCAGCGGAGGACACCCCCCCAGCGGAACGGGCGGAGGCGTTCCAGCGTCTGAATGTGGCTTTGCGCCGGCTGGTGGAACTCAACCAACGCCTGCTCACCGCCGGACGGCAGACGTTGGCCGGTGAGACGCGCAGTCTTGGCATGGCGGCGCTGGTGCGGGACTGCGTACAGTATGTGCAGGGTCATCCCAGTGTGCGCTTCTGCCGCCTGGACCTGGCGTTGGAGGGACCGTCCACCGTGGAAGGCCACGCGCTGCTGCTGCACCAGATGGTGGGCAACCTCATCCTCAACGCCGGCGAGGCGACGGAAGGGAAGGGGCGCATTGAGATCCGTCTGACGAAGGGGGCGGACGAGGTTGTGTTGGAGGTCCATGACAACGGGCCAGGAGTGCCGGAAGACCGACGCGCCGGAATTTTTGAGGCGCTGCACACCACCAAGGCCAGCGGTTCTGGGCTGGGATTGTTCTCGGTCAAGGCGTGCGTGGACACGCATGGCGGGCACGTGCTGGTCACCACCTCGCAGTTGGGTGGAGCGTGTTTCCGGGTGACGTTGCCGCGCCGGGCGTCCCAGCGGGTGGGTGGTTCCACGCGTGGGGCACCAAACCCAACACCAGCGCGCGCCTGAGCTTCAGTACGTCACTTCCACCGTGCGGGGCAGCATTACGCCGTTGCGCACGGCAGTGACGCTGCTGGCCTGCACGTCCACGCTGGTCCAGGCACCCGCAAACGTGCGGACCTCCACGGTGACCATGCTGCTGGCGCGTGCACCCAGTCCAAAACGCACCACGCTGTCATCCTGCCCGGGGCCGCCACCGGTGCTCACCTGGCGTGAGCCCAACAGTGTCCCGTTGGCGTCACGCACCCGTACCCGCCTGCCGGCGGGGTCCCGCACATTGGGGCCAAGTGAAGACGTCAACATCACCCCCAGCGTGCGGTTGTCCTGTGCGTGTGCGGTGTAGATGCGCGGAGGCGCGGCGCTGGCGGGGTGAACCACCACATCCAGACGCCCGTCGTTGTTGTAGTCAAACAGCGCCAGGCCGGCGTGGCCATTGTCGCCGGGGGATGGGTCAAGACCCAGGTCCACGCCACATTCGGTGAAGGTGCCATTGGCGTTGGAGACAAACAGCAGCTCCGGTCCACTTGCGGGAACGGCCCACACATCCAGCCAGCCATCTGCGTTGACGTCCACCATGGTGGCGGCGTGGATGGGAACCGCCACGCGCGGCAGCATCAGGTCACCGGAAGACGCGGTGGCGTCCACAAACACGGCTTGTGCGGCGTCAAACAAGAACAGGCGCGGTTGAAACGGGTCGTCCGGGGTTGGCGCCGCCGAACCCATAAACAGGTCTGCGTCTCCATCATTGTCCACGTCACCAAAGGCCATGCCCATGCGGTAGCCCGGAACCCAGCCCGCCAGGCCCACCTGCTGGGTCACGTCCACAAAGCCCTGGCTTCCCAGGTTCTCAAAGCTGCGCAGCTCGCCCGGCGGCCCCAGCAGGGACAGCTGGCCACTGGCGTAGAGGAGGTCCGCGTCTCCGTCGTCATCCATATCCTCGGCCAGCACATATTCGCCGTTGCGCACCATGGACGGAAGGCCAACGGAGGCGGTGACATCCACAAACGCGCACGTGCCGTCGCCGCGGGCCAGCCGCATGGCGCCCTCTCCGGTGGGATGGAGGACATCCAGGTGGCCATCCAGGTCATAATCCAGCCAGGCGGCGCCTTCCGGGTTGGGGTTGGCCAGGCCCATGGCCAGGTCCCCCATGGTGGTGAACGTGCGGCCGGTTTCTGTTCGGAGAACTGCAACATTGGGCGAGGTGGTCACCGTCTGACCGGTGAGCAGCACATCCCGGCGCCCGTCTTCATTGCAGTCACCCAGGACCACGGCGCGGTAGGTTTGCGTCGCCAGTTCCACCGGAACAAATGCGCCCCAGTTGGCGGTACCCGGGCCCCCGTTGAACAAAACCGTGACGTCACCATCCCCAGCGGCGGCCGGCGCCGTGCGCAACGCAAGGTCCACGTAACCATCACCATCCACGTCTGAGGCTGCCACGGCGGCAAAGCCCGTCAGCGGTGCATGCAGCGCGGTGACGCCCAGGGCGGCGGCGTCATTGGTGAAGAACGCATCCACCACGTTGAGCGGGAGGCATGCCGAATGTCCCAGGGTGCTGCTCACCTGAAGGTGGAACTGCGCCTCCGGTTCGTCCACCATCAGGCCGCGCAACGTTGCCACGCCCGACCCCAGCGTCACCTCCGGGGCCGTCACCTGCAGTGCGACGCCGGTGCAGTTGGCACCGTTGGTCACGCTCCAGTCCATCCCAAAGCTGATGGTCTCCACCGCGTTGGCCAGCGCGTCCACATGCACCACCTGGATGTCCACGGGGCTGACGCGGGCGCGAGGCAGCACCCGTGGCGCCCGCAACACGCGCAATGCCACCGGCGGGCCTGACGTCACCTCCAGCGCGGGGGTGCACAGCCCGGTGGCGCCGGCGGCCTCCACCCGCAGGTGCACTGCGGCGGTGGTCCGGGTGTAACGCAAAGCCACCGCGCCGTTGCCATTGACCAGCACCGGCATCTGCACCAGCGCAAACGCACCACTGGTGTCCGGGGTGGTGCAACCCGCATCCACAAACGGGGTGACCTGCAACGCGCCGCTGAAGGGCGCGGTCATGCCATTTTGAACCGCGCGTACGCCAAATGTTGCATTCTCAGTAGCTGCAACAGGCGCCACCGGGAAAGACGTCACCTCCAGCACCACGGGGCTCCCGCTGCTTGAAGCGCTGGAAGACGTGGTGCTGGTTGCGCCCGCGGAGCTGCCTCCGCTGGACAAAGACACGCCCACCGACGTGGCGCTGGAGGACGGCGGTGCCTGGGACGTGGCCGTGCCGCCTGTGCTGCTGGAGGTGCCCGGAGAGGACGAGGAGGGCAGGGCGCTGGACGACAATGCGCCGGAAGAGACTGCGCTGGATGAAACCCCACCGGATGAGACGCTGGAGGACGGGACGGTGCTGCTGCTGGAGCGCACGCCCAGCGAACTGGAACCACCCGTGCTGGCGGTCTGGCACACGCCGTCCACGCAAACGTCTGACTGCAGGCAGTCCAGCGCGGTGTTGCAGGTCCGGACGCATTGGCCGTTGAGGCTGACCTCGTCATTGCGGCAGGTTGCTGCGGTTGGAACACATCCCGCGGCCGCCAGGACCAGCAAGCCCGCTTTGAGGAACACTCCCAACGGGTGTTGGCGCGCCATGCACCGGCCTTTGTGACGGGCTCCAACGTGGGCCCGGCCCTGCAAAGTGCCGCAGGGGCAGCTTGTGCCGCAAGGGCAGGCGCCCTGTGTGCACGGCCTGCGGCTCCATGGGCCACTTCTGCAAGTGTTGCGGATTGGGCAGGTTCCCTGTGCGTGGAATGATGCCCGTGACGTCAACAACTTAGGCCAGTGGCGTGGGCTGTGGTCCACCGGTTGCAGCGTAGGACCGTGTTGGGAAACTGCGCCTTGCCACACACGGGCACCTGAAAGGTGGGTGGTTCATGGGACCAAGGCCAAACGTGGTGGTTGGCGGGATGGGGTTGCTGGTGTTGCTGGTGCTGGCGCCGTTGTTGGGCGCCGGGTTGGAGGTGGCCATGCCTGCTTCAAAGACCTTGGTGGTCTACTACTCCCGCACGGGAACCACGCAGCTGGTGGCACGGTCCATTGCGCAGCGCTTGATGGCGGATGTGGAGCCGCTTCGGGACACCGTGCAGCGGGAGGGATTGTGGGGATTCATGCGGTCCCTCAAAGACGCCATCAAAAAAAGTGGGACCACGTTGGAGCCGTTGTCCGTGGATCCCACGGCGTATGATCTGGTGGTCATTGGGACGCCGGATTGGGGCAAGTCCATTGCAGCGCCAACGCGCACGTTTCTTGAGGAACACCGGGGGCGGCTGAAGAACGTGGCGTTTTTCCTGACGGACGGGACCTCAGACCACTCGGCCATCTTCAAGGAGATGGCCTTGCTGGTTGGACGCGAGCCGCTGGCAACCATGGGAATCCCACAGACCGAGGTGCAGGCCGGCCGCTACGAGGGAGAGGTGCAGGTTTTTGTGAACACACTGCTGCGCACCGGCATCCCCCAGCCGCGCCACGCGGTGGCTCCGCCGGGGACGGCTCAGGGGTTGTAGAAGATCTCAACAAATTCGTAGGCGCCGGGCGTGGCGTCGGACCATTCGGAGATGAAGACACCGCGGTCCTGCATGGTGAGGCGGGTGGTGCCGGGTGTTGCGTTGTCCTGCACGCCCACCTCCCAGGCCGTGGGGTCACTGGCAACACGTGCGTTGATGCGCTGGATGCTCTGCACCGCCATGCCGGTGATGGACGGGCCGTCCACGCGCGTCATGCCGTTGTAGAGGGACAAGACCTCGCCGCCGTTGATGACGGGGAAATCACTGAAAGGGTCCGCGCTTTGGCAGAACCGCACGTTGGGCCCCAATGCAACGTTGAAGTGCGCTTCAAAGTCCCGGATGCCGGAGGCGCGCGCCATGATCACAATGTCCCCAGGCTGCGCGTGCACCGCCGCGGGGAACGGTCCAGCCAGCACCATGAGCGGGTCTGCTTCATTGTCCACATGCCACGCCCCCAGGGAGACCGAGGCGTCCGTTCCGGAGCCGGCATCCACAGGGTTGGGGATTCCGCCATCACCCAGCACGCACCGCCGCTGGAACCCGTCACACACCTGCGGGGTGGGGCAGTGGTCCAGGCTGCTGCAGGCACCAGCTGGGTCCGGTGAGGTGCACACGGTGTCCCGGCACACCGCGCCGGTGACACAGTCCTCACGCGTGGAGCATTGGGCGGTGGAGCACACACCGCCGCGGCACTGCTGGCCCAACGGGCAGTCCGGCGTGGTGGCACAAATCCCGCCCGCGTCCACCGGCGGCGGCGTGGACGTGGTGGATGCGCAGCCGGCCAACACAACAACGCAGACCCAACAAAGCGGCTTCATGTGGACCGGGAGGTTGCTGGACACACCCGGCATGCGTCAAACACGTGTGTCATGACGCCGCGGGAGCAGGTGGAGCTTTGGGACGTGCTGTGGCTGTGCGGCACCTACAGCGCGCAGGTGGTGTGCCTGCTCTACGGGATGGTCCGGGTCACCGCCCCGGACGTGAAGGGCAACACCTTCCAGAACATCTTCCCGTTGTGGACGGCCACCATGCCCATCCTGGGCTACGTGGTGGCCCGGAGGAGGCAGGGCGTGGTGCGGCGCATTGCCATGCGTTTGCATGCCTTCACCTGTCTGCTGGTCCTGGTGGATCTGGCCTGGGGCGGGGCGGGCTGACGTGCTGCTGCCCTTGTCAACCAGGGTCGCATCAGGCACCACACTGCTCCATGCGCCGCCTGGTCCTTGCGTCCGTCCTTGTGTGTAGTGCGTGTCCTGACCCACCACCTCCACCCGGGCCTGAACCGTACGTGCTCACGGCGGGGGAATCTGCGTTGGTGGTGTCCCCGGACGGGCGCACGCTGACGTGGCAACGCAACGCCATCCCGTTGTTCACGCTTCCCTCGGACGGCTTTGCCCTGGGCAGCGTAGGCAGCCTGGACCCGGACCTCTCATACGACCCCTACTGGCTGGAGAGGCCGGATGACCCCCTGGCGGGTTCTCCACCGGCGGACCTGTTGTTTGAAGACGTCACCGCGGTGGAGGTGCGCCGCATCAACGCCACCGCGCTGGAACTGCGGCACACTTTTTCTGACGGCACACAAACGCTGCTGTCCTTGACGGTGGATGCCCCGGACCGGGTGGCGGGCACGTGGCGGGTCACCCAACCGGGGCAGCGCAGCGTGGTGGCCATGATGCGGTTGCGCGGCCGGGCAGACGCCACCGAAGGGTTCTATGGCCTGGGTGAATGGCCGGACGACGTCAACCACCGTGGAAAACTCCGGCCCATGCAAATGGAGGCGGACCTGGCGGTGGAGAGTGCCAACAGCGAAAACCACGTGGTGGTGCCGTTGTTGATTGGCACCCGCGGCTGGGGTTTGTACGTGCCCAGCATGCGGGTGGGCGCGTTTGACGTGGCCCGCAAGGATGCCACGCTGGTGGAGGTCACCTACGGCACCGCCGAGGAGAGCAGCACCACCGGCCTGCCGTTCTATTTTCTTTCCGCGCCACACCCGTTGGACATCACCCGCCACTACCACCAGCTTTCTGGCGTCCCCACGCTGCCCGCGCCGTGGGCGTATGGCCCGTTCATCTGGCGGGATGAGAACCGGGACCAGGCGCAGTTTCTGGATGATGTTGCGCAGATACGCGCGTTGGACCTGGCCACCTCTGCCATGTGGATTGACCGGCCCTACGCCACGGCGGTCAACACGTTTGATTTCAACGCCACGCAGTTTCCGGACCCCACAAGCCTGTTGGAGCGGGCGCACGCAGCCGGGTTGCGGGTGGGGCTGTGGCACGTGCCGTATCTGGAACGCAGCGCGCAGCCCTACCTGCAACAGGCGCAGGACATGGGATTCCTCACGCCTTCTCCGGGAACGCTGCTCAACGGGTGGGGTGTCCCGCTGGATGTGACCAATGTGGCGGCGCGCACCTGGTGGCAGGGGTTGTTGGGCAACTACACGCGCGCGGGCTTTGAAGGCTTCAAGCTGGACTACGCCGAGGACGTGTTGCCCAGCCTCTACCATTCACGTTCGCCCTGGACGTTTGGTGACGGGAGCACCGAACGCACCATGCACCACCGCTACACGGTGGAGTACCAGCGCATGTATGCCGACCTGCTGGGTGCCGACGGTGGCTTCCTGTTGTGCCGCGCCGGGCGTTTTGGCACCCAGGCGTTTGGACGCATCATCTGGCCCGGTGACCTGGACGCCACGTTCACCCGCTACAAGGAACGCTTCACGCCTGTTGGCAGCAGCAACCAGGTCACCGGCGTGGGCGGGTTGCCCACGGCCATCATGTTTGCGCTCAACCTTGGTCCGTCGGGGTTTCCGTTTTTTGCATCGGACACCGGCGGGTACCGGCATTCACCGCCCAACAAGGAACTGTTCATCCGCTGGATGCAGCACACAGCGTTCTCCGCAGTGATGCAGGTGGGTGATTCATCCGCCCAGACGCCGTGGGAGTTCACGGCGGACAACGGGCGGGACACCCAGGCGTTGGACCTCTACCGGTTGTACGCGCGGCTGCATTTGCGTTTGTTCCCGTACGTGTGGAGCCTGGCGCACGCGCTTGCGCAAACGGGCCACGCCATCCTGCGTCCCATGGGGTTGGCCTATCCCGAACTGGGCAGCCACCCCTGGGACCAATACCTGCTGGGCCCGGACCTGCTGGTGGCGCCGGTGGTGGTGGAAGGGCAGACCAGCCGGATGGTCACCTTCCCGCCGGGGACGTGGTTCAACTTCTGGACGGGACAGCCCACGGTGGGCCCCACCACCGAGGCTGTGGATGCGCCGCTGGAGACGTTGCCGTTGTTTGTGCGGGAAGGCGCCATCCTGCCCATGTTGCGGCCCACCATTGATACGTTGTCCCCCGCCACCGACGTGGATGTGGACAGCTACGCCAATGATGCCGGCCGTTTGTATGTGCGCCTGGCCCCGGGTTCCGCCGCCGGCAGCCTGACGTTGTTTGACGGTGCGGTGGTGGAGACCGCCACGGTGGACGGTGCGTGGCGGGTGACGGTTCGGGATGGGAGCACGTTCCGCGCGGGGGTGATGCTGGAGGTGACCCCGCGCGCGGCACCCGGTTCGGTGATGCTGGACGGCGCCGCGTTGATGATGGTGGCAAGCGTTGCCGCGTTGGAGGGCGTGGAATCCGGTTGGGCGTATGAGGCCGGTGACGGCGGGCGGCTGTGGGTGAAGGCGCCGGGTGGAATGCACGTGGTGGACGTCCGCTGAGCACAGGTGGCGTGGTAGGAGTTGGGTCCATGGCCCTCCCTACGTTGTTGCGTCAGCGTTATTCGGTGGAAGCCTCGGCGGCGCGCGCGTTGCTGGGCCTCAGCCCGCGGGAACAGGTGCGTGAAGCGGTGATGGACTTTGTGTGCCTCAATGGTGTCCCCGGGGATTGGCTGGAGTTTGGCTGTTACCGCGGGGACAGCATCATCCACGCGTACTGGGCCATGAGCGCGTGGGTGCACCAGAACCAGCCACGCACAGACCTGGCGCGCGTGTGGCCCGCCATGGATGGACGGCGGGCGTACAAGGCCACGCAGCAGGCCATAGGGGCCATGCGGTTTGTGGCGTTTGACAGCTTTGTGGGCCTGCCCACGCCCACGCAGCCGGAGGAGGCGCTGTTTGCGCAGGGAGACTACGCGTGCACGCGCGCGGAGATGGAAGCCAACCTGCGCACCAATGCCGTGGACCTGGCGCGCGTGGCGGTGGTCGAGGGTTTCTTCGCCGACACGTTGAACCAGAAGACCGTGGACGACTTTGGACTGAAGCAGGCGTGCGTGGTTCACGTGGATTGTGACCTGTATGAACCCGCCGCGGCGGTGCTGGAGTTTGTGGTTCCCTTGTTGGGTGACGGCACGGTCATCCTTTTTGATGACTGGGACCTCTACCGTGGCCATCCGGACCGGGGAGAACAACGCGCCTTTGGCGAATGGCGCCAGCGCCACCCGCACATTCGCGTGTCACCCTTCAAGAGCAACAACACGTTCATTGTGCATGGGTGATTGTGGGGCTTCTGACGGTCACACGCGGCGCAGCGTGAACTCGGTGACTTCCATGGGCACACCCAGGCGCAGCGGGAAATTGTGGCCCGTTCCACCGCTGACGTAGAGGTGGCTCTGGTCCTGCTTGTAGCTGCCGTAGAAATACTTGAAGGGCCGCGCCAGGATGCTGGCAATGACCGGCGCAATCTGCCCGCCGTGGGTGTGCCCGGACATGGTGAGTTCCACGCCGCGGCGGGCAATCTCATCAAAGTCATCCGGGTGGTGCGCCAGGCACAGGCGAAGGTCTCCATCCGGTGCACATTGCGTGGCACTGGCAACGCATGCGGCGTTGATGGGCTGGCGCTGTACCGTTGCTTCCTGGTCTTCCGGATAGTCCACGCCGGAGAGGTTCACCTTGGCGCCCTGGACCTCCACCGTGACGCTCTCATTGACCAGCAGCTTCACGGTGTCATGCGCGCGCGCGGCGGTGATGATGGCGTTGCGGTCCACAAAGTTTTCGTGGTTGCCCAGCGAATAATACGCCCCGTAGGGCGCCTTGCGTCCCGCCAGCAGGTCCATGGACGGGCGGGTCAACCGCGGGTCATCCAGAAGGTCCCCGGTGACACACAGGATGTCCGGCGCGGTCTTGCCAAACACGCCCAGGGCGCGCTGCAAATGGTCCAGCCCCAGGGTGGCACCTACATGAACATCCGTGAGCTGTCCTACCCGCATCCCGTCCAGGCGGCGGTCCAGGCCCGCAATGGGGATGGTCACCTGCCGCAGCACGGGGGTGATGCCCCCTGACGACGACTGCTGCAGCATGTCCCGCAGCTTCATGGCTGGCCCGCTGGTGAGCATGGCCCGCATCACTTCACGCCGCGTCAGTTCAAGAATCATGGGCACATGAGGTAACCACTGGCAGGGCGTTGGTCCAGCGTAAGCGCAGGTCTTGACGTTTCTTTGGAGAAGGCAGGTTGGGTCAGGCCGGGGTCCAGGATGGATTGCCGGGCCCCCCCGTTGGGGCGCTAGAACAGGGCACCATCACACACATGCCGCGCCCTGGGGGTCCCCCCGTCAGACTGGCGCGCAGGCCTTGGAGGGGCTCCACCCATGTCCAACGAGCGCATTGAACTGGAAGCGATCATCCCCGCCACGCCACGCCAGATCTATGACGCGTGGCTCAACGGCGAGCTGCACGAGGCGTTCACGGGCGCGGGCGCCACCGGGAGCCCGGACGTGGGCAGCGCGTTCACGTCCTGGGGGGATTACATCTGGGGCACCAACCTGGCGTTGGAGGACGCGCGGCGCATTGTACAGTCCTGGCGCACCAGCGAGTTCCCGGAGGACGCGCCAGACAGCCGCTTGGAAGTGCAGCTGGAGGAGGCCGGGGACGGCACCCGCATCCTGTTGATCCACGAGGACATCCCCCAAGGCCAGGCGGGCGGCTACGAGCAGGGGTGGGTGGATTTCTACTTCATCCCTTTGCGTAACTTCTTTGCCGGCGGTGGCAAGGCAGGCAAGGCCGCGCCGGCCAAGGCGGCTGCACCCAAGAAGGCCGCACCCAAGAAGGCTGCACCCAAGAAAGCTGCACCCAAGAAAGCTGCACCGAAGAAGGCTGCACCGAAGAAGGCTGCACCGAAGAAGGCTGCACCGAAGAAGGCTGCACCGAAGAAGGCTGCACCGAAGAAGGCTGCACC
>Ga0154020_10007492_pt1 | contig 12732 bp, 10 predicted proteins | sample Klosneuvirus_201_FD_109709 | JGI IMG/M metagenome (GOLD analysis project Ga0154020, IMG submission 109709) | Active sludge microbial communities from wastewater, Klosterneuburg, Austria - Klosneuvirus_20160825_MG | ecosystem: Engineered > WWTP > Aerobic digester > Activated sludge | place... | reverse complement strand
TAAGATAGAAGAACTCTTTCATTAATGTTATATCACCTCCTCGTACCGTTACGCGACCAACTAATAGGAGCGAATCTTTTTCGCTACTTGACGTTTCGATCGGCGCTCGCAGCGGTCATGGGGCTATTAATTTCGTTCTTTATCGGGCCGTGGCTGATTCGTAAACTAAAGGTGCATCAAATCGGCGAAGAAATTCGCGTCGACGGACCTCAGACACATTTCAGCAAGGCCGGCACGCCCACGATGGGCGGTTTGATGATTCTTGCGGCGGTCGCGATACCGACGCTGCTGCTCGCCAATTTGACGAACTTCTACGTGCTTTTGACTTTACTTGCATTCTTGTGGATGGGAGCAATCGGTTTCTGGGATGACTATCTCAAAACAGTAAAGAAGAAGAAAGCGGGATTGGTTGCACGGCAGAAATTGATTGCACAAGTCGGCTTGGGCTTGGTAGTTGGATTGTTTCTGTTGAATTACTCACATTTGTTCGGGCAGAACTTCCATACAAATGTTACCCAGACCACTGTTCCGTTTGTCAAACATGTAATGTTTGACTTCAGTTGGTTCTACCCTGTAGTCGTAATGCTTGTAATAACAGGAGCATCAAACGGCACAAACCTCACAGACGGACTCGATGGCTTAGCGATTGGTGTAACGGCCATTGCAGCAGCGGCATTCGCTGTAATCAGCTATGTGACGGGCAACGTTAATTTTTCAAATTACCTGAACATCATCTATCTCGATGGCGCAGGCGAATTGACAATTTTTTGTTCGGCATTGTTGGGCGCGGGACTCGGATTTCTTTGGTATAATAGCTACCCAGCACAAGTCTTCATGGGCGACACTGGTGCACTTGCTCTCGGTTCTGCGCTTGGCACAATGGCTGTGCTATTAAAGAAGGAATTCTTTCTCGTTGTCATTGGCGGAATTTTCGTTGCCGAAGCGCTGAGCGTAATGCTCCAGCGAGGCTACTTCAAGTACACAAAGCAAAAGTACGGTCAGGGACGACGTATTTTTCGCATGGCACCTTTACATCACCACTTTGAGCAACAGGGTTTGCACGAGACTAAAGTGGTTGTGAGGTTTTGGATTGTCCAAGTGTTGCTCGTTTTGATCAGTTTGACAATGTTCAAGGTGCGTTGATGCTCAAGAACTTGTCAGGGCGCAGATTCGGAATACTTGGCATTGGGAAGAGCGGGATCGGTGCAGCTGGACTGATAAAAAGGCTCGGCGGGACTGCATTGATTTCGGATATTAAGTCGCGCGAAAAGCTTGGAGATGCAGTCGCCAAGCTTGAAGCCGACGGAATTGAAGTTGAAACTGGCGAACACACTCGTTTGGTCAACGAGTTCTTTGACACGATCGTCGTTTCTCCAGGTACAATTCTTAAACCGGAATGGCTGCAAGCCTGGCAAAAGCGCGGGACAGTGTTGTGGTCAGAGATTGAACTTGCGTCGCAGTGTTTTGACGGAAAATGGATCGGTGTCACCGGCAGCAATGGCAAGACAACGACTGTCACATTATTGACTGCTATGTTGAACGCCTCTAGCATACGCGCTCAAGCAGTCGGCAACATCGGTACCGCATGGAGCGAATGTCTGCCCTCGCGTGACGTCGACGTATTTGTCGTCGAAGTATCGAGCTTTCAGATGGAACAGACTCATTCTGCACGGCCAGACATTTGCGTTATTCTGAATATTCTTAAGAACCATTTGGATCGTCACGGCGATATTGAGACATACGGCAATCTCAAGCTAAAGTTGGCGACAAATCAGAATAGCCGCGACTTCTTCGTTTACAATTCCGATGATGTGTTTCTGGTCAATCGCCGCAGACATGTTCAAAGCGTGTCCATTTCATTCGGCACGAGTGATTCTGCCCACCTACTTGTCAAGGATGGCACGGTAACACGAATCGAAGGTGGAGAAAGCGTTCAACTTCTGCAAGAAGCTGAATGGTCATTGGAAGGCAAACACAATTTGCTGAATGCAGCGGCAGCAGCAGCGGCGGCAATATGTGCAGGAGCGAGTGATGCGGCGATTCACTCTGCGCTTGTCAATGCAAAACCGGTTGAGCATCGCATTGAGTTTGTGCGCGAAGTTAACTCGGTACGATATGTAAATGATTCTAAGAGCACCAATCTGACTGCAACGTTGACAGCAATTGAAGCGGTGCGCGGAACGATCACGTTGCTCTTCGGCGGGAGACCCAAGCATGAGAGCTTCGCACCGCTATCGCAACTGCTTGGCAATCAACTGGAGCACTTGATTGTGTTTGGCGAGGCACGAGCAAAGGTAAATTCAGAGCTTGTGCAGAACGAGCGGATTCACTATTGTGAGAATTTGGATGAATCGTTTCGCCTGGCGAACGAACTTGCTCGATCAGGACAATCAATTTTGTTATCGCCGGGCTGTGCTTCTTATGATCAGTATTCAAACTACGAGCAGCGCGGCGAACATTTCAAAACGCTTGTGAAGCAATTATGATGCAAACTCGGCCGACAACGGCATATTCACCATTGGGGCATAGCAAGGCTGCTCTTGACTTCCCGTTGCTCGGCGCAGTTGCGGCTCTTTGCATAGCGGGCATCATTTTCGTGTTCACTTCCTCTGCGGCTCACTCATGGCAGACCACGAACGGCGATTCGATCACGTTCTTGACAAATCATTTGCAACGATTGGCCGCAGGCATCGTCGCGTTAGTGCTCTTTTATCACGTTCGTTACCAGTTCTTAGAAAAGATCGCTCGCTCCGTCTTGGTGACTACGTTGATTGCACTTGTTGTTGTGCTGATACTTCCCAAACTTCCGGGCACATCTGCGAAGCGCTGGATCTTACTCTTCGGACTAAGCTTTCAACCAGCTGAATTGGCGAAGTACGCTCTTATTGCTTATGCCTCAAAACGGCTCTCTGAAATAGACGACTCCTCATTTCCTTCCGACCGCAAGCAGAAATTCAACACTCTGCTCGGAGTCATTGTGCTTGTACTTGGTTTGATTATCGTCGAACCAAATCTTTCGATGGTTATTCTCATTTGTGGCACGGTTTTGACACTACTTCTGATTCACGGAATTGAATGGCGAAAGCTGTTGATGATGCTTCCTGTTGCAGTTGTCGGCATCGGTGCGATCTTGCTTGTCAAGCCATATATGATAAAGCGCATTGCCGCGTTTACTGATGGGGTTTCCGACCCGCTCAACACAAGCTATCATGTTAGACAGTCTTTAATTGCAATCGGACAAGGCGGCTGGTTCGGCCTTGGTTTGGGCCAATCAACACAGAAGCATTATTACCTGCCCGAACCGTACAACGATTCCATTTTCAGCATTATCGGCGAAGAGGCAGGTTTGGTTGGTGCACTGCTGTTGTTAAGCGCATTTCTCGTTGTAATTGTTCGCGGATGGAAGATCGCACTGAACGCGCAAGATCAATTCTCATATTATCTCGCGGCGGGAATTACGGCTTCACTCGCTTGTTCAATGATTATAAACGTCGGCGTCAACCTTGCTCTACTTCCGGCAACCGGTCAGCCGCTTCCATTTGTAAGTTATGGCGGTACCTCGCTTGTGATTTCGCTGGCAGCAATTGGTGTGCTTCTGAACATCGCTAAGCAGCAGAACACATCAACCAAATGGCAAGGCGCAGCACGCCCACTCGCGAATTAGCCTAATGCGAATTGTTCTGACAGGCGGCGGAACGGGCGGGCATGTTTACCCCGCGTTGGCCATTGCCGAAGCTCTGCGTGATATTGACAAAGGCGTAGAGTTACATTTCATCGGAACTGCGACCGGATTTGAAGCGAAAGCTGTGCCCGCAGCAGACGAAACTTTTCATACAATCAGCTCGGGCGGAATAATCGGCAAGAGTGTCATCAAGCGAATGACTGGTGTGGCGAAGGCAGCGGCCGGAGTTTTTCAGTCACTTTTGATCTTGCGAAGATTGAAACCGAATGTTATAGTGGGAACAGGCGGATTCGTAATGGCACCGGTGTTGTTTGCGGCGCGAGCATTGGGAATTCCGTACTACCTGCAAGAACAGAACTCTTATCCGGGACTCTCGACGAGAAGGTTTGCAAAAGGCGCCAAAGCGGTATTCATTGCATATTCGCAAGCGCAAGTGCATTTGCCCAATTCACACAATGTGTTGACGGGCAATCCGTTGCGAAGGAAGATGGCGGAATTTGCAAACGGACAGCGGAAGCAAATTAGTTCGAGTCCTGCGAAAATTCTGGTTACAGGCGGATCATTGGGAGCGCGTTCGATTAATAATGCGGTTGCAGATGCGCTTGAATATTTATGCGCGTTCGCTACGGTCACATGGCAGTTTGGGAAGTCTGGGATTCCGGAGCAGGCCTTGTCAGTTGTTGAGAGACTGAAGAGTCAAGGTCGGCTAATCGCGGCACCATTCTTTGAAGATATGCCAACGCGAATGGGGAATGCCGATATTGTCATCTGCCGTGCGGGAGCAATGACATTGTCAGAAATTGCGTTGTTTGGAGTACCTGCGATCTTAATTCCTTTCCCATATGCGGCACATGATCACCAGACAGCAAACGCAAAATCGTATTCGGAGAGTGGTGCCGCGGAGTTGATCAAGGATTCTGAGTTGGATCGAAATTCACTTCTTAATGCTTGTCAGAAGATTGCTTCAGATTCCGAGAAATACAATAGAATGTCAAATGCAATGCTATCGTTGGCGCGACCGGACGCCGCGAACGAAATTGCGCAGAGTGTATTGAAAGCAGCATAATCATGTCAGCCCAACCCACAACATTTCGACACGTTCGGCGCATTCACATGGTGGGTATTGGTGGTGCTGGTATGTGCGGAATCGCCGAAGTGCTGGCATCAATGGGCTTTCAAGTCAGCGGATCTGATCTTTCGCACAGCGACATCACGGAGCGATTAGAATCTCTTGGTATCAAGGTTTGGTACGAACACACGGCAGAGCAAGCGGAAGGCGCGGATGTTGTCGTGTTCTCCTCAGCTGTGAGGCCAGAGAATGCTGAAGTTCGATACGCGCGTGAACATAGGATTCCGACGATACCGCGCAGTGAAATGCTCGGGGAGTTGATGCGGCTTAAGCGAGGTATCGCAATCTCCGGAACGCACGGAAAGACGACAACAACATCGATAATTGGATCGATTCTCACACATGCGGGACTTGCGCCAACAATTATTGTTGGCGGCAAAGTGCGCGCGATGGGGACGGGAGCTGCAACCGGAACGGGAGAGTTTTTGGTTGCGGAAGCGGATGAATTTGACCGCTCCTTTTTGCGACTCTCCCCTACTCTTGCGGTGATAACGACAATTGAGGCAGAGCATCTCGATACATATCTTGATATCGAGAGTATCAAGGATGCGTTCGTGGAATTCGCTAACAAGGTTCCGTTCTACGGCGTTGTCGTTGCATGCGCAGATGATACCCATACACAAGAAGTTTTACCTCGAATAAAGCGCCCGATATTGACTTATGGACGAAGTGAAACTGCCTCGTTTAGGATACTTGAAGAGAATTACTCAGGACTAAGTTCCACATTTGTACTTCAGACGCCGGAGGGTGATGCACTTCGTTTTGAGTTACAAATACCAGGGCGGCACAATGTTCTTAACGCGACGGCGGCAGTCGTAATCGCACTAGAAACAGGACTCTCGCCAAAAGTGATCCGTGAAGCGTTGTCTCAATTCAACGGCGTTCATCGCCGATTCGAGCGCAAAGGGGAAGTAAATGGCGCCTTGCTCTTTGATGACTACGCGCATCACCCGACCGAAGTGCGCGTCACGCTCGAAGCCGCAAAACAATGCTGGCCCGAACGTAGGTTGGTCGCGGTCTTTCAACCGCATTTGTACACAAGGACGAGGGATTTCGCAGATGAGTTCGCGAAGTCTCTGAGCATCGCTGACATAGTTCTTTTACTCGACATTTATCCGTCGCGCGAACGGCCGCTTCCAAATGTTACTTCAGAATTGATTGCCGAACCGTTGCGTGTAGCAGGATCGACAGTCAAGTTGATTTCAAGCGAACTTTCGATTCCAGATCAGATTCGGGGACACATCAAACCAAACGATATCGTCATTGCGATGGGCGCGGGATCAATCACCAATTTTGTGCAGCAACTTGTGAACGATGCAGATAATACGAAGTAAGCTGCAAGAGCTCATCAAGCGCCGCCCTTGTGCGCTTCGTGAGAATGTGCAACTGGCTCCGTTGACAACGTTTCGCGTGGGCGGTCTGGCAGATATTCTTGCAGAACCTGCGAGCGAAACTGAGTTAGTGAAACTCCTGCGCGCACTTCGCGAACTTGAGATTCCGTATTTTTATCTTGGCTTGGGTTCAAACATCCTTGTCTCAGACTCTGGAGTTCGAGGCGTGGTCATTCGCTCTCACCGAGAACTTGCCAACATTTCACGTCACGGTACTATAATTAGCGCGGGTCCGGCGGCAAGGTTGCTCTTTTTGACGACATTTGCAGCTCAACAATCGCTTTCTGGTCTGGAACCGCTATCCGGAATTCCGGGTACCGTCGGTGGCGGGCTCTACATGAATGCGGGCGCATATGGCGGTGAAATTTCCGACACGTTCTTGGATGTGCGCGTAATAACACCGGATCTGGAAATCAAAACTCTGACTAAGCAAGACATTGCATTCGGCTATCGCAGCGCACCGGAACTTCGCAATGTGATTGTTTTGACGAGCCGCTACGAACTAAAAAGGGGTGATCAAACAGCCACCTACGCTGAAATGCGCAACGTGTGGCATTTGCGACGCGAGAAACAGCCCGTAGAGTATCCGAGCGCAGGATCAGTTTTCAAACGTCCTCATGGGGACTTTGCCGGTCGTTTGATTGAAGCGGCGGGCTGTAAGGGTTTGCGTAACGGAGGAGCTATTGTGCCGACCACACACGCGGGCATATTTGTCAACGACCGTGGGGGCACTGCGACCGAGATTGCCTCACTTATTCAAACGGTGCGCCGCCGTGTTTTCGACAAGTTCAATGTAATGCTGGACAACGAAGTTATACCGATTGGATTTGATGCAGACCCCTTCGCCATCTAAGCTCAAACAGCGTAAGCGTAGAACGCGAATGAAAGTCGCACTCTGGATCATCGCTGTCTGTTGTGTCGTTGTGCTGGCGATTGTCGCAAACCGTTTGATGCGGCAAGGTGTAGTTGAACTTGCGATGCGGACTCCGACTTGGACGTGCACTAACATTCAGATCGTGGCGGGAGTGGAATTGTCTCGCGATTCGATCTTTACGTTGTCAGGCTGCGAACTTAACCGTCCAATGGCAAGCTACGCAACAAAAGCAATTGAAGAACGACTTTTATTAAGCCCGTGGATTCAAAGCGCTGAAATAGTGCGAAGACCACCGAATAGACTTGATATTCGCATCGTTGAACGAAAGGGAATGGCAATCGTCCGCGACGGTGCTGACCTCGCCGTAAGCGAAGATTTGGTTCTCCTCCCCGCAGAGGGTAAACCATGGAAGAATTCGCTTCCGTGGCTATCTGTAAATTTACCCTTTGCGCGACAAGCTGGGCCGATGTCTGAACGCGATCCGCTCTTCCCAGTGGCGAAAGAGTTCGCACATGTTAAACAGATTGCCCCGGAGCTTGCGGATAACATTGCCGAGATATACCGAGTTGACGGGAACTGGGGCGCTGTGACAATGAATCCGGTGCTGTCAGTGACGATTGCAGCCAATATTGCAAATGAGAATTGGTTGGCCTTGGACAAGCTTATGCGAGAAACAAGTTTTCAAGATAGACTCGATTCGAACGCCGTCGTTGATTTGCGACTGCCCGGATTCGTGACATTACAGTTGCCTGCACCACAGGCGGAGGAAACGCAACAGTTATGAAACACTCACATTCCCATCAGGATATTCTGTGCGGACTTGACATCGGCACTACAAAAATTGCCGCAATCATCGCCGCACCAAATCTCGAGGGTGAGCCGCATTTGTTGGGCATGGGTTGTGTGCCGTCGCGCGGATTGCGCCGCGGCATCGTCGTCAATCTTGAACAAACAGCGCACGATATTGCGGAGGCAATCGGCATCGCGCAAGAGAAAGCTGGCGTCGAAGTTGAATCTGTGTGGGCTGGAATCGCGGGTGAACACGTCAAGAGCTTGAACTCGCGCGGTGTGATTCCCATCACACGTTGGCGTGGTGAACAAACAGGCGAAGTGACAACCGGCGACGTGGACAAAGTTGTCGAAGCGGCACGCACGATCTTGCTTCCGCCTGACCGCCGCGTATTACACCTACTTCCACAAGAGTACATGGTTGATGCTGAAGGCGGTATTCGGATGCCGATAGGCATGGCGGGTGTGCGCTTGGAAGCAGATGTTCATATTGTGCATTGTGCGGTTTCCTCCGCTCAGAACATTATCGCATGTTGCAAGCGCGCCGGAATCGCCGTGCATGACTTGATTTTGGAGCCCCTAGCTTCGGCGGAGAGCGTACTGACTGAAGACGAAAAAGAGCTGGGCGTTATCCTGCTCGATTTCGGAGGCGGCACGACCGACGTTGCGGCGTTTCAAGGTGGCGCTATTCGCCATACGGCCGTAATTGGTTACGGCGGTGATTATATTACTCGCGACATCGCGATGGGGTTGCGAACACCTATGGAATCCGCCGAGCAGATCAAGATTGAGCACGGCGCGGCACATCATCGCGCGATAAATCAAAATGATTTCCTTGAAATTCCTGGTATCGGTGGACGTGAACCGCGCGAACTGAGTCGCTCGATGCTTGTATCGATTATCGGCCCTCGTGTAGAGGAAATCTTGAGCATCGCCCGCGAAGAACTAAAGAAAACACGCGTGCTTGAGCAGATAGGCGCCGGCATCGTGTTGACAGGTGGAGGAGCTTCTATGTCAGGTATGGCCGAGATTGCTGAAGAGATTTTCGCTCTGCCTGTCCGCATCGGTGCACCGCAGGAAATGATGATTCAACACGACCTCGGACTCGGACCAAAATTCGCAACGGCGGTCGGGCTTGTACGTCAGGGGAATCGTCAGTACGCTGAGATGATCGCATCTGGGAACAACTCGGAATCGTGGACCAAGCGCACGTCCCACAAAGTGCGCAAATTTATCTCTGAAATTTTCTAAGATTTTCACATATTCGAAGGAGTAACATCAATGGCAGCCATGCAATTCATGTTCGCGGACAATACGCTCGGCGCAAAGATGAAAGTAGTTGGTATCGGCGGCGCCGGTGGCAACGCACTGAATTGGATGATCGAGGCGGGACTCAAAAACGTTGATTTCATCGCCGTAAATACAGACGCACAGGCGCTCGATTCCAATGCGGCTCCGCGCAAAGTTCAGATTGGCACCACCTCGACTCGAGGACTCGGCGCAGGCGCAAATCCTGCAGTGGGTCGTGAAGCAGTCGAGGAGAATCGTGAAGAACTCATTCAATTGTTGTCCGGCGCGGACATGGTTTTCGTGACAGCAGGTATGGGTGGTGGCACGGGCACGGGGGCGGCCCCAACAGTAGCGCAAATCGCGCGTGAGCTGGGTGCGTTGACTGTCGGTATCGTGACAAAGCCGTTTGCATTCGAAGGCAAGAAGCGCATGGCCCATGCGCTTGAAGGCATCGAAGAATTGCGTGCACAGGTTGATACACTGATCGTAATTCCGAATCAGCGTCTTATATCACTGGTGGATCGTTCCACGTCTTTGATTGATGCGTTCAAGCTCGCCGACAACGTGTTGTTGCACGCCACGCGCGGCATCTCGGACTTAATTACAGAACCCGGCATGGTGAATTTAGACTTCGCCGACGTGCGCACGGTCATGGCCGCGAAGGGTGATGCGCTGATGGGCGTTGGCGTCGGAGTTGGTGAACACCGCGCCGTAGAAGCTGCACAGCAAGCGATCTCCTCCCCGCTACTCGAAGAGGTTTCGATTGACGGAGCACGCTCGGTATTGGTGAATATCACAGGCGGTGCAAACCTGACATTGATGGACGTGGCAGATGCGACCACTGTGATCACCGAAGCAGCCGGAGAAGAAGCGGAAGTGATTTTTGGTGCCGTGATTGACAAAAGCATTGAAGACGAAGTTCGTGTGACCGTCATTGCCACAGGATTTAGCCGAACGGCTGCAAATCTGCGCACGACACCCGCATATCGCACCACGCCGATCAGCCGCCCTCAGGCACATGTGGAAATCCCGACCCCGATTCGCCGCGAGCCGATGAAGGTCGAGCGCGTTGTCGAATCCCCTTTCCCGATAAATGTGCAGCCCCTGACACGCGAAGTGAACGGCCGCCTAGAACAGGTTGTAGTGGGTGACGAAGGCGAAGGCAGCATCAATGATTTCGAAGTGCCGACGTTTCTCCGCCGTCAGATGGACTAAGCCGTTTGGAATGTTGAAAATAGAGGGCTCCGCATCGTGCGGAGCCCTTTTCTCTTGCCTCTCTGCAGGTTTTTGAGTATTTTCAAATGGTGTCTTGAACTTAACCTTAGGAAGAGGAAAGATGGATTTCAAACTGCTGAAGAAATTCTGCGAGTGCCACGCCGTGTCAGGGCGCGAAGAAGGCATTCGAGCGTTGATTCGTTCGGAGTTCGAGAAGGTCGGACTGACCGTATCGGTTGACGCGATGGGTAACATGACAGGTTTCAAAAAGGGCACGGGCAAAAAGAAAGTAATGCTCGCGGGCCACATGGACGAAATCGGCTTCATCGTTTCGCATATTGACAAGGACGGATTCGTTCGTTTTCAGCCGCTCGGTGGATTTGACGCGCGCACACTGATGAGCCAGCGCGTTTATGTGCATACGGCGAAAAAGCGGCTTCTCGGTGTGATGGGCACGCGGCCTGTGAACGTACTAAAAGATGAAGAAAAAAAGAAAATTCTCGATGTTACAGATTACTTCATCGATCTCGGTTTGCCTGCTAAGGAAGTTGAGAAACTTGTCGAGCTGGGTGATCCAATTACAATGGCACGCGAACTAGATGACCTCGGTGATTGCCTCACGGGAAAATCTATTGACAACCGTTTCGGCCTGTGGTTGATGATTGAAGCGATGAAATTGGTAAAAAAGAACTCGGTGAATATCTATGCCGTGGCCACGACGCAGGAAGAGGTCGGTATTCGCGGTGCCATCGCATCTGCTCGCGACATTCATCCTGATGTCGGAATTGCGCTCGACGTAACGATTGCCTCGGACATTCCGGGATCGGCACCACAGGACTACGTGACCAAGGTCGGCGGCGGCGCGTGCATCAAGATTATGGACGGCTCGATGATATCGAATCCAAAAATCGTACGCGAACTGAAAGACATTGCCACGAAGAAAAAGATTCCGTGGCAATACGAAATTCTCCCGCGCGGTGGCACGGATGGCGGCGGTATCCGCATGGTCTCAGGTAACACGGCGGTAGGCGCAATTTCAGTTGCACTAAGATATGTCCACTCCACAGTGGAAACCGTACACAAAGAAGATCTTGAAGCGTGCGTTAAACTGCTCGCGGCTTATCTCGAATCCACCAGCGGATCGGGATATGAACTCGACGATAAACTGTAGTCAGCTAAGGCAGGAACAACAAAAAGCCCCGCAGTGATGCGGGGCTTTTATATTGAATAGACTGCGATCACTTCAACAGAATGATCCGCTGAGTGTCGCTCAGATTATTAACCGAAACATTCAGCCAGTAAGAGCCGCTGGCCAAGTTTTGCCCGTTCACGCGAACAGTATGAGTGCCTGCGGGAACTTGACGGTCGGCAATCAACTCAACCTGTCGACCCAAAACGTCATGCAGTGTGACTCGAACACGACTGGAGTGGGCCAACTCAATTTGTACGGATGATTCGGGGTTAAATGGGTTTGGATAGGCAGGCGAGACAGAAAAATCTGCCGGTAGAGAGATTGGGTCATCAGCGTCGGAGATGGCCCCAAACCACGTCATCACTCGGCGGACAACCTCCCGATGATGAGCCGAACCGACCGCACCGCAGGCCGCTTCAAGCGCAAAACCGAAATAGGCAGTCTTGTATGTCGCGTTTTCGTAACGAACCGCGCCACCGAGACTGTTGCTATTATATGTATAGAAGATCACACCACCATTAACGGCATTCAAGACAGAGGGGCTTTGGCTACCATTGCCACCGCAACCACCGCCAATAAGTACCACATTTGCCCCATCCGAAATCGGATCGCCTACAACACCGGACAGCTGCGTTGAACCCGCAGCACCACCGCTTTGAACATGCAGATAGTCGGAATAGAACGTGCTATTGCGAACATCCGTATCCTCATCGATACCCTGACCAACAAGAAGTAGCTTTCCACCGTCATTCAAATATGTCTGTAACGCATCGCGGTCGTTCTGAGCCAGAGTATTGCTTTGTTCATTGCCACAGGCCCAGATAACATTGTCATAGTGATTCAGCTCGGACAACATGATAGAGCCATCGAGTGTGGTAGAGTAGTCATCATAGTTGTAACCACCGAATGCGAGCGCCGACCCGTAGAAGCCCGCATAGGTTGCGCCGTTGTCATCATCGACAACGAGCGTCGGTGCGCGACCAATTCGTAGCGTTGCCGTTCTGGTCAGAGTGACGTTTCCTTCAAGATGAAATACAATCTGAAGCGACGTTGTGTAGGCATATGGAACATTTGCTCCGCAAGTCACGGTCGCCGAGGCGTTGGTCAGAGTCTGTGTCTGTCCTCCGGCCAATGATCCGATAGTGAACGTTGCATTACTGAGTGTAAGAT
>Ga0154020_10007491_pt1 | contig 12736 bp, 9 predicted proteins | sample Klosneuvirus_201_FD_109709 | JGI IMG/M metagenome (GOLD analysis project Ga0154020, IMG submission 109709) | Active sludge microbial communities from wastewater, Klosterneuburg, Austria - Klosneuvirus_20160825_MG | ecosystem: Engineered > WWTP > Aerobic digester > Activated sludge | place... | reverse complement strand
TCCGCGTTCCGATCGGTCCCGACGCCAGCGGGATGCGGTACGAGGCCATCTTCAGCTGAGCCTGGCCCGCTCCTGGGCCGCCTGCTCCTCGTGTCGACGCTCCTGTCAGGGGTCTCGATACGAGGGGAGGAGCCTCCTCCCTTCGCGGGCCCGCTGAGCGAGGTCCTCGCGGACGGCGTCGCCGTCGCCCCCGTCACGTCGGGGCTCGTCTTCGCCGTCACCCTCACGAACGGGGGAGCGTCGCTCTCGGGCAACCGGTTCGACCTCAGAGTCCCCGGCGCCACCGGCCCGCTTCGCCTCGAGCTCGAGGATCTGGCGTTCCGCGACGGGACGCTCATCGGATACGTGGGCGTTCGAAACCTGACCGGAAGCGCGCTGCTGGGGCTCCGTTTCGACTTCCTCGAGGCGATGGAGTCCTACGACACCGACGCAGGTTCGAGCGCCCGTCCGAGGGTGACGAAGACGAGACGCCAGCCGGCGAGACTCCCCTCGCCGATCTTCCTCGGCGACGAGCCGCCGGACGGCTCGTCGACCGGCTTCCCCCTCCAGATCGGTCCGCTCACCTTCTCGCCGGAGACGCAGTACGTCGTCGTCACCGGAGTCGTCAGCGGCTTCGCGGCGGGAAAGCCGCTGCCGCTCGAAGGTCTGAAGCAGCCGACGGCGGTCGACCTCGATGCCGGGTCGCGCGTCTATCTGGCGGACGGGGGCCATGTGGTCAGGAGATCGCTCAAAGGGGCGGCCGCGAAGGACGAGGATCTGATCGGGCTCTCCGGCGCGGTGGTCGGGCTCAGCGTCGAGAGACCTGCTCGATTCCTGCTCGTCTCGTCCGAGGGTTCGACGGCGCTCACCACCTTTCCGATCCGGCGCGGCCGCGATCCGATCCGGCAAAGCGATGCGCTGTCGCGTCCGTTTCCAGGCGGCGCTCCCTCGCGATTCGACCTGGCCGAGGGGGGCGATGTCTGGGTTCTCGGAACGGACCGCGTGGAGAGACGCGACGCGGGCGGACGCCTCGTGACTCGGATTCCGCTGAAGGCCGGCGAGCGCCTCGGCGCCGTTCGTTCCCCGGTGGGACTGCGTGTGGGCCCGGAAGGCGTTTTCGTCGCGACTGCCGAGCGAATCACCCAGCTCGACGCGCAGGGCCGGTTCGTGAGGGCGCTGGGGGCGACACGCAGACCGGCGACGCCCGACGCCTCGTTTCCCGGTGCGCTGCGCGGGGTGCGAGACCTGGCGCGCGGCGCCGACGGAACGCTTTACGTCCTCTGCGTGGACGGCCCTCCCGAGCTGCGGGTGATGAAGCCCTTCTAGCAGCGAGCGGCGGATCCGCCTACGCACGCAGGGTCGGAAGCACGCCGCGGATCGACCCGGCGTGGAACTGGATGTCGCCGGCCTGGAGCGCCGCCCGTGCCGCGTCCGGGGAGGCGGTGAACAGACCCCCGGAAGCGCCGATCACGCATTTCCCGGCTTCCTCCGCCGGCAGCAGGGTCACGACCTCCTCGGCCTCGTCCAGCATCGTGCGCCAGGCCCTCGCGAGGCGGCCGGCATCCGGCGCCGGTCCCGCGAAAGAGAGCTCCGAGACCTCCGCCGCCGAGTAGTGTCCCGAACGCCGTGCATGCTCGAGAAGCGACCTCGGGCTGAAGCCGGGATCCTTACCGCACGCTGCCCAGGCGAGGTATCCGAGCCGCTGGATCTTCTCGTGACAGCCGATCAGGTCGACCCAGTCCCTCACCTCGAGACGGCCCACGAGGGCGAGGACCTTGTTCGTCGCGAGGTCGAGAGGATGAAGGGTGAGGCCAAAATCGTCGTGCCGGACGAGAGGAAAGAAGCGAAAGGCGCTGTCGCGAACCCACTGCATCAAGACGGAGCCGTCGTCCCGGGCGACCATCGCTTCGATGAAGAACGGTCGCTCGCGCTCCACGGTTATTCCATAGCCGGCATTGGCGAGGAGCGTTCGATCCGCGTCCCAGCTCGCGAGCAGAGCCTGCTCCGTGTCGTGGAACAGATCGATGTCCCGCGAAGTCCGCGGCGCACCGAGGGCTGCGTTCAGGGCGACGCCGCCGGCGACGTAGCTCTCTCCCTGCGCGATCCTGTTGTCGGCGATCAGGCGGCAGACGGTTCGCTGGAACTCTGTGAGAGCCATTTCCGCATCCGCGCGGCCTCCTGGAAGGCGCGGCGATCGCCGTATCGCTCGAGGAGCCCGAGCGTTCTCCGGATCTCTTCGGCCGACTCGGGGTAGTAGTCGGAGTCCAGAAACCAAAGGCACCGAGCCCGGTATTCATCGACCAGTCGCCGGACGCTCTCAACCAGCTCGGTCTGGTCGTTGGCCATGTCGCCACGTTAGCAGAACATCGAAACCGATGCCCGTCGCGCCGCCCGCCGAACCAGCGGGTCGCCCGGTCTACTACCGGAGGAGCAGGCTGAACGGAGCGTGGAACAGCGTGGCGTTCTTCGCCCCGGAAAACGCCCCGACGGGCTTCAGGTACATCCGCATCGACCCGAGGTCCCGAGTCGTCACGTCGTACATCCCCTCGCGGAGGTTGAAGCCGTCCATCGAGGCGAGGACCAGCGTGAACTGATCGAGGCCCTTCGAGGGAATCGCGACGACGTCCTGGAGGACCAGCTCGACTCCGAGGACACCCCGTCCGCTCGTCGAGACGCGGAAGACCGAACCGACCTGGTCCTTGAACGCGGCGGACGCCGATGCGTCCGTCACGCCCGCGAGCAGGTCCGAAGAGGTGAGGGCCAAAGCCCCGAACCCCGTGGCCACCATCGAAAGGAACCCGGCACGCGTGACTCTCATGACCTCTCCTCGGGCAACCGCCCGTCGCGGATGATACGTGTTCCCGGGCGGACGATCACGAGTCCGAAGGAAGGATGTGGAAGCCCTTCCTGGGTGCCGGACGAATTGACGCTCATCGAGCGTCAGTACGTTTCGGGCGCCGCGCGAGGACGGTCGTCGGGAAGGGTGAAACCCGCGAGGACCGCCACCAGCGGCAGCGCGGCCACCAGCCGCAGCGGGGCCGCGACGCCCTGGAGGTCCGCCAGACGGCCCAGCAGCGGCGCGGCGATTCCTCCGATGGTGACCGAGAGGCCCAGCGTCACGCCGGACGCCACACCGACGCGATTCGGCAGGTACTCCTGGCCCATCACCACCAGCACGCTGAAGGGCACGTACAGCGCAAGGCCGATGGGCGCCAGGAGCGCGGCGGCCAGGTGAACGTCGCGCGTCGCCGATAGGGCGTAGACGAGAGGCGACAGGACCGCCAGCGAGGCGAGGATGACCAGGCGGCGCCCGTAGCGATCGGCCAGCCGTCCGCCGGCCAGGGTCCCGAAGACGCCGGTCCCCAGCAGGACCGAGAGCGCCGTGGCACCCTCGGCCCGGGAGCGCGCCAGGACCGTCGCCCAGAAGAGCGGCAGATAGGTCGAGAGCCCGGTGTAGACGATCGACCGTCCCATCACCGCGATCGTGAGCCGGGCGAACGGCCCCCAGCGATCGGGCTCGCGGGCCGCGTCGCCGGTCGACGTCGCCGCAGGCCGCAGCGCGGCCAGGCGCGGCAGCTGGGTCAGGAGGAACGCCGCGGCCAGGAGCATCGGCACCACCAGCGCCAGCGAGGCGCGGAGGCCGAGGTGCAGGACCAGCGGCGTGATGACCAGAGGTCCGGTAGCGACGCCGAGGTTGCCGGCGGTGGCGAAGACGCTCATGCCGGTGGCCCGCCGATCGCCCGACGCGTAGTAGGCCGCGCGCGAGCCCTCGGGATGGAACGCCGCGACGCCCAGGCCGCTCAGCGCGATGGCCGAGGCGATCAGCAGGTAGGTCGGCAGGATGCCCGACAGCGCCAGCCCGACACCGGCGGCGGCGACACCGGCCGGTACCAGCCAGGGCGACGGACGCCTGTCGGCGAGATGACCGAAGAGCGGCTGCACGACGGACGAGGAGACGTTGGCCGCCAGCACCAGCCCGCCCGCCGCAGCGTACGTCAGGTGCCGCTCGGCGATGAAGAACGGCAGGAGCGCCGGCAGCATCCCCTGGTTCAGGTCCGTCATCAGGTGACCGAAAAAGAGCGTGGCGAGAAGCCGCGGCCGCATCCACGGGTTGTCGGCGACCGGCGCCGGGAAGTCAACGAGGAGGCCGACCGAACCCGGGCGCGTGAGCCCTGGCTCAGGCTATACCACAGAAATGGGATCTGACCCCATGGTGCCGACCCTGACCCCATGGTGCCGACCCCATGGTGCCTCCCTGGCGGCGGGCCTTCTCAGACCGAGCCCTGGCTCCCGCGAGGGGCGGCCGATCCTCCCGGTGACACATCCCAGGGCCGTTCCCAAGATCGGAGCGGCCGCTGGCGTTCGAGGAGGATGAGATAGAGCCGTTGCAGCTCGAGCACCTGCTCTACTTTCCTGGGCAAGTCCAGCGTCGCGTGCTCTTCGTGAACCCGCTCCTTGCCCTTCCGGAGCCGCGTGAGGAGCTCCGGCGTCGGCCTTTCCGGGGTGCGGTTCTTTTCGCTCGAAGGCTGCCGGATCACATCTCGAGACTAAACCGACGGAGCAGCGCCTCCAAGCGGCTTCGATCGAGTCGCGGTGACTCGGCGAGCGCCGCCGCTCGCACCCGACGCTTGGCGGTTCGAGCGGAGGGCTCGGAATAGAGCGCCACGAGGTACTCGGGAAGCACGACCCTCACGGCGACTCCGGCGTAATCGAGCGTCTCGGCCGTTCGAACGGCCTCATCGGCCAGCTCGTCGTGGCTCGGCAGGAACTGGACTGGCACGCCTTCGATCAAGACGTGCTCATCCTTCTCCGCGTAGCCCCGCGCGGCCGTCCAGGCGTAGATCGAACTCAGGCTCACCAATGGCCCCGGGGTCTCCGGGAGGAACACGAGGACGTCGAGGTCGAACGTGGGCACCGGCTCGATCCAGAACGCGAGAGCCATGGCGCCGGCGATCGCGTACTCTTCGACAACACTTGCCGCTTTCATCTCGTTGAGTACGCGCAGCGCTCCTGTGAACTCGGCCATGATCGTGCTGGAGCATCCTACCGGACCCGAGATCCAGCTGCTGACTGGCTTTCGCCCAAACGCTCAGTCGAGGTGTTCGAGGGCTCGATGCGGCGCACTCGCGCCTCGGCCTATGCTACGCGCCACGCTGCTCCCGACCAGAGAGGTCGTCCTCAGCTGGCGCCGCTCGCCGCATGAAGAGGTAGAGGCCCCGCTCCTCGAGTGCGACGAAGCCCAGCCGCGTGTAGAGGCGCAGCGCGGGGTTGAACGGCTCGACGTGGAGCGTGACGGGTAGGCCGAGCGCGTCGGCGTGGGCGAGCAGCGCGTGCATCAGCGCCGTGCCGATGCCGCCGCCTCGGAACGCGGGCAAGAGAGCGACGTCCATGAGCCGGATCTCGACGCCGGTCGTTTCGACGTAGAGCCGGCCCACGGGCGCCGCTTCGCGCTCGAGGATCAGCCACTCCGCGCGCGGATAGTGCTGAAGGTAGTGGGCGTGCTGGCGGGTGAACTGGTCGTGCAGGAACGCATGCTTCTGCTCATCGGACCAGTCGACCTGTCGGAGCTCCTCCTCGCGTGTCGAAGCATAGAGGCCGGACAGAAAGGCGATGTCGGCGTCCGTGCGGTCGCGGAGAGAGACGACCGGCAGGGCTCCACGTACCACATCGAGGAAAGACATCAAGCGATTCTCTTACCTCGAGGGAACCGAAAACGCCCGCGCGGACCTGTACCGGGCGCGGGCGCTTCGTAGCGACAGGATCTCAGGTGCGGGGAGGGTACACGCCCTGAAGCGCGATGTTGAAGTAGAACGTCAGGTAGGGCTGCATGTTGTTGTGAGGCTGGTCGCCACCCGCGGGTGTCAAGGACTGATTCGACATGCTCACGAAGTTCGAAGCGGGCGCATAGATCGTCGCGTTCGCCGACATCGCCAGGCAGCGGCTCGCCAGCGGAGCGTTCAGCTCAGCGAGGTCGAGGTCGTGGTCCATCATCGCGTGGGAATGCGCCGGAATCTCGCTCTGCAGCAAAGTCACGGCATCGGAGCCGCCGGTCTCGCCGAGGTCGTGGAGACTGAGGCCCGGGCCCTGCCCTGGATGCATTGGGGCCCTTCCTTGTAGATCAGGAAGGGCGAAATTCGACTTGCCGTCTCCTCCGTATGTCGTGCCGAGGAGCGAAAACAGAGCGGTATTCTGTGACAGAGGCAACAGTTGGCCGTCGCACCACGCCCAGCCCCTTGGCGCGAAGTTGAAAGGAAAAATACGGATTTCCGCGACAAACGGGTCGGCCATCTCGTTCTCCTTGCTCTACGTGGGTGATGGGAAGATCCCGAACAGTGAAATGATGAAATCGACACAGAGGTATGGCTGGAAGTTCGTATGAGGCTGAGTTCCGCCGACCGGCAGGACGGCTTGAGGGCTCAGATTCGAGTCTGGCACGTCCTGAATGAACGCGAGACCCGTTGCGATCTGACCGACGACCTTGCCGGCGGGCGATGAATCCTGCGCGACGTTCTTCGAGGCGACGAGCGCATGTGTGTGGAGAGGTATCTGGCTGACCGTCAGCGTGATCTCCTCCGCACCGCCCGTTTCGGCAAGAACGAAGGCGTTTCCTTGATGGAGCGGCAACCTCCCTCGCAGGTCGGGTAGGGCGAAGGTCGACTGCCCGTCACCGCCATACGTCGTACCAATGAGCTGAAAGAGTGTCTCGTTCTCGGAGATTGGAAGAAGCTGGCCTTCACAGAACATCCATCCCGCCGGCGCAAAATTTCCCGCGAATATCCGGATCTCGCCTACATACGGCTGGGCCATGTTCGCCTCCTCAATTCGGCGAGGGGAAGATCCCCTGCAAAGCGATGGAGAAGTTGAGCGTCAGGAACGGCTGCATGTTCAGGTGAGCCTGACCTCCCCCAACGCTGGTGATCGTTCCAGGAGCAAGGGTGGTCGTGTTCGAAGCGTCGGTGTAGAGCCGACCGGGCACGGTTGCCAGGAGGTTGTTGGCGCCATTCGCGGTGTTGCCGGTCGTGCTCGACGCTTGGACCACGTGAACATGGGTCGGTATCTCGGCCGCGGACAGCGTGTGCGCCTGCTCCCCACCTCGCTCGCCCAAGGTGTGGCTGCCGCCGACGTGGATCGGCAAGCGACCGCGGAGATCCGGCAGGGCGAAATTCACACGGCCGTCTCCGCCAAAAGTCGTGCCCAGCAGCGAGAACAGGGCCTGATTCTGATTGATCGGCAATAGCTGGCCGTTGCAGAGCGCCCAGCCCTTCGGCGGGAAGCCGAAGCTCATTATGCGGATCTCACTCAAGAATGGTTCGGCCATCTTGCCACCTCCTTACCTTTATGGGAATACCGGTAGAGAGCAGGCCCCCGGTACGAAGCCTGCGCCCAGAGGATCGTTCGTTGCTGTCGCCGTCGGTGCGTTCACTAGAGTGTTGCGGCCGGTCAGGTACGTCACGACTGCGGCATTGTCAGTAGGGCCGCCTCCGTAGCCGGGAAGCTTGACGGACGTTGCGAAGCGCTGGCGGAGTCGAATCTCGCCTGCCGCCATGTTGCCACCCAGGGAATGGGTAAAGACGTTCCTCAGAGCGCCGGCGCCACCAATATCGGCACACATGTTCGTGTTGTCACCACTCGGGGACGCTACGGCGACCTGCGCGATGATCCCGGTCACCGCATTCCCCGTGCCATCGAGCTTCATGTCCACGTTGTTACCGGTGACGGTCACATCGAGAGTGCCGGTGTTTCCATCCTGGCCTCCCTGGATGTTGATCGCCCTCTGAGTTCCGCGGTAGTCGATCGTGTTGCCCGTAATGCTCACGTTCAAGGCGCCGGCACCAGCCTGGAAGACGAAGATCCCGTCGCCGGGAATCTGATCTGCAACGACGATCGGGTTGTTACGGATCTTTCCCTGAAGCGTACCGGCCGTCGAGAACGCCGCCTTAAGGATGTTGATGACGCCGAAGTCCGTGCCTGCGAAGCTGACGTTGTCGTGAATGTCGAACTTCGTGCTTCCGTTGTTGCCACTCAGCGAGATCGCGTCGTTGTTGTTCGTGCTCGAGCTGTTGAAGATCTCGATGGAGGACGTGGCGGTGTCGAAGGTGTCGATCACGATCCCGCCGCTGAAGTTGTTGTTGGAGATCACGCCGCTGATGGCGACAGTCGTGTTCATCGTTCCGCGGATACCCATCAAGTAGCCGCTGCCGAGCACACCCGTGTTCGCACTGCCACCCGTTATCGTGAGGTTCGTCGTCGTCGTCTGCGGCAGGTCTAGAGCATTGTTGTTGTTGTTCTGGATGTTGATGTTGTCATCACCACTGCTGGTGATCGTCGTGCTCGTGATCGAGCACGTGCCAACCATGTTGTAGAAGTGCAGACCGTCCTCGTCCGGTCCATTGCCGAGGTTCGCCAACGTGCTGTTGCTCAGAGCGAATCCGTTCACGTTGTGTCCGTTGATACCCTCTTCCTGGCTGCCGTTGATGTTCAAGCGATCGAACGAAACGTTGGCGACATTCTGCAGATGGATCGAAGCATTCTCGCTGAGGTTGTTCCCGGTGGACAACCCGCTGTTCGCAGGAACAGCGTCGGCTGTTGCCGCGTTGGTGAAGTTCATGTTCTTGAGCGTGATGTTCGATGCGCTGATGAAGCTGGCACCTCGAGTCGTGGTGCTCTGGATCGTGCCGCCGCTGCCAGCCGTCACACCGGTTCCCGTCACGATGAGCCCGCCCGTGGCCCCTGTAGTGTTGAGCACGATGCCGTTCGCGCCACCATTCGCGGAGATGCTCCGGAACTCGAGGTTGTTCGCACTGATACTGGTACTCGCGACGTTCAACGCCGTGCCAGTCGTCGTCGTCAGCGTGTTCACGAGGGCTCCCGTGGCGCCGGGGACGCATGGGTTCTCGTCGCAGACTTCGACCGTACCGCCGCCCGTGGCTGTGAAAGCCGCATTGGTCGCGGTGTTCAGCACCAGCCCGCCCCGGAAGCTCGTCGTCGAGCCGGCGTTGCCGGTGAGGAGCACTCCGGTTCCGGTGCTCGAGATTGCGGCGGTGAAGTTCGCCGTCCCGCCGGTGCGGTTCGTGACAGAGATCGCTCGCCCGGCGGCGCTGGCGATCGTGCCGCCCCAGTTGATATTGGCAGTGCCCAGGTTCGCCGAGAACGCGATGCCGCCGGCTGCGGTGGCGTTCAGAGACGTGGTGTTGGCGTTGACGGTGCCGGTAGCGTTCGAGAAGAAGGCCCCCGTCCCGGTAGAGGTCGTGATGGTCACCGCGTTCTGGAGGGTGAGCGTCCCGAGCGCTCCCGAGGCGCTGAGGCCCCCGGTCGCGCCTGTCGAGATGTCGAGCGAGCTGATGGTGACAGCGGCGGCCCCGGCTACCGTGATGGTGCCCGTGAGCGTCGGTTTGGCAGCGGCTGCGGTGTTCAGGATCGTGCTGCCGTTGACCGTGGGCAGGCTCGTCCCCTGGCCCCAGAGCGTCGTGTTCGCCTTGAGCGAGATCGTTCCGGTCGTCGTCGCCGCGCCGGTATGGACGAAGATGATGTCCCCGACCAGATGATTGGTGTCTGCGCCGGTCATCGAGTTGAACGGCGTGTTCGAGCGCCCGTCCCCGGCGCCCGCGGAGCTGTTGACGTACCAGACCCGGCTCGCGACGTTGATCGTTTCGATCGCGGTGTTCGTGACGGCGTTGCCGTCGGTGAGCGTGTACGTGAAGGTGTCGGCGCCCGTGAAGCCGACGGCCGGCGTGTAGGTGAACGTGCCGTTGGCGTTCATGGTGACCGTGCCTCCGCCGGTGGTGCCGAGCGCGACGGGGCAGGCACCGGTGCAGGCGACGAGGGCTGCCGGGCCGGCGTCGTTCGTGAGGACGTTGCCGGTCTGGCAGACGTTCGGGGTGCCGAGCCCGGTCGGGCACGAGGCCGCGACGACGAGCTGGGTGTTGCCGACGGCGTTGTTGAACGTCTCCGCCACGGCATTCGGACGGACCGTGAGGGTGTAGACGTTCGAGGTCGAGCAGCCCGTCACCGTGTCCGTCACCGTGACCGTCATGGCGACGTTGACGCCCGTGTTGTTCGGCGTTCCCGAAAGGACGCCGGCCGTGCTGAGAGAGAGGCCGAAGGGGACGGCCGGGCTCGAGAATGTGTAGTTGGGGCTGGCCGGCGACGGCGTGAAGGTCTGCGGCCCGTAGGCGACGCCGAAGGTACCGGGCGTGAGGGCGCCCGGGACCGGGGCGATGGACGGCTTCGGGTTGACGGTGACGGTCGCGCTGTTCGACGTGGCGCAGCCGGCGGCGTTCGTCACGGTGAGGGTGAGGACGACGGGCGCGGGGCCCGCGCCCGCCGTGTAGGTGATGGTCTGGATGTTCGTGGCGCTCGTGATGGACCCGCCCGTGATCGTCCAGGCGTACGTCGTGGCGCCGGCTGGGCCTGCGGCACTGTTGCCGGTCGAGAACGCGCAGACGGCGCCCGGCGTCGTGATGGTGGGCGTGGCGGGAGCGGCCGTGATCGGCACCAGAGCCGAGTTGCTGGCCGGGCAGCCGGACCCGTTCGTCACCGTGAGATTGAGCGTCACGTTACCCGTGGCGCCGGCGTCGTAGGTGATGTTCTGGATGTTCGTCGCGCTGGTGATCGTCCCGTTCGCGATCGTCCAGGCGTACGTCGTCGCGCCGGCGGGCCCCGCGGCCGTGTTGCCGGTGGAGTTGGCGCAGACGGTGGCCGGCGTCGGCGTGATCGTGGGGGTGGCGGGGTTGGCGTTGATGACGATCGTCGCGCTGCTCGAGGAGCCGCAGGCTCCGCCGGTCGAGACCGTCAGGTTGAGCGTGACGCTGCCCGCCGCGCCGGCGGTGTAGGTGATCGTCTGGATGTTCGTGGCGCTGGTGATCGTCCCGTTCGCGATCGTCCAGGCGTAGGTCGTGGCGCCGGCGGGGCCGCTCGCCTGGTTGCCCGTGGAGCTGGCGCAGGTCGAGGAGCCGATCGTGACCGTGGCGCCGCCCGCTCCCGCGCCCGTCAGCGAGGGCTGAGGCGCGGCGAGCGCTCCGACGAACGTGACGGTGTAGACCGGGGCGCTCAGAGTGACCGTCACGTTGCCGGCGCCGATGGTGCTGAGAGCTTGCAGTGCGGCTTGGACGGCCGCGGCCGTCGCGTTGAAGGCCAATGCAGGCGTGGTCTGTCCGTTGAACGTCAGGGTGAAGGTGCCGGCGGCGCCGCCGATGGTGACCGTCTGCGGGTTGGTGGCGATGGTCGGCGTGGGGGGCAGGGCCGCGATCGGCACCAGGATCGAGTTGCTGGCCGGGCAACCGGCGGCGTTCGTCACCGTGAGGTTCAGCGTGACGTTGCCCGCGGGGCCGGCGGTGTAGGTGATGGTCTGGATGTTCGTGGCGCTGGTGATCGTGCCGCTCACGATCGTCCAGGCGTACGACGTGGCGCCGGCGGGGCCTGCCGCGGTGTTACCGGCCGAGAGCGAGCAGACCGGCGTCGGCGTCGGCGTGATCGTCGGCGTCGCCGGGCCCGGCGTGATCGGGACGTTGACCGTCAACGACGCCGTGCAGCCGCTGGCGTTCGTCACCGTGAGGGTGAGGTCCACGGTGCCGGTGGCTCCGGCGGTGTAGGTGATGGTCTGGATGTTCGTGGCGCTGGTGATCGTTCCGTTCACGATCGTCCAGGCGTAGATCGACGCGCCGGCGGGACCGCTCGCGGTGTTGCCCGCCGAGGAGCCGCAGACCGGCGTCGGCGTGGGCGTGATCGTCGGCGCCGCCGGGACCGCGTTGACCGTCGAGATCGCGCTGTTCGTGTTGGCGCAGCCGCCCGCGTTCGTGACGACGAGGTTGAGGGTGACGACGCCGCTCGCCCCGGCGGTGTAGGTGATGGTCTGGATGTTGGTTGCGCTGGTGATGGTCCCGTTCACGATCGTCCAAGCGTAGGTGGTCGCGCCGGCCGGCCCGCTCGCCTGATTGCCCGCGGAGCTCTCACAGACCGCCGACGTGATGGCAACGGTGGCGCCTCCGGCACCCGCGCCCGTCATCAGGGGCTGCGGTCCCGTGAGCGTTCCGCCGAAGTCGACGGTGTAGGAGCTCGCGGCGCCCGTCACGGAGGCCGTGCCCCCCACCCCGCCGACGCTGGCGAGCGCGGTCAGCTGTGTCTGCACCTGAGCGGGCGTGGCGTTGAACGCCATCGCCGCCGTCGTCTGGCCGTTGAAGGTCAGGGTGAAGGTCCCCGCCCCTCCGGTGACCGTGACGGTCTGGAGGGCGTCCATCAGGATGGTCGGTACTGCTGGCAGGGGGCTGATCGGCACGAGGGTGGCGCCGCTGGCCGTGCTGCAGCCGGAGGCGTTCGTCACGGTCAGGTTCAGCGTCACGTTCCCCGCCGCGCCCGCCGTGTAGGTGATGGTCTGGATGTTGGTCGCGCTGGTGATCGTCCCGTTCGCGATCGTCCACGCGTAGATCGAGGCGCCGGCCGGGCCGCTCGCCTGGTTCCCCGTGGAGCTCGAGCAGACCGTCGCCGGCGTCGGAGTGATGACCGGCACGGCCGGGTTCGCGTTGATCGTGACGGCGGCGCTGTTCGTCGCCGGGCAGCCGTCGGCGTTCGTGACGGTGAGGTTCAGCGTCACGCTGGCCGCGGCGCCGGCCGTGTAGGTGATGGTCTGGATGTTGGTGGCGCTGGTGATCGTGCCGTTCGCGATGGTCCACGCATAGGTGGTGGCCCCCGCCGGGCCCGCCGCGGTGTTGCCCGTCGAGTTCGCGCAGACCTGTGCCGGCGTCGGCGTGATGACGGGCGT
>Ga0154020_10007490_pt1 | contig 12736 bp, 5 predicted proteins | sample Klosneuvirus_201_FD_109709 | JGI IMG/M metagenome (GOLD analysis project Ga0154020, IMG submission 109709) | Active sludge microbial communities from wastewater, Klosterneuburg, Austria - Klosneuvirus_20160825_MG | ecosystem: Engineered > WWTP > Aerobic digester > Activated sludge | place... | reverse complement strand
TGAAGGTGACGGTGCCGGTGCCGTCGAGGGTGACGCCGCCGGTGCCGGTCGTGAGGCGGGCCACAGCGATGTCGCCCGCGCCGGCCAGGGTGGTGCTGGTGTTGGTGCCGGTGAGGTTGCCGGTGAGGTTGAGCGTGGTGCCGGTGTCGGCGGCGATGGTGGTGGCACCGGTCTGGGTGATGGTGCCGGACAGGGTGTTGGTGCCGCTGACGTTGCGAATGGCGCCGTTGCCGCCGACGCCGGCGCCGGCGACCGTGAGGGCGTTGGTCGGGCTGATGCCGCCGGCGAGTTCGAGGGTGGCGCCGCCGGAGACCGTGGTGGTGCCGGTGCCGAGGGCGCTGCTGTGCGCGGCCTGGAGCGTGCCGTTGTTGACGAAGATGTCGCCAGTCAGGTTGGCGTTGTTGCCTGAGAGGATGAGTTTGCCGGTGCCGGTGCCGTCCTTGATCAGGTTGTCCGAGCTGTGGATGGCGGAGGCGATGGTGAGGTTGCCGGCGGCGGTGATGTCGGCCACGGTGTTGGCGCCGAGCGCGAGGCGGGCGATGGAGATGGTCTGGTTGCTGGCGCTTTGCTGCTGGATATAGGGTATGACGCCGTCGAGGGTCAGGGTGCGGGTGGCACTGCCGCTGCCGGTGATGTTATAGTTCACGGTGGCGCCGGCGCCGAAGCGGATGCCGGCGATGGTGTCGTTGGACGTCATGTTGGCGTTGGTCCGGCCGACGCCGAGGTCGTCGAACAGCGCGACCTGGGTGGTGGAGGGTTCGCCGGAGGTGGTCCAGTTGTTGTTGGTGCTCCAGGTGCTGCTGCTGCTGCCGTCCCACTCCTTCTCGACGGCCTGGTCGGGCCGGAGGAGGTAGCGGGTGCCGCCGTAGAGGCTGGCGGTGCCGTTGTATTCCGCGACGCCGTAACCCGAGAAATAGATGCTGCTGACCGTCTGGCTGTTGACGGTGGTGGCGAGGTTATCCACGCCGTTCTCCCAGTTGTTGATGACCAGGATGCCGCTGGGCGGGCCTGTGAAGGTGTCGAAGAGCAGCGTGTTGGCGCCGCTGCTGGCACCGTAGTTGATGGTCGCGCCGTCGGTGGCGGTGAGGTTGTTGATGCGCTCGGAATGGCCGTTGAGATCGAAGGTGCCGGAGCCGCCGAGGGTCAGGTCGGCGGAGTCGGCGAGCCGGTCGCTGGCGCCGAGCCGCAGCGTGCCGGCGTCGACGGTGGTGGTGCCGGTGTAGGTGCTGGCCCCGGAGAGCACGAGGGTGCCGGAGCCGGTCTTGGTGAGGTTGCCGCCGGAGGAGCCGCCGCCGTCGGCGATGACGCCGGAGAGGGTGCTGGTGCCGCTGTCCACCTGCGTGGTGAGGGTCTGCGCGGTGACGGTGCTGGAGAGGTTGACCGCGCCGGAGTGGGTGGCATTGGCCAGGGTCAGGGTGTGGCTGCCGGTCTGCGTGAGCGTGCCGGTGGTGGTGAGGCCGCCGAGCCCGGCATCGCCGGTGAGCGCCAGGGTGTTGGCGAGGGTGCTGCCGTTGGTGGAGGCGAGCGTGCCGCCGGCGATGGTGACGGCGCCGGAGCCAAGGGCGGTGGCGTGGTTGGCGTTGAGGGTGCCGTAGTTCAGCGTGGTGCCGCCGGAGTAGGTGTTGGCGCCCGAGAGCGTGACAGTGCCGCTGTCGTTCTTGGTTACGGCGCCGGTGTCGGAGATGACGCCGGTGAGCGTGGTGGCGGGGCCGGCGCCGTCGAGCGTGAGGGCGTGGCCGTTGGTGTCGAGGGTGCCGGTGAGCGTCAGTGCGCCGGTGGAGTTGTTGCGGATGTGGATGGCGTTGCCGAGGGAGAGGGCGGAGTTGATCGTGGTGGCGGAGGCGCCGTGGGTCTGGGAGACGGCGATGCCGGAGAAGCTGGGGACGCCCTGATCGTCGAAGACGAGGGTCTGGTTGTTCAGCGTGTAGGCGTGCGGGCTGTCGAAGGAGAGGGAGCGGACGGTGCGGTTGACGCCGAGGTCGATGGCCTGGGCGCCGGTGATGTGGGTGTTGTCGAAGAGGATGTCGGCGCCGACGGCGGGCACGATGGTCGGATCCCAGTTGTTGTTGCTCGCCCAGAGGCCGTCGCCAGCGCCGCCGGACCAGAGGTTGGCGGTAAGAGTCGAGACGTTGAGGTTGCGCACGTCGTGGAAGTTGGTCGAGGCGCCGGTGCCGGAGGAGAAGCCGAACTTGAGCGTGTCGGGCCGGGCGTAGCCGGAGAGATCCATCTGCAGCACGGTCTGCGGCGAGGCGCTGCCCTCCTGCGCGAGGGTCACGGTCAGCTGGTTGGTGGCGGTGATCAGCAGCTGCACGGTGTTGGTCTGCGCGGGCCGCGTGGCGGAATCGATGGAGAGCGGGAGCGTGCCGCTGCCGCCGAGGTAGGCATAGCCGTTGAGGCCGCTGCCGGGGCCGCGCACGGCGATGGCGTCGGGGGTGAACCCGGTGCCACCGACGCGCCCCTCGGTGCCGTTGGAGAAGTTGCCGAATTCGTCGAGGGCGATGCCGAGGTAGCCGCCGGCCAGGCCGTTCTGGTCGGAGCCGCCGCCGCCGGCAACGGTCTTTTGCGCGTAGCCGAGAGAGCCGCCGTGGGCGCCGACGCCGAAAGTGCTGGTGCCGTCGAAGAGGAAGAACGCGATGCCGTCGGCGCCGGTGCCGCCGTAGGACTCGTAGTCGAACTTCGCGAAGATGGTGGCGTTGGCCGCCGTGAACGCCGTGTTGTAGTAGGCGCTGGTGGCCTGGTTGGTGTTGGGCGTGGTGAGCCGCAGCCAGCCGTCGCCCGCCGTGTTGCCGTCAGGCCCGGCGGTGCCGGAGGTGAGCGTGGGGGTGTAGCCTGTGCCGGCAAAGACCCAGCCCGGGGCCGTCGCATTCTTGAAGGTCTCCGTGATCACCTGGGCCCGGCCCGGATCCGCCATGGCGAGCAATCCCGTGCCAATCGCCAGGCCGCGCCCGACTGTGCGATTGAACAAGGATTGAGACCGGGCACCCATTGCGGGCCCAATCTCCCTCCGCCGAGGTCAAATGGCAAGAAATCATGGGTAATAATACCCACGAACATTGGGCGATAACCTCTTCATGAACCCGTTACCCCGGAGCTACATGTGGCAGATGAGGCAGACAGGGTGAGACAGACGGTGTCACGCTTTGCAGTGTGTGGTTGATGACTGCGGAGATCGGTCTTGGCTGCGGGGTATGGCGCGACCGTTGGCCCAACCTGACCCCGCGCTCAGTCAGCAGCTGCCAGCCTACAAACTACAAAGCGTGATTCTCGCGCTGGGGCGCGGTCTTGCGTGGAAGAAACGGGGTTGCCCCGAGACGGGGACGGGTTGGCCTGACCATGTCTGTCTTCGTCTGTCTGTCTGTCTTTTTTTGTCTGTCTTGTCTCCTATCTGTCTCCCTCGCGGGCGGGGTCGCCCGCGCTTCAGTTCGAGCTGAACCCACTCCAGTCCGAGTTGGACCCGCCCCAGTCCGAGTTGGAGCCACGGCGACCTCGCCGTGGAATTTCCGATCCAAGCCGGAGCAAATTTCGGGGCATTGGACGCGCAGGGAATAATAATGGCGCCTGGCCTTGAGGCCAGGCGCCGGGGATTTGTTTCTCGCAATCTTGGAGCAGGCTACATGCGGCAGAAGCGGTGATGCCGCTCAGATCACATGCGGCAGATGAGGAGTTCGCGCTCGAACATCAGCTCCTTGGGGAGCGAGGCGTGCAGGTCGAGGAAGAGTTCCTCGTGGCCGAGCACCTCGGCGCGCCAGGCCGCCTTGTCGAAGGCTTGCAGCGCCTCGAATTTCGCCTCGGGGAAATCCAGGCCGGCCCAATCGAGGTCGCGGTAGCGCGGCACCCAGCCGATGGGAGTCTCCTTGGCGCGGCCGCCGCCGCGCACGCGCTCGACGACCCATTTGAGCACGCGCATGTTCTCCGAGAAGCCGGGCCAGATGAACTTCCCGTCCTGGTCCTTGCGGAACCAGTTCACGTGGAAGATGCGCGGGGTCTCGCTGAGCTTGCGCTGCATGTTGATCCAGTGGCGGAAGTAGTCGCCCATGTTGTAGCCGCAGAAGGGCAACATGGCCATCGGGTCGCGCCGGACCTTGCCGATGGTGCCGGCGGCGGCGGCCGTCATCTCCGAGCCCATGGTGGCGCCGGTGTAGACGCCGCTCGACCAGTTGAAGGCCTGGTAAACCAGCGGCATCGTGGTGGCGCGGCGGCCGCCGAAGATGATGGCATGGATCGGCACGCCCTCGGGATTTTCCCAGTCCTGATCCATCGTCGGGCACTGCTTGGCCGGGGCGGTGAAGCGGGCGTTGGGGTGCGCGGCCTTGGCGCCGGTGGCCTTGGCGATCTCGGGCGTCCAGATCTTGCCCTGCCAATCGACGGCCTGCGCGGGCGGTTGCTCGGTCATGCCCTCCCACCAGACGCCGCCCTCGGGGGTCAGCGCAACGTTGGTGAAGATGGTGTTCTTCGCCAGCGCCTTCATGGCGTTGGGATTGGTGTGGTTGCCGGTGCCGGGGGCGACGCCGAAGAAGCCGGCCTCGGGATTGATGGCGCGCAGGCGGCCGTGGGCGTCGGGCTTGATCCAGGCGATGTCGTCGCCGACGGTCCACACCTTCCAGCCCTTCTTGGCGAAGGAGGGCGGCGGGATCATCATGGCGAAGTTGGTCTTGCCGCAGGCGGAGGGGAAGGCGGCGGCGACATAGGTCTTCTTGCCCTGCGGATTCTCGACGCCGAGGATGAGCATGTGCTCGGCCATCCAGCCCTCGTCGCGGGCCATGGCGGAGGCGATGCGCAGGGCGAAGCATTTCTTGCCGAGGAGGGCGTTGCCGCCGTAACCGGAGCCGTAGGACCAGATCTCGCGGGTCTCGGGGAAGTGAACGATATACTTCTCCTTGTTGCAGGGCCAGGCGACGTCCTTCTGGCCCGGCTTGAGCGGGGCGCCGACGGAGTGCACGCAGGGGACGACGCGCTTGTGATCCTTGTCGATGAGCGCGAAGACGGGTTTGCCGATGCGCGCCATGATGCGCATGTTGGCCACCGCGTAGGGCGAGTCGGTGAGCTGCACGCCGATCTGCGCCATGGGCGAGGCGAGCGGGCCCATGCTGAACGGCAGCACATACATCGTGCGGCCCTTCATGCAGCCGGCGAAGAGCCCGCGCAGGGTCTTGCGCATCTCGAAGGGGTTGACCCAGTTGTTGGTCGGGCCGGCGGCCTCCTTGGAGAGCGAGCAGATGAAGGTGCGGTCCTCAACCCGCGCCACGTCGCTGGCGTCGGAGCGCGCGAGGTGGCAGCCCGGCCATTTCTTCTGGTTGAGCTTGATGAGGGTGCCGCCCTTGACCATCGCCGCGCACAAGGCGTCGTATTCCCGCTGCGAGCCGTCCACCCAGTGGATCGCGGCCGGCTGGCAGAGATCCGCCATCTTCTTCACCCAGCGCAGCAGGTGGACGTTTTTGCTCAGGGGCTTGGCGTTGATTTTCATGGGCCAAGACTGGGGGAAGCTGCGGGGTGAGTAAACGTGAAAGCTCGGATCGCGCGGCCGAATAAGCAGGTTGCCCAGACCTGATTAGGCCAGCGTTTTTTGCCGCTCGCGTGCCCAAATGCCGCCGTCATCCTGTCCCCGTGACCAAGCTCTGCATTTTTGCCGGGACGACGGTTTTTGGCATCGGGGGCAGCCTGCTCGCCGGCGCTTTCGGCCTGGATACTTTTTCGCTGGGCGCGTTCCTGCTCAGCGGCGTCGGCAGCATCATCGGCGTCTACGTCGGCTGGAAGGTGGCGCAGCACTACCGCTAGGCCCTGCCGCCGAGCCGGCGGCGGGCGAGGTTCACGATTCCCGGGCGGCGTAAACAAAACCCTTGGGCAGGCCGGCGTCGGCGAGGTGGCCGTAGAGCGGCTCGCCGGGCAGCGCCGCCGCGAGCACCGCGCGCGCGGCGAGAAGTTGGTCCAAATTGATGCCGGTGCGCAGCCCCATCGACTCGAGCAGGAACACGAGGTCCTCGGTCACGATGTTGCCCGTCGCGCCGGGCGCGCAGGGGCAGCCGCCGAGACCGGCGAGGGAGGCATCGAGCGCGGTGACGCCGGCTTCCAGCGCGGCGAGGGCGTTGGCGAGCCCCTGCCCGCGCGTGTTGTGGAAATGGCCGGCACCGAGCCGAGGGCCGAGCTCGCGGCGCACGCGCGCGGTGAGCCGCTTCACCTGCACCGGGTTGGCGTAGCCGACGGTGTCGGCGAGGTGCACCGCGTCGGCGCCGCCGGCGGCCAGTTGCACGGCGAGTCCGACCACCCGGTCCTCGCTGATCGGGCCGGCCAGGGAACAGCCGAAGGAGGTCGAGAGCGCGATGCCCACGACGGGGCGCGGGCCGGGCGGCAGGGCGTCGCGCCAGGCGCAGATGCGCCGCGCCTCCGCCACGGCCTGCTCCGTCGTCATCCGCACATTGGCGAGGCTGTGCTCGTTCGAGGCCGAGACCGGGATGACGAGCTCCGCCGCGCCCGCCGCGTGCGCGTCGCGCGCGCCGCGCAGGTTCGGCGCGAGGGCGGCGACGGTCAGGCCCGGCAGCGCGCGGGCGCTCCGCACGACGGCGGCGGCATCGGCCATCTGGGGCAGCAGTTTCGCCGGGACAAAGGAGCCGACCTCGATGGTGCGCAGGCCGCTCGCCGCCAGCGCCGCGACCCAACGGCTTTTCGCCTCGGTGGGCATCGTCCGCGCGATGGACTGGAGGCCGTCGCGCGGGCCGACTTCGCGCACCCGCACGTCGGGCTCGGGTGTCGCGGGGATGACGGGCGGGGGAGGCATGGCGGCGTGGCCCGTTACCTACGCCCGCGCCGGCAGTGAGCCAAGATAGTTTTCCGCGCCGGGCTCAGTAACCGACCGCGGCGTTGGTGCGGCGCGGGTCAGCGTAGCCCAGGTAGCCGCCGCCGGGCAGCACCTCGATGGCGTTGATGCCGCCGAAAGTCCGGCCGGTGCCGGCGGCCTCGCTCAGCTCCACTTTCCAACCGAGCCGCCGCAGCTCCGCGGCGTCGGCGGCCGGGAGCGAGCGCTCCGCCTCGAGCGATTCCTCGTCGTCTTTCCGCCAGTTGCGGTCGAAATGCACGCGGGTGTCGCCGATGGCCTCGGCCAGCGGCCGGTCGAGCGCGAGCCGGTCGAGCAGGGCCTGCAACAGTGCGGTCGGTATGCGAGAGGCGCCGGGGATGCCGATGGCCAGGACGGGCCGGCCGGCGCGGAGGACGAGCGTGGGCGCGATGGTGCTGCGCGGCCGCTTGCCGGGCGCGACGTAGTTGAGGCTGCCGGGATCGTGGAAGGCGAAGTTGCTCATCGAGTCGTTGAGCACCACGCCGGTGCCCGGCGGCACGACGCCCGCGCCGAAGTGCAGGCTCAGCGACTGGGTGGCGCAGACGATGTTGCCGGCGGCATCAGCCACGGCGAAATGCGTGGTCGCGGCCGCGAGCGCCGCGCTGGCGCCGCTGTCGTCGATCCACGCCACGCGGCGGGCCGGCGGTTCGGCCAGCCGGGCTTTGGCGCGGAGCGCGCGGATGGAGTCGGGCGCGACCAGCTTCTCATAGTTGAAGAGTGCCTCGGGCGCGTCGGCGATGCCGGCTTGCACCAGCGGCTGCACCTCGCGCCAGACGCGGCCGACCTTGTCGAGGTTGGCCGGCGAGCGGAGCGGCCCGACGAAGGGCTCGTCCTCGAGGACCTTCATGATGGTGAGGAACAGCGGCGCGCCGCTGGTCGGCGGCGGCCCGGCCAGCAGGTGGTAGCCGCGAAAGTCGAGGCCAATGGGTTCGACGAGCCGGGCTTCGTAATGCGCGAGATCCTCAAGCGTGAAGCCACCGCCGCCCGCTTGCGCGGCGGCGACGAGGGCGGCGGCGACGGGCCCCCGGTAGAAGCCGTCGCGCCCGTGCCGGGCGAGCAGGTCGAGGGTGCGGGCGAGGTCGGGGTTGGCGAGCCGCGTGCCGACGGCGGGCAGGCGGCCGTCGGGCAGGTAGAGCCGGGCGATCTCGGCGTCGCCGCGCCGGAGTTTCTTTTCCTGCTCGGCAAAAAACTCCCGCGACTTGGGCAGGATGGCGAAGCCCTCGCGGGCCAACCGGAGGGCCGGGGCCACATCATCGGCCCAGGGCAGCCGGCCCCACTTCTCATGCGCGGCCCACAGCCCGGCCGCCAGACCGGGCACGCAGACCGAGCCGTAGCCATAGCTGCGATCCTCCTCCGGCCGCCGGAGGTAGGCGGCCACGTCGAGCGAGCCGGCCGCGTCCATCGCGTCCACCGCGTGGGTTTTGCCGGTGGCGGCTTCATAATAGAGCAGCATGAGCTTGCCGCCGAGCCCGGAGCCGTAGGGCTCGGCCACGCCCAGCGCGAGGGAGACGGCGACGGCGGCGTCGATGGCATTGCCGCCGGCGCGGAGCGTCGCCAACCCCGCCTGCGCCGCCTCCGGGTGGCCGGCCACGACCATGCCGTGCGCCCCGAAGACGGGCGTGACGGGCACGGGCAGCGCCGCCGTCGCGGTGAGCCAAAGAAGCGTGAACAGCAGGCCGAGGGCGGACGGGCGCGGGTTGATCATGGGGAAATGCTCAGTCGCGCAGCACCTGCCGGGCTTCCGGCGTGGCGGAGTCGAAGGCGCCGTCCCACTTGGCGATGACGAGGGTGGCGACGGTGTTGCCGATGAAGTTGGTGATGGCGCGCGCCTCGGACATGAAGCGATCCACGCCGAGGATGAGGGCCATGCCCGCGACGGGCACCTTGCCCGTGGCCGCCAGGGTGGCCGCCAGCACGATGAAGCCGCTGCCGGTGACGCCGGCCGCGCCCTTCGAGGTGAGCAGCAGCACGACCAGCAGCCCGATCTGGCCGCCGAGGGACAGGGCGGTGTCCGTCGCCTGGGCGATGAACAGCGCGGCCATCGTCAGGTAGATGCAGGTGCCGTCGAGGTTGAAGGAGTAGCCGGTGGGCACCACCAGGCCGACCACCGAGGTCGCGCAGCCGGCGCGCTCCATCTTGTTCATCAGGCCCGGCAAGGCGGCCTCGGAGGAGGAGGTCCCGACGACGATGAGCAGCTCCTCGCGGACAAAGCGGAGGATCTTCCAGAGGCTGAACCCGCCGAGCCGGGCGATGCCCCCGAGCACGACCACGATGAACACGGCGCAGGTGAGGTAGACGCAGACCATCAACTGGGCGAGCGAGGCCAGCGAGCCGAGCCCATACTTGCCGACGGTGAAGGCCATGGCGCCGAACGCGGCGACGGGCGCCAGCCGCGTGACGAGGGAAACGATGCTGAAGAACATGCGCGCCACCTCGTGCAGCAGGTTGGTGATCGGGCGGGCCTGCTCCCCGAGCCGGGCCAGGGCAAAGCCCGAGAGCAGGGCGAGCACGAGCACGGGCAGGATCTCACCGTCCACAAAGGCGCCGACGAAGGTGTGGGGGATGAGGTGCAGCAGCCAGTCCACCGTGCTGAGCTGGGCGGCCGCCTTGGTGTAGCTGGCGACGGAGCCGGCATCGAGCGTGGCCACGTTGGCGTGGAGCCCGGCGCCGGGCTGGAAGAGGTTGGCCACGACCAGCCCGATGATGAGCGCGAGGGTCGTGACCACCTCGAAGTAGAACAGCGCTTTCGCCCCCACGCGGCCGACCTTCTTCATGTCGCCCATGCCGGCGATCCCGGCCACCACGGTGGCGAAGATGATCGGCGCGATCAGCATCTTGATCAGCTTGATGAAGCCGTCCCCCAGCGGCTTGAGCGGCACCGCCCAATCGGGATGGAAGGCGCCCAGCAGCACGCCGAGCACGATGGCCACGAGCACCTGCACGTAGAGGGAGCGGAGGTATTTCATGGGGCGGTGGCGGGGGCGCGATGCCCATCCCGGTTGATCACGATGAACGCGGGGAAGAATCCCGCCGCAGACGCGCCGGCGGGCGCGGGGCGGGATCCTGCGTCCGGCGCGGGCTGACCGGAGAGGGACATGGGTGGGTGGAGCCGGCGCCTCAGAGCTTCTTGGTGAGTTGCACGGACCAGGAACGGCCACGCGCCATCTGGTTGTAGATCGAGGGGTCGTAGCCGCGCGAGTCGCTAGAGAGCGGCGGGATGGCGTTGAAGAGGTTGACCATGCCCAGGCGGACGGTCGTGTCGTTGAGCCACTTGCTGGCCGTGCGGATCCGGTAGGAGACGCTGGCGTTGTAGCTGATCGCGTCGCTCACGCGGTAGCGGTAGACGGTGCTGCCGTTGGTGAAGACGGGCACGATGTAGGCGGGGTTGCCGAGCGAGTCGGCGGTGGCCTGGGTGGTGGTCGCCCCGCTGTCGCTGTAGTCGCCGGTGTAGTAGGCCGAGAGGCTGGCGCTCCACGCGGAGCGGCGCCAGCCGAGGGTGGCGCTGCCGCGCCAGGTGGGCGTGGCGCCGCCGACGGCGGCGGAGTTGGTCCCGGCCAGCTCCGTGCGCGGGGCGCCGGCGGCGTTGTAGGCGTGGAAATCGTTCAGGCGCGTCCAGGTGGTGTTGAACGTGAAGTTGCCCAGCGCCAGCCGGGGGAAGCGGTAGGTGAGGTCGAAGTCGAAGCCGTTCACGAACTCCGAGGACTTGTTGAAGTAGGTCGTGCGCAGGATGTCGATCGCGCCGACCACGGCGCGCTGGCTGCTCGCCGGGCGCGTCGAGTTGTAGAGCGCGAAGGCGTCGCGGTCGGCCTGCGTGACGGCGAGGCGGACGACGGAGCCGTCGCCCCGGTAAGCGGCGGTGCCTGAGCCGAGATCGATGGCGCCGATGGCCTGGCCGGCGGCGAGGGCGGCCTGGGTGGCGGCGTTGAGCGCCTGGGTGTCGTCGGCGATGGAGCCGGAGGAGGCGATCACGTTGGCCTGGGCGATTTCCCAATAATCCACGCCGAGGGAGAGGCCCTTGACCAGCGGCACCTCGATGACGAGGCCGGCGGACTTGCCGCGGGATTCCTCGGGCTGGAGGTTGGGATTGCCCGAGGCGACGCTGCGGCGGTTGGAGGGGCCGTCGGTCGGCAGGCCGGTGACGGCGCTGCGGTAGGAGTCGGTGCTGCCGGTGACGGTGCGGATGAGCGTGCCGGTGAAGAGCTGCGCCAGGTTGGGGGCGTGGAAGCCCTCGTTGTAGGAGCCGCGCACCAGCACCCAGGCCAGCGGGCGCCAGGTCAGGCCGAGCTTGGGCTTGGTGGTGTCGCCGAAGTCGGAATAGCTCTCGAAGCGCGCGGAGGCGGAGAGCTCGAGGGACTGGACGAGCGGGAGTTTGAACTTGTTGCCGACGAGCGGGACCACGGCCTCGGCGTAGGCGGCGAGCACGCGCCGGGTGCCGTGCGTGTCGGAGTTGGGCGAGAAGCCGAGGAAATCGTTGGACTCGGGGTCGAGGCCGGAGCCCGGGGGATTGAGGCCGGCGTAGGGCGGGCGGACATCGTCGTAGCCCTCGTGGCGCCACTCGGCGCCGAAGGCCGCGCCGACGGAGTTGCCGCCCCACAGCGCGAAGGTGTCGCCGGCGGCCCGGAAGTCCAGGCTGCCGAGCTCGGTCTCGCCCTCGCGCACGAAGTTGGAGCGGAAGGTGGACTGCACGCTCTCGGGGTTCGCGTAGTCGCCGGTGACGACGAGGGTGCCGCCCTGCACGGCGAAGGTGCGGGTGAAGGGGTTGAAGGCCTTGGCCGGGTCGGTCTGGTTGATGGCATTTATGAGCAGGCTTTTGCGGCTCGGGCCGCGCTCGTCGTCGGTGGTCTTGGCGCGGGCGTAGAGGGCCGCGCTCTCCCAGGTCCAGGTGTCGAAGAGCTTGCCGCGCACGCCGGCGACGCCGCGGTAAACGGTGCTGAGCACATCGGCCGTGCGGTCGGCGAGATCGGTGAGGCGCTTGTTGGTGATGCGCACCGCCGACGGCGTGCCGGTGAGCCGGGCGGTGCCGTCGGTGTTGGGCGCGCCGGTCGGGGACCAGAAGCGCTCGCCGAAGGGGTTCCAGGGATTGTTGGCGGGCACGATGATGTTGCCGTCGGTCGAGGCGGTGATGCCGTCGGGCTCGCGCACGGTGTGGGAGGCGGCGCGGTAGAGGCTGAGGTCGGCAAACGCGGTGAGGCGGTCGTTGAGGTCGTATTCGCCGCTGGCGAAGGCGTTGAGGCGGCGCGACTGGGGCTGGATGACGCGATAGTCGTTGTTGTTCCAGTAATAGTCGTGCGTCACGCCGACGCGGCTCGGGGTGGTCGTCTGGAAGCCCACGCCGGTGGCGGTCGGCACGAGGAAGAAGGTGCCTGCGGTGGACACGAGGGTGCCGGGCACGCCCGCCGGCCGGGAGGCGGTGAACACGCCGCCGGTCACGGTGCCGGTGGAGAAATTGCCGAAGGCGGTGGTGGCGGAGCGCGCGTTGAAGTCGGTGTTGGTCGAGACGTTCCACGGGGCCGGGGCGCGGTAGGTGTTGTCGGCCTCGGCGGAGAAGGCGCGGTCGCGGGCGAACATCGCGGCGCGGTCGTAGTAATCCACCGTGACCAGGCCGCGGCCCTTGCCGTCGCCGAAGGCCAGGCCGTGTGTGAGGGTGGCGCGGTATTCCTGGCCGTCGCCATGATTGGTCTGGCCGTAGCGCACCTGCAGCTCCGTCCCGACGAAGCTCCGGCGGGTGAGGTAGTTGATCACGCCGGCCACCGCGTCGGTGCCGTAGATGGAGGAGGCGCCGTCGCGCAGCACGTCAATGCGCTCGAGGCCGCGGTTGGGGAGCTGGTTGACGTTGGTCGAGAGGGTCGGCACGCCGGCCTCGGACTGGCTGATGGGGTGCGGGGGCAGGCGGCGGCCGTTCAGCAG
>Ga0154020_10007489_pt1 | contig 12737 bp, 10 predicted proteins | sample Klosneuvirus_201_FD_109709 | JGI IMG/M metagenome (GOLD analysis project Ga0154020, IMG submission 109709) | Active sludge microbial communities from wastewater, Klosterneuburg, Austria - Klosneuvirus_20160825_MG | ecosystem: Engineered > WWTP > Aerobic digester > Activated sludge | place... | reverse complement strand
GCAGATTTGAAAGTGAACAGGAAAGTCAATGAAATCAACGATCTACCAACACCACCTCCGCGCCAGTGCTAGCTTTTCGTACCGTCACTTATTGCACTGAAAACGAGGAGACCCCCAGCAGCACGATCTGCGCGCGCTGCGCCAGCCGGACGCTCGTACGCTTGGAGCGGGCCAGCCTCGTCAGCTCGCCTTCCTGTTCCTCCGTCAACTCAATCGCTGGCGCAACTCGCAATTGCTCGCTCCAATGCAAACCGAAGTAGAGCATTGGAGACGGGTAATGCAATTAAGTTCACTCAAGAATCAAACAATACACTAGAGGCAAGTTTCACCAGACCACGGAAGGTCGCGCCGGCCACAGTGATGTTGGTGGCGTGGCCCACGGCTCCCTGCTACTCGCCCCACCGATGGAGGTAGCGCAACTGAAGAAGGTTCTCCCCCGGGTTGGGCCGCCGGATGCCCGCGTTGGAGGCGTGCGCGATGCGCAGGCTGACCTCATGCGACCGTCCCCACACCCACCCTGCGCCGACGCTGGTGACGAAGTTGAAGCGCGTGCTGAAGAAACGATCCCCTGATGCATAGGGGCCGTCGCTCACGGCGAGTCCGACGCCGCCCTCGATGAACCAGTGTTCCTGCCCCGCTGCCGCCGGCGTGGCCCTCAACATCGGGCTCAGTCCAAGGACCAGAGTATCCAGCTTCCCGCCATCCCGGGCGCGGGACCGGACTTGCAGCCCGTACAAGTCCCAGGAGCCGCTGAACTGAAGGCCACCTGAGTCACGCGCCCAGTTCCGCCACGGCCATGCAAGGCCTGCGGTGGTCGCCCGTACATCGTTTTCGCCGGCACCAAACTGAACGTACCCGCCGCCCGGCTGCCAGTGCCGGCCACTGTCGGCGTGAGCGTACAGGCAACCCATGAACAGCAAGCTCATCGCCAGCGCACGATTGCTGCGACCGAGCAGCGCGAGTGTCTCTCTCCTGCTGCGTACACGGGCTATGTCCACGCAGCATTGGTTCAACATCGAAACGGCTTCGGCTGCCTGCATCCGTTGGACCCACCTCCGTCGCTACCGGCTGCTCGCCGTGCTCGCGTAGCCGCCGCCGAGGGCGCGATAGACGGCAACACGGTTCTGCAGCACCGCCAACTGTGTCTGCACGACCGCCTGCCGCGCTGTGAAGAGCGAACGCTGCGCATCCAGCAACTCGAGCGAGCTGCTCACGCCGTTGCGGTAGCGCAAGTCGGACAGGTCGTAACGGGCCTGTTCGGCGTCTGCCTGAGCCCTCGTCGAGCGCAACTGGTCATCCAGGGTTGCCCGGCCCGCCAGCGCATCGGCCACGTCACGAAACGCTGCCTGGATGGCTCGCTCGTACTGCGCCACCGCAATGTCCCTTTGCGCTTCGGCGACCGCCAGGTTGGCGCGGTTGCGCCCGGCGTCGAAGATCGGCTGCAGCAACTGCGCCGCGAAGCTCCAGGCACCGTCCTTGAAGAGGTCCGAAAGCTGGGTACTGGCCGTGCCGGCGCTGGCGGTGAGCGTGATGCGCGGCCAGAATGCGGCGCGGGCCGCGCCGATGTTGGCGTTGGCAGCGACCAGCTGCTGCTCGGCCTGCCGAACGTCGGGACGACCCAGCAGCACCTCGGACGGCACGCCCGCAGGAACGTCGGCCAGCGTCATCGCGTCGATCCGCCCCGCGCCTGACGGCAGTTCAGGCAGCGCCTGCCCCACCAGCAGCGCCAGCGCATTGCGGTCCAGTTCGCGCTGTCGGCGAGCCTGGGCCAGCGCGACGCGTGCCGCCTCGGTCAGCGTCTGGGCCTGGCGCAGGTCCAGTTCCGACGCTGCACCATTGTCGAACCGCAGCTGCGTGAGCTTGAGCGACTCTTCGCGCGTGGACAGCGTCCGCTGGGTCAGGTTCAGCAACTCATCGTCGGCCGCCAGGGCCAAGTATTGATTGGATACCGAGGCGACCAACGAAATCTGCACCGCCTTGCGGGCCTCCTCGGTCGACAGCAGCTGGGCGGCGGCGGTGTCGGTCAGCGAGCGAACGCGGCCGAACAGGTCGAGCTCGTAAGCGGCCACGCTGAGGCCGGCGGTGTAGGTGCCAACCGCGCTGCCGCTGCTGTCCGTCTGCCGGTTGGCCGTGAGGCCGGCGTTGACGGTCGGCAGTTGGTCGGCGCGGCGCAGTTCGTACTGCGCGCGCACGCTGTCGATGTTGAGCACCGCGATGCGCAGATCGCGGTTGTTCTTCAGCGCCAACTCGATCAAACCACGCAGCGCGGGGTCGGCAAAATAGTCCTGCCATGCCAGATCGGCGGCGGCGGCCGCGCCCGAGGGCACAGAAGTGGCGTTCGGAAATGCCGCCGGCACCGGCGCAGCCGGGCGCTCGTAGCGCGGCGCCAATTGCATGCAGCCGGCCAGCGCCGCGGCCGCCAGCAGTGCTGTGCTGGTCTTCAGTGTTGTCGAAGGTTTCATCGTCCTCACCCGTTCAGCGCGCGGCCGAGCCGCCGTCTGGTGCGGCTGGCGGTGCGGGGTCCTGCGCATGGGCAGCCTCATCGGAGCCCGGAACCAACTCATGCGCATACAGCTTGCGCTGCCGCTCGCTGCCCTTGAAGAATCGCCGCACGACCACGAAGAACACCGGCACGAACAGCACAGACAGGATCACCGCGCTGACCATGCCGGCCATCACGCCGGTGCCGATCGAGCGCTGGCTGGCCGAACCCGCGCCGCTGGCGATCGCCAAAGGAAGCACGCCCAGAACGAAGGCCATCGATGTCATCACGATCGGGCGGAACCGCAGGTGCGCGGCCTCCAGCACGGCCTGTAATGCGGTCCGCCCCTGGGCCTGGAGATCCTTGGCGAACTCGATGATCAGCACCGCGTTCTTCGCCGACAGACCGATGATGGTGATCAGCCCGATCTTGAAATACACGTCGTTGCTGAAGCCTCGCGCACCGGTGCCCAGCACGACGCCGAGCACCCCCAGCGGCACCACCAGGATCACCGCGAACGGGATCGACCAGCTTTCGTACAACGCCGCCAGGCACAGGAACACGGCCAGCAGCGAGAACCCGAAGAGGTAGATCGCGGTCGCTCCTGCCAGCCGTTCCTCGCGCGACTGGCCGGTCCACTCGAAGCCGAAGCCGGGCGGCAACTGCCCGGCCAGACGCTCCATCTCGGCCATCGCCTCGCCGGTGCTGACGCCGGGCGCGGCATCGCCGGCGATGCGCATCGTCGGGTAGCCGTTGTAGCGGATCGACTGCATCGGCCCGGTGATCCAGCGTGTGCTGGCGAATGCCGACAAGGGGACCGACTGCCCGCGGTTGTTCAGCGCGTTCAGGCGCAGGATGTCGTCGGGCTGCATGCGCTCGGGAGCATCGGCCTGCACGACAACCCGCTGCAACCGGCCTTGGCTCTCGAAGTCGTTGACGTAACTCGACCCCAACGACGTGGAGAGGGCTGCGTTGATGGCGTCGAAGCCGACCCCCAGTGCGCTGGCCTTCTTGCGGTCGATCTCCAGGCGCACCTGGGGAGCGTCCTCCAGCCCGTCCGGACGCACGCCGGCGAGCAGCTTGCTTTGCGAGGCCATGCCCAGCAACTGGTTGCGTGCGGCGATCAACGCCGCCCGGCCATTGCCCCCGCGGTCCTGCAGCCGGAAGCTGAAGCCGGTGGCGTTGCCCAACTCCGGAATGGGCGGTGGGCTCAAGGGGAAGATGAAGGCGTCCTTCACACCCATCAGCGCGCCGAAGCTGCGTTTGGCCAGGTCCTGGGCCGACTGTCCGGGCGCCCGGCGCTCGTCCCAGTCCTTGAGGGTGACGAAGGCCAACGCGGCGTTCTGCCCCTGACCGGAGAAGCTGAAGCCGAGCACGCCGACAATGCTCCTGACCTCCGGTTGCTTGAGCATGAAGGCCTCGACCTGCTCCATCACCTTCAGGCTGCGGTTGGCCGTTGCGCCGGGCGGCAGTTGCACGTTGACGACGATGTAGCCCTGGTCCTCGTTGGGCAGAAAAGACGTCGGCAGTCGCAGCACGAGCCAGATCACCGCACCGACGATGGCCGCGTAGACGATCAACATGCGGCCTGTGCGGGCGAGCAGGCGCACCAGAAAGCTCTCGTAGCGCTTGGCCGTTCGCGAGAATCCGCGGTTGAACCAGCCGAAGAAGCCGGTCTTGGCGTGCGCGTGCCCGGCTTCGACCGGCTTGAGCAGCGTGGCGCACAAGGCCGGTGTGAGCGACAGCGCCATGAAGGCCGAGAAGCCGATCGACACGGCCATCACCGCCGAGAACTGGCGGTAGATGTTGCCCACCGCGCCGGTGAAGAAGGCCAAGGGCACGAACACCGAGATCAGCACCACGGTGACGCCGATGATCGCCCCGGAGATCTGCCCCATTGCTTTGCGCGTGGCCTCGCGCGGAGGCAGGCCTTCCTCGCTCATGATGCGCTCGACGTTCTCGACCACGACGATGGCGTCGTCGACGACGATGCCCACCACCAGCACCATGCCGAACATCGTCAGCACGTTGATCGAGAAGCCCAGTGCCAACAGCGCGGCGAAGGTGCCGAGCAGCGCCACGGGCACCACGATGGTCGGGATGATGGTGTAGCGCCAGCTCTGCAGGAACAGGAACATCACCAGGAACACCAGCGCCACGGCTTCGAGCAGCGTCTCCACCACCTTGCCGATCGAGATCTGCACGAAGCGCGAGGTGTCGTAGGGAACGCTGTACTTCACGCCGGGCGGGAAGTAGCGCTGCAACTCGCCCATGCGCGCATGCACGGCCTTGGCCGTATCCAGCGCATTGCCGCTGGGCGAGAGTTGCACGCCGATGCCGGTCGAGGGCTTGCCGTTAAGGCGCGCTGAGGTGGCATAGGTCTGGGCGCCGAGTTCGATGCGCGCCACGTCGCGCAGCAGCACGGCCGACCCGTCGGGGTTGGCGCGCAGCACGATGTTGCCGAACTCTTCGACGTTCGCGAGTTGGCCGTCGACCACCACGGTAGCGAAGATGGTCTGGCCAGGCGTGTTGGGCAGGTCGCCGACGGTGCCCGAGGAGACCTGCGCGTTCTGGGCGCGGATCGCGTTGTTGACATCGTTGGTCGACAGGCCGAAGCCGATGAGCTTGGCCGGGTCGAGCCAGATGCGCATCGCCCGCTCTGTGCCGAACAGCTGTGCCTGTCCGACACCGGGCAGGCGCTGGATCTCTGGCAGCACGTTGCGCGACGCATAGTCGCCCAGTGCGATGGGGTCGAACTTGGGGTCGTCCGACGACAGGATGGTGAACAGCAGGAAGTTCGAGCGCGCCTGGTCCACGCGCACGCCCTGCTGGGTGACGGCTTGCGGCAGGCGAGGCGTGGCGCGGCCCAGGCGGTTCTGCACGTCCACCTGGGCGAGTTCGGGTCGGGTGCCGGGCTGGAACGTCAAAGTCAACGTACCGCTGCCGTTGGCCTGGGCGACCGATTCCATGTAGATCAGGCCCGGCGAACCGTTCATCTCCTGCTCGATGACGGTGAGCACGCTGTCTTCGAGCGTCTTTGCCGACGCGCCGGGGTAGGCCACGGTGACGACGATGGCAGGCGGCGCGACGGTGGGGTATTGCGCCACCGGCAGTTGCAGGATGGACACCAGGCCGCCAAGCAGCACGAACAGGGCGATCACCCATGCGAAGATGGGTCGGTCGATGAAGAACTTGGCCATGCGCGCGGCCCCTCAGCGGCTGGCCGCCGAGGCGGGCACGGAAGGCGTCGCAACGGACGCCGCCGGAGCAGGGCCCTGGGCGGGCAAGCCACCGGCGAACGGCACCGCCTTGACCGGCGCGCCGGGGCGCATCTTCTGGAATCCTTCGGCGATGACCTGCTCGCCCTGCTTCAGCCCGTCGAGAACGATCCATTGCGACCCGAAGGCACCACCGATCTTGACCGGGCGGGGTGCTGGTTTGCCGCCCTCGCCGACGACGAGCACGGTATCGCCCTGAGGGCCGCGTGTCACGGCCTGCTGCGGCAGCAGCATCGCGCCGACGACCTGCCCCTGTACCAGGCGCGTCCGGACGTACATGCCGGGCAGCAGGCGTCCCTGAGGATTAGCCACCTCGGTGCGCAGCGTGACCTGTGCCGATGTCGGATCCACGCTCAGGTCCGAGAACAGGAGACGGCCGCGCTGGGGCAATTCACTGCCGTTGTCGAGCACGATGCGCACCGCGGCCGAGCCGCCGGCAGCCATGCCGGCGGTGGAGGCGGACTCGCGCAGCCGCTCGAAGTCGGCCACGGGCTGGGTCGAGTTCACGAACACCGGATCGATCTGCTGGATGAGCGCCAGTTGGGTGGCTTCGACTTGCGACACCAGCGCCCCCTCCGTCACCAGGGCACGGCCGATGCGTCCGGAAATCGGGGCCGTGACGGTGGCGTAGCCCAAGTTGAGCTCAGCCGTGCGCAGGGCCGCACCGGCGGCCGCGACCTCGGCCTCGGCCTGGGCCTGGGCGGCCTGCGCGTTCACGTAGTCCTGCTCGCTGACCGCGTTGGCCTCGCGCAGGGGCTTGAAGCGCCTGGCCTGGGCGGTGGCCTGCATCATGTTGGCCTGCGCCTTGGCCAGTGCGGCCTTGGCGCTGTCGACCGCGGCCTGGTACGGCGCGGGATCGATCAGGAACAGCGCCTGGCCGACCTTGACGTCGCTGCCTTCTCGGAAGAGGCGCTTCTGCACGATGCCCGTCACCCGTGCCCTCACCTGCGCCACCCGGGAGGCCTCGACGCGACCGGGCAGCTCGGTGGTCAGCGGCGCGGTTTGCGTCGTCACGGTGACCACGCCTACTTCTGGAGGGGGAGGGGCGGCGGCACCGGGGCCCTGCGCTGCCTTCTGCTCGCCACTGCATGCCACCAGTGCCAAGGCCAGGACGGCCGCGACCAAGGTCGGTGTCGATGGAACTCCTTGGTCGGAGTGCTGGCACGTTGCCGCGCCCAAAGTGCTTCGCGTCACTGGGAAATCCTCGTTGTCAGGTGGGAACGAACACTGGCGCCGGGAACTTCGCCGCCGATGGAGCAGTCCATGCGGTCCGCGACGCACGACGCCGGTCCGCCGCGCACAGTATAAACATACATGGGGTAATGTATGCTTGCACCAAATCGGCGTTGGACCGGTTTCAGACTTGTCTTCGCCCACCGTGGCCCGCCGCACCAAGGAAGAAGCTCTCGAGACCCGCAATTCGCTGCTCGATGCAGCGGAACTCGTGTTCGACGCCAGAGGCGTGGCGGGTGCATCGCTGCAGGAGGTGGCCGAGCGCGCCGGGGTCACGCGGGGAGCTGTCTACTGGCACTTCGACGACAAGGTGGACCTGTTCAACGCGATGATGGATCGCGCCATCCTGCCCTTCGAGCAGCATTGGCTGGTGGCCAGCCCGGATGACGCGGCCGACCCCTTGCGCCGGCTGCGCGAGGTGCTGTGCGACATCCTGCGCCAGACCGCCACCGACGCACGCCTGCAGCGCGTGCTGGCGATTTCGACGCAGAAGGTCGAGTATGTCGGCGAACTCGGCGGCATCCGCGAACGCCACCTGCGGGTGCGCGATCAGGCGTTACGACGCATCGATGGCCTGTTGCGCCTGGCGTCTCGGGAGGGGCAGCTCGCGCCGGGTGTTGGGCCCAGGGCCGCAGCGCGCGCCCTGCACGCGCTGGTCGATGGCCTCATCGCCAACTGGATGCTCGATCGAGACGCCTTCGATCTGCGCCGTGTTGGCCACAGGGCCGTCGAGCAACTGCTGGCCGGGCTCAGCGGCCGAGCGGTGCCTGCAAGGCGGTCACCGCTTCGGGATTCGTCGGGGTCTCGACGACTTCTGGGCGAAGAGTCACGTTGACAACCACCACGTCGCCCCACGAGAAGTCCGTTCGGCGCAAGCACATGCGCCGAACGAAGGAAGAAGCCCTTGCCACTCGCAACAGCCAGTGGCGACGCGCCCGACCGATGGACGACCGCAACGCGTAGAGCGGCGACAAGCACCCAGACGGTTGCTTGGAATCCGCTCCTGACCGAAGTTCACATCACCGCGGCATCCGACGCCGAAGGCGCCACAAAGACGTGCGCACGGCCCAAGGCAACGGGAGCCTCCGGATCGTGCTGCCAGCAACGAATGCCAAGCGCAGCGACACGTCTGCCAACGCGATGCAGTTCGCAACGTGCGAAAAGATCGGAGGGCCCCGCCGAACTCAGGTAGTCGATCGAGAAGTCCACCAGTTTCGGCAGCCTGTCTTCGCCCAGCACGCCATAGGTCAACGTCAGGGCGGCGATCTGCATGAAGGATGCAACGATGCCTCCATGGTATGCGGGCAGGGTGATGTTGCCGACCAATCGCTCCTCGAATGGAAGGTGAAACACCACGTGCCCCGCGCCGCCAGCATCGGCAACGCGCAGCCCGAGATGCCGCGCGTAGGGGATCGCCTTCAGCGTCGAAGCAATTCTGTCGGCTGCCGATCCATCCACTTCGGCGCCTGCTTCTCTCTTCTTCACCGCTCCGGTCCTCCTGCAAACTTGGACATCTCAGGTGGTTTGGCGGAACTCGAAGAGAGCATGAACGTTCCCATGGCGATTGCAGCCACTCGGCGCCGAGGGCCGCTGAGCAACTCGCAGCGCGCGAAGGCGATGGGTTTGGTCAGCCGGTAGCACTCAGCCACTGCGATCAAGTCGGCGTCCATCGTGGCTGGCGCGAGGTGGTCGATCCGCATGTCCAGCGTGGCGATGGGCGTGAAGCGACCCAATGCACGAAACACCGCCAAGCCACAGGCGGAGTCGGCAAGGCTGAACAACACGCCCGGGAAAAAGAAGCAGGCCGCCGGATCACCTGCAAGGAGAGCCTGTGCTGAGAGGCTCATGCGAGTTCTGCCATCGGCCGCAGCGTCGTCCAGACGCATGCCGATGTCCCTCCCGTGCGGCATGTGCTGTGCGAAGAGGCGCGCCAGCTTCTCTATGGGCATGGGCGTCTCGAATGGATCGGTCACGATGTGTACGGGCCGTTGATTAGTGCTTCGGTGGAATATCGTCCCTGACGATGCCAGCCTGTCCGAGTCGCGGACCACCACCTCACGGATCACCGCCAGCGCCGAGCGGATGATGACGCGGAGGCTTGCCGCGCGTGCGTGGTGGCGTTGCCATGACGCGCAGGATATCAGCGACTGATGACAGAGGATTGAAGGTGGTCACCGATGAGAGACCATCCTCGCGGGTGAGGGTGCCGATTGCCTCGGCTTGTTCTTCCGCCTTCGTCACCAAAGTGACCCAAGCCTGCCCGGCGAGGGCGAACCCAAGCGGTAAGCGTGGCCCGAAGGCCCTCTTTACCAGGGGTAGTCGTACTTTTCGTGCAGATTGGTGCGCTTTCGCCTGAAACCCAGTATCCATGCGGGTTCCCGGCGGGCGCCACCCTCGCAAGATGAGCGCCCGACTGCCTTGGCGGCGGCCGTGGCGGTACATTGACCGCCCCCCTGCCGCTGACCACCGCCATGCCCGCCTTCGCCCTGCGCTTCGTCGGCCAGGAGGCCTTGCCGCCTCGCCTTAGTGAGTTCGACCGGGAGCAGTTCTTCACGCTCACGTCAGCGGAGGTGGCGGCCGTCCGGGAGCAGTTCCGCAGCGACCACCGCCTGCCCGCGGCGCTGATGCTTATGTTCATGCGCGTGGCCGGCCGACCGCTTGACGGTTTCAACGTGCTCCCCCGAAACCTCCTGCGACACACCGCCCAGGTCCTGGCCGTGTCGCCGCCGTCCATCGCCAGCCTGCGGTCGATCTACAAGCGCCGGCAGACGCTCTCCAAGCACCAGCTATGGGCCAAGACTTACTTGGGCCTGCGCGAGCTTGAAGTCGACGACGAAGCGGCGCTCACAGCGGCCCTGCTGGCCCAAGCTGCCGACGTGTCCCACGCCGATGACCTGGTCCAGTCGGCCAGCCACTGGCTGTTCACGCGGCGCATCCTGATCCCAGGAGCGCGCCGCCTGCAGGACTGGGCTCGTGTCGCATTTGCAGCGGTAGAGTCGCAGATCCTCGGCGCGGTCAATGCCGCCGTGCCGCCGGCAGCGGCCCAGAAAGTTGTCGCCGCCGCATACAGCGCTCGGCCAGGCACCGACACGACGCACCTGGAGTGGCTGAAGACCCCGTCGAAGCGTCACGGCCCCGGCACTCTTACCGAAACCATCGACAAGGTCCGCTACCTGAAGGAGCTCGGTGCCCAGGACTGGAACCTGAGCGCCGTATCGTTGGCCAAGCAGCAGGCCTACGCCCGTCAGGTCCAGGCCAGGCGCCCCGTGAAGACGCGGGAGATCAAGCCAACGCGCCAACTGATCGAGTTGGTCTGCTTTCTGCGGGTGACCCTGCTCGAACTCACCGATGTCGCCCTCTTGCAGACCAGCCGGCGCAGCCAGCAACTGTTCCGCGAGGCGGCGGACAAGGCCCAGTCAAACCGTATCCGGGGCACGACAGGCCTGATCCAGCAGGCAGCCAAGGCACGTTCCGTCCTGCACGACGAATCCAAGACCTGGCAGGCGCGAGTCCTGGAAGCAAGAGATCTGCTCGCCGAGCTCGGCGAAGCTGCCAGCGGCAGCTTTGTGTCCCTGGTTCGCAAGGCTCTGGCGGAAGACAGCCAGCGCGTGCACGCCTGCCTGGCGGCATTGACGGACCTGGACTTCGGTGGCCGCTCTGGCGATCCGGGCTTCGAACAGTGGAAGTCTTGGACGGATCTGCAGCGCCAAGGTGTGACCGAGCTGAAGGAGGGCGTCCCGCTGCCAGATGTCGGCGCAGCCTGGCACGGCCTGGTCCGCGATCTGGACCCTCGCTCAGGATTTCGGGCGTTCGAGGCCTGCACGATGATGTCGCTGCGCAAGAGCCTGCGCCGAGGCAGTGTCTGGTTGGCCCACTCGCTGAGTTTTCGGGAGCGAGACCAGATGCTCATCCCGCCGGCGGATTGGGCCTTGCAACGGGACGAGCAGGTTGCGTTGCTGGGCATGCCGAAGTCCGCAGCCGACTTCCTGGAGCCCTTGCTGGCCAACTTGATGGCCGGTATGTCTGCGGTGGCAGAGGCCCAGCGGCGCGGCAAGGTCGAGATCGGCGCCGACGGCATGCTCCACCTGCCGGCGATCACGGCACTGCCGGATCAAGCCGAGCCGGTCCGCACGCGTGAAACCATCTACAACCTCATCGGCAGCGTGCAGTTCCCGGACATGCTTCTGGAGGTGGATGCCGCCACCGGGTTCAGCGAAGCGCTGCTCGGCCACCGCGCGCAGTCCACCGACGAGCTCGTTGCCCTCTACGGCGCGTTGCTGGCACACGGCACCGATGCAGATGCCAAGGGCGTGGCGTCAATGATCCCCGGCCTGGAACCCACTCAAGTCACTGTGGCCATGCGCGCCCTGGAAGGCAGCGGCCGACTGCGCCGCGCCAACGAGCGCGTGGCCGAGTTCCAGTGCCGGATCCCAATCGCGTCACTCTGGGGCGACGGCGACAAGGCATCGGCCGACATGATGTCGCTGGACGCGTCGCGCCACCTCTGGAACGCCCGCGTTGATCCGCGCCGTCGCACATACGCCGCTGGCCTGTACACCCACGTGCGCGACCGTTGGGGCATCGTCTACGACCAGCCCATCGTGCTCAATGAACGACAGGCCGGCGTCGCCATCGAGGGCATCGAGCAGCACAACAGCGCCGCAGACAGGGTTCGGATCTCGCTACTGGCGGTCGACACCCACGGCTACACGAATCCGGCGATGGCCATCGCCAAGCTGCTGGGCTTTGACCTGTGCCCGCGGCTGCGGGATCTGGCCGAACGAAAGCTCTACCTGCCGCGTGGTTTCATCGTTCCGGATGGCTTGGAAGCGGTCACCGTCCGGCGCGTGTCTTTGGCCGCCATCGAACGCGGCTGGGACGAGTTACTGCGCCTGGCGGCGTCGATCCGCTCGGGACGTGTATCCGCCACGCTGGCGTTGCAACGATTCGGATCGGCCGCTCAGGGGGATCCACTGCACCGGGCTGCGGAACATCTGGGCCGACTGCTGCGAACCGTGTTCCTGTGCGACTACATCGCCATCGATGACTTCCGCCGCGAGATCCACACTCTGCTGAACCGTGGCGAGTCGGTGCATCAGCTTCAGCGCGCCGTGTACTCGGGCAAGGTGGCGCCGGAGCGCGGCCGGCGCCGCGACGAGATGAAGGCGATTTCCGGCTCGCACGCCCTGCTGACGAACATCGTGCTGGCCTGGAACACCGCAAGGATGCACGAGGTTGTCGAGAGGCTCAAGCGAGACGGGATCCCAGTCGAAGACGAATGGCTGCGCCGTATCGGCCCGGCGCACTTCTCGCATGTCAACTTCCGCGGCACGATGAGATTCGGCGTCGAGAAGTTCGCGGCGGCGCTGATCCAACGCGTGCCGGGCCAGGCAGCGCGCTTGGTTTCGTGACGAGGCAAGCATTCCTTGAACTGGCAAGATGCCAGCCGGCGAGTTGACAACCGTTGTTAAACCGACCAAGATCCCTCCATGAGCCGCCAGACTATGAGTTTCGCTTTGCCCGAGTCGATGCGCGAGTACATCGACAACCGGGTCGCCGCCGGCAACTACGGCAACACCAGCGAGTACATCCGCGACTTGGTCAGGCGTGACCAGGAAGAGCAGGCCAAGAAGCGGCTTCGCGACCTCATCGAGGAAGGGCTGGCGTCCGGGCCCGGCCATCGTCGCACCAAGGCGGACAAGAAGGAACTGCTGGCGATCGCTCGCGGCGAGATCGATTGAAGG
>Ga0154020_10007488_pt1 | contig 12738 bp, 17 predicted proteins | sample Klosneuvirus_201_FD_109709 | JGI IMG/M metagenome (GOLD analysis project Ga0154020, IMG submission 109709) | Active sludge microbial communities from wastewater, Klosterneuburg, Austria - Klosneuvirus_20160825_MG | ecosystem: Engineered > WWTP > Aerobic digester > Activated sludge | place... | reverse complement strand
GAGCGACAGAGCCACGTACTGTGGCGCCTATAAGAAAAGCACGAGGCGATGATATCACAAGGAAGACCGACGAAGAGGGAACGTGGCGCACCTTGACCTTCACGCGATTAAAATTTTGATCGCAGACAACGAAACCCTCTAGAGGAGCAGCGACATGATGAGCTTAGCTGAACAGCGAGCCATGGTAGCCGTACCATGTAGCGCGGGGTCAAGGAGTTTGGCCGCGTCTATAACCTCCTGGAGCGAATGGTAGGGCCGCGTCTGCACGAGCGGCCATCGGTAGCGCTCGGCAAGGGGAGCCGGTGCGAGCTCTCGGAGCGTGGTGAGGTCGCGCACGCCATGGAGGACAATGGCATCGTGTTCGACGCGATTGACAATGACATTGTCGCGAGAGAGGAGCTCGAACATATAGCAGCAGCGCTTGTCCTCGGGCAGCGACATGCCCGTGTCCCGCCAGACGCGCCAGAAGAGGTCGCAGAAGCGCTGCCCGCTGTCGCTCAGACTAAGGGTTTAATCGATCAGAGCAGAAGGAGCAACAACAGAAACCCTCAAGGGGCGGGGTGCGAGGCTAGCGAGGCATACATAGCGGAGGCGTCCGGGACACCAGAGCTGGCGACATGCCATTGGCCGCGATACCAGTAGAGCGTGGCGAGAGATCCATCAAGCTTGTCGACGACGGCTGCCGAGGACCAGTCCACCGAGGCCGCCCATCTCTCGCCATAGTTGAAGAACTTGCGATAGGGGTAGGCGACCACCGCCCAATCGTCATCCATGTCGAGCACGATGCCGCGGCACTCCTGTACCACCTCCTCCTACAGATACAGAGGGAATTAAGGCATCTAGTTCATCACGGGTTATCGAGGTCATCAAGGCCAGTTGCCAAAAGGAGAACGCACACCAAAGGGCGAGCCCTCTTGGCGATACTTGAAGAGCAGCAGGTTCGAGTGCTGCCGATGGGATTTGCAGATCAGCATGTACTTGGAGACCACGCCGTCAACACCCAGCGAACGGAGAGCTCCTAAGAAGGAGTAAGAGCGGAGAGTGAAAAGGAGAAGGCAGGGACCAGCGCCGATGAGGAGGGCGCACGCTGCACGGCCAACACAGGGGCACGTCCTGAAGACGAGCTCGACGAGCCTGAGGGCGATTGGCCCGAGGGCTCCTCTTTCTCCATGCGAATGCTATGGCCACCTCGATCAAATAAGATAATGAAGATAAGGAAGAAAAGTACAGCTGAGGCACTGGCCCACCATAAGTGGCAGAGGGCGCGAGGGCGAGGACGAAGGGAGGCCAGCAAAGACAAGGATGAGTTGGGAAAGGAGTCGGAATATAAGGGGCGAAAGAAGGCGAGTGGCAGGTGAAAACGAGCTTTGCAACTAAAAAAAGTTCAATAATAATATAAAATGATGCCCTAACCACTCTCTGAGGAGATGGAGGATTAATCGCCCGTGCCTAGCTAGTAACAGAATGGAGATCCGTGGTGGAATAGGAATGATGCCCAAACCACTGTCCACACTCCACAGTCCAGTGCAGGAACATGTGATCTTTTTCTCACAACTGTACTGATAATACACAAGGAACTACTGCGATTTTTTCTCCTTGATCTAACACACATCTCTTGGCCTCTACTTCTCGCTGACTATATTGTCTTCCGGCTCTAATATCCCTCCGGCGGGGGGGCTTGATGCAGCTGTGGCTGGTCGATATGGCCAGGAGGGTACCCAGCCGGAGGAGGTTGTTGGACCTGATCTCGTGGAGGAGGGGGCAGGTGGTACCCGGGAGGATAACCGGGTGGGACTTGTTCATGGTGCTGCTGTTGGTATGGTGCTCCCTGCTGTCCGCCGCGGGGCGACAGAGGGTGATCAGGCTGATGCGGCGGCGGATGAGGGGCGTAGACGCCACCGCGAGGTAAATAGCCATCTGATGGCCGAGCAGGAATTGGGGGAGGCGGTTGGCCACTGCGAGGGCTAACTAGTTCGGGGTGATGCGGTAGAGCAGCAGCAGTATTCACTAGATTCGACATTGAGTGACCCGAGCTGCATCGATGTACAAAGGAGGAGGGGGAGGGTCTTCGCACGGCGTGGAGGGACAGCCGGCTTCTGTCGTGGACTAACCATGGCCGCTTGCTCGTGGTGTGGTGGAGACCCTAGTACACAAGAATGAACGATTGGAGACAACATCAAAAAATCGCACTGCCACATACCGATATTGAGAGAGGGTACGGCAGGACGAGGGCTGGCAGACGAGGGCTCTTGATGCCGAGGAGGAAGAGGAGGCGCAAGGTAGGCTGAAGCGAGGATAGCATGAGCCGAAAACGCAAAAGGGAAAGCGAGGCGAGGAAGCAAATACGATAATGAACTCCGCTGGGATTCGTTGGCTCTGGGGCGGGCTGGTGAGCAATCTCATGAGGATGGGCGAGGTGCTGCGGTACGGGCTGTGGCGCCATCATTTGGGGGCGCCGAGGGCTCACGAGTCCGTCGTTCGGTTGATGGACGGGCGCCTGGGCCCTTCGAGGGCTGACCATGCCGTCACCTCCCACGCGAACTGGAGGCACCGGCAACGGTTTACCTTGACCAGAACGAGGACTGAGCATCTCAGGGGTGCGCTCTGGGATCGGAGGAGGCCCCACTAAAGACCACTATGAGCGAAAGATAGAAGATTAACATTCTATCAAAGAACAAGGTTACTGTTGAGGGTCGGGACGGGCGGCCTTCCGGGTGGACTCACCATCGAATCAGAACGGGCTGCTGGTGGAGGAGCTACTGCTGCAACTCCGATCGGAGGGACGGCGGGGCGTCCACGAGGGCTGATCATACCACCGTCACTTGTAGGAGGAACGGCTACGAAGAGAAGGCGGGGTCAACCAAGTATATCAACCATGGTAATCGCAAACTTACCAGAGATTGGCTGCACGATTGGTCGTGCTTGTTGGGATGGGGCCCGACCTCGAGGACTCACGAGCGCGTACTCGGGAGCTGAAATTATAACGGATGGGGAATTCAGTTCTGAATAAAACAAGACTAGCGCAATTGCACCGTACTCGCATACTGAGGACCTGAGACACTGGGTTGACGGCTACGGGTTTGAGGAGCGCTCGCCGCAGCTAAATGAGAATGTCAAGCGTCAGGCGAAGCAAGAAGGGCGACACGGTAAGAGAAGATACCGGCGACGGCACTCTTCCAACACGAGTTGAGGATGCTAAAGGTCTCGCGCATCGTCGAAATTGAATAAAATCGATGGACGTGGAGATAATTCAAGTCGTGAACAATAATGGCATTGGGAATGATGTCGGGCTGCTGGGAGGTCGGGATTATCTTCGGCGCGCGTTTTGTGTATTGATTCACGAAGCCGGCCGATCCCGTCTCGATTCCAGAGACGTAGACGAGCGGCAAAACAACGGAGACGACGCCAGAGCCATTCGAACCGACAAAACAGAGAAAATTCTTAGTCACAAAGGCGCTGCCAATCATCAAGCTCCTATAAATTAAGCAAGATTTTATCTTACCGAAACTCTCGAGATCGCGACGAGGAGAACGATACCTACTACTGCTCGCAAACTTGCACGCAAATTCGTGAAAAAGAGGTTCGGGCTCCTTGAAATGGAAGGTCTTGTGGAAGCGTTGGTAGGATCGCGACCTATCGTTCTTGTGCTCAACTCCATAGGCGGCCTTGGTAATCTCGTGCTTCGTCTCAATGACGACGCGTTTGCCGAGGGAGACAACCTTTGAGAAGAAGCCATCTTTCTTGTCGCTCTTCACCGTATCGTAGCCGCTGTTGTTCGTCTCATAGGGGTCGTTGTAGGGCGTGAGCTCGCGCGGTGCGGTGTCGTAGTAAGCTCCGTAGGTGCCGTCCACTGGGGCCTGCATTGGCGGCTCAGTGTTCCTCTCCGGCTCGTATCGGATGTCACCCGACGCCATGGTGAAGACACCGTCCACCCAGTATCCTATTACTCACGTGAGCGCAAGGGGATCACTCATCCCATTGTCCGAAGCAAGCGCACCTCCCATAGGCGGGTTGACGAGCGCGGTCGGAGGCACCGGTGAAGCGGGCCCAAGCGAATGCGCCTCCGCGTAGGTGGAGCTCAGCTGAGGGCCGCCTCCATGGCCGGGGTCGGCGAGCGTCTGGGTGGGCATGGTGTTGGTTAACTTCGCAATGGCATCTTCTGCGGCCTACCAACAATATTATCAATGAACAGCCCTCGCGATAACAACACCGAACGCTTTCATACCTTCCTCTGTAGAAACGCGTCATACTCCGTCTTGAGCAATGACAAGTAGAGCATCATCGACTTCTCGTTCACTTTGCCATTGACGAGATCGTCGGCATTGATGATAGCGGGAATCTAACATTGGCTTAAGAATGACCAGTGAGCACGGGCAACGCGACAATCAACCGCACCCGATAATTATCATTGTTGAACCATATGGTCTTGTCGATTGCATCGATGAGATTGTGCTTTGGGTCGATCGAGGTGTGCGCAGAGTCGACCAGCATCTCGAAGTGACGAGTGGTGCTGGGAGGGCGGTCCTCGAACACGCTCGCCAGCTTGTCCGTCATCTTCGCCAAGACCTTGCCGTCACGAAACGCCTTAGTAAAATCCTGCACGTCGATCATCGACAGCTCCGATGCAAACGCGAGGAGGGCGCGCTTCACTCGCTCTTCCTCCTCCAGGATGTGGTTGGGCGTCGCTTCTGCCAAAGCAAAAGACAATGAAAGGAGATCGGCGATCAGAGTGCCGGGGAATGTACCCTGCTGCACGACGTCTCCCGAGTCCACTACGCGGTCAATCTGGAAGCGTCTAGCCGTGGACCACAGCAATGCGAGAAGGAAAGTCATGTTGCCATCGACGATGTCTACGGGAAGAGATTAATCGAGGTGGCATCCACAGGAATAGAAATGACAGCGCACCCTCCGCACTGACATTAAAGAGATGAACGGCGTGGGACTTCAGCACTGCAAGGCATGCATTTGCATTTTCGATATGATAAACTCGCATATTTGAATGATTCACCCGAAAATTGGGGACCCGCTCACCTACAGAAAACAAAGCGTTAGACCGACGCGAAGGGAGCGATGCATGCGAGAGGGCAAGATACCCGTGAGAATCTCAGGGAGAGTCGCCAGGACGTTCACCGTAAAATCGGGTTTTAGGCGTTCGATCTTGGGAGCATTCGATGCCGCAAGATAGTAATTCACCCAAGAGACCATGGTCTGCAAGCGACATCAACAGGAGCATTTTCGGACAAACGTGTGCCGCCAATATTTCCAATGGGAGGAATCAAAGCACCGAAAACTGAAAAGAGAAACAAAGACAGATTATAGGCTTCATAAAAGTCAAGATAAAATGTCGAATCTCTCTGGCAAGGGAGAGGGCGCGGCTGGCGGGAGACGAGCTCGTCTCCCCTCGCCGTTCACTGAAGCCTCATCGTACAAAATGAGGGAGAGCGTCCCAAAACAGGAATCAAAAAATAAAACGAATATAATGAAAATAATTGGCTGAATTTTATAAAAGAAAAGGGCCATATAGCGGCGGGAAGGCTGGCTGACAAGAAAGCACACGACGCGCACCCGCGCAAAGGCCTCGTCGGCCTGAGCCTTTGGATCCATTACTCCGGTCGTCTGCGAACAAGCAATAGAATAATAATGAATAAAAAATAGTATGTGTCAGGCTAAATCTGAGGGAGATCAGAAGAGCATCGACTCTGTATGCCGTCCAAGCGGAGTGAATGTCGGCGATCGGTTCGCCAATCGTGAATACCACTAGAAACCTAGCTAGGCCCTCTGCGCGCTCTCGGCCCCTCGGCTACGACATGCCACAGCCGCGTGAGATGTTGGGGGGAATTTACAATCACTTTGACCAGTCAATCAACATGCAAACGCAAACGGCAGCGTCTCTGGCACGGCTGGGGGGCAGCGGTCCTTGATCGTTCGTGCTCGCGCAGCGGCTCACTTGGCACCGGATTCTCGGAGGTACTCAACAAATTCGTCGATCAAGACGGGCCAGGCCTCTATCAGAGCGATTCTGGCGGTGAGAAACAGTGGAAGAGAGAGAGAATGTGGGGGGCCGCACCGGAAGCGTCGTATCGCTCGAGATCGATCTTACTGAACTCGTACAAGAGCTGCCACGTGTCGTTAGAGATGGGCTTCTTGTGTTCCTCCTTGATGTATTTGATCCATTGGTCGTAATATGGGAATTTGTCCTTGAGGGTCATCTCCCACAAGGCAACGGCAAAATCGAGCTCAATGACCTAAGAAGCGGGGCATGAGAGGAAGCAGCGCCGCATAAAAGAGAGAGGAGAGACCTTCTTCTGAGGATTGTCTCCCTTGGCATAGCCAAACAGGAAGTTGTAGAAATCCTTAAAAGACCGCTCAACCTTGAGCTCCGATTGCAATTTCGCTACGAAGACAAACAAAGTTCAGAGGTGGGGCGCGTCATCATCGAAAACAGCACAGGATACGGAGAAAGGCCTTGAGTTCGGCCTTGGTCTGGAGCTTCATGGCCTTCATGCCAGACTTGAACTCGTCACGCGTTATCTCGGAGACGTTCTTGCAGCCGCACTTCCAAGCAAATGCCAACGTGACAATGTCCTCGGGGGACACAGAAAGGTCGGCAAAGAAGCGCATAAGGTCGTCACCAGAGATGCTGTCGCTATCCTCACCTTGACCTAAAGTCGCGGAGGCTCTCAGCGGAGCAGGGGAAGTAGTGAATAGCGAGGAGGGCACACCTTTGTAGTTGTTAAAGTACGTCTCAACAGCGTTCATATCAACCTTGGGAAGATTCTCAGGCGGTGGTGGGTTCTACAAAATACAAGCGCAAGGTCACGGATGAGAATCGGCGAGAGAAGAGGAGAGAAGACGAACATTGAAATACTCGTCAACGGCAATCTCGAGGTTCCATTTATAGCGTTCCAAATATTGAACGGCGCGAGTCTCACTGCGAACGGAAGCGCTGAGTAGATTCGCCAGAGAAACAGAGGGACACGAGGACAACAAACCTGCAGTCGCCACCGGTGAAGGAGATGAAGTTCGCCACTTGCTCCTTCTGCTGGCTCGTCAGTCGCTTTGCCTAATGATCGTATATATTTAACAAGTTAATTAATATGAATTGTAGCCATTTATTGAGCGAGATGGGGAGAGCGTTGAAAATAGCTGGCCGGCGAGAGAAACGCCGAAATAAACGATTTCGACTGCTCTCCGTCGCAACAGCAACAGCCTGAAGAGCATTTCATATACACACTTAAATCTTGAAATTAATAGTAACATTGAAAGGGCGGAGGGCGAATCGTCACGGCGTGAGCAGAACGAGCGGGTCGAGGCAGTGGGAGAGACCAAGAACAACGAGGCCGAAGCAAGTCTGATCATGGAACGATCACCAAGTACCGCAGACATCGCTAGGATATGCTCAACAAAGGGACTCGATCAAAAAATGAGTGAGAGGGTCAGAGGGAGAGAGCAGGAGAACGACGCACCGACCAAGCGCTGATGATTCGAGGGAGTCGTCGATCGCTCTGAACTCGAGAGGTTACGACAGTTTTTCTTTCCCAACTTTTTCTTTCCTCGATAAATTGGGCACATGAATATGGAAATTTGGGTTCGATTGCTCATTCCTCTTTGCATCGCGATGTGGTGAGAGCGCTTATCGAGGCGATGGCAGAGGAGCGGCCGCCTGTGCTCGTCTTCGACGGAGTGCGCTTCGGCCTCGAGCTCGGCACTTCGCTCAGCTTGACGCAGAAGGTGGCGCTCAAGGCGCTCATTGAACGCCATGGTGGCATCGTCGATGCTGTATTTGGTCCAAAGGTTAGCCTATTGTCTATCACCGTGGGGTTGGTCTGTGCAGAATCATATGTGCTCCTCGACCCATGCTCCTCTACCTGTTACCTCGTGTCTTCCCGAACTTGCGTTTACCATAAGGCACTTATTGGTCATAATATCTAATTTATCCCCTCATAATTTTTTTGCTTTTCATGTCGATGATCATTTTGTCTCCCTCAATTCCGTGTCTCCGACCAGAGCGACTGCCTGGTGGTCACCAAGGACAAGCTGACGGGGCAAGTCCAGCGAGTGGCGAAAGCGCACAAGCTGTTCAAGCCGGTAATATTGGATTCCTATATATGCGCTGCAGTCGAACAAGGACGTTACGTCGACGCCGAAGTGATGGAGCTCGATGGGTTTGTGCAGCCGCCCCGTTCCGATGTACCACACTCGCTGGCGCTGTAGCATCGGCTCGACATTTCATTTGCTAGCTCGTAGGATTCGTTTCAAGAGAAGGTCGTCCGGTCTGAATCGCGCATCGAACCGACGATTGGTCGCGCTGTTCGGATCATTCAGCGCATTTTCGCAGGAGCCGACGAGGTTCCTCGAGAACTTACCGATCGCCTCAAACGAGTCCGTCCCACTAATCCTCTCGCGTCGGATTTGAAAGCAACTGTGATTGATCTGTTCCCTCTTTAGCCAGTATGGATGACGCATCTCTCGTCACTCTTCTACAAGAGTGTCCCAGACCCGCGCCACGCCGACGACGACTACGATGAGGATCCTGAGAGCCAACTCACCTCACTCAAGGTATGCGAACATTCCACTGAACACGGTTGAACGACTTGCTAATGTCATCTATCACAGAGCTCGGGAGGTACTTTCTCGATTGAGATGATGCGTCTGCAGCGGGAAATGGCGTTGCGTGAGAGGATGGATGAGCGCGCGAAGTTGAAGGTGCGCTCTCCTCTCATTGTGTTAAATGTCTGGGTGGTCACTTTCCGTCGCCCAGGAAGAGGAAGAGAGAGTCCACTTTGACCGTCTTGCAGCTCGCCGAGAGCTGAATAAGTTGGCCGAGATGGAGGAGGCCAAGTACATGGAACAGCAAGAGGAATATAATGAGCTGGTGCAACAGGATTTGAACGGCTCTATTGAATCTTTCCCACCGGCACCTACCGCTGCGGAACGAATGGCGCGCAAATTACAACAAATAGATGTCAATGAAATGGAGAGCGCTCTGGCGCACTTCTACGAAGACGTCGTCGAGTTTGATTCCGACCAAGATGTTTCGTACCTTACGATGCGCTCGCGGCCACCCCAGGCGCTGAGGGCAGCGAAGAGTGGAACTTTGGAGGAATCTTCCCAAGATCCATTGCTAGCATCCGAGCTTTTTGGGAATAATGCCTACTTTCGCCTGTCGTTGACGGGGAAAGAGGACCTCAAGCAAAACCGATTGGCGATGAGCGATACCATTTTAGAGGAGGAAAGGATTCGGAAGGAAAAGGAGAAGATGCAGCGGGAGCGCAGTGATAAATTCCTTCAGATGGGCCTCGCCCCTCGCCCGAGGCCGCAATACTCTCGACGAAACTATTACAGTTCGTATTATTCGTACGATACTGATGAAGATGAGTACGAAGATGACCGGAGAAGAGGAGGCGACCAGAAGAAGGATAACGCAAAGCCGACGCCGCCTCTGTATCCTTTCGACGAAATTCGAATGTTTGGTTTCTCCAAATATGACAGGGAAGAGAAGGTTGCCGAGCTTGAGATTGCAGGCGACTTGACTGGCTCCGCCAAAGGCCTCTCGAGCTCCGAGCCGAGTGGAACTGCGAAAAATGGTAAGTCTGGCGGCTGGGGCAAGGTGGTGAAGCCTCCCTCTGATGCTGGCAGGAAGGTTTTTCTCGGTGGCGTGAAATTCGACGACATTACCTCGGCGAGCAAGAGCGAGAAATGGCCAGAGTCGAAGATGAAGGAGATTCGCTCACTCCGCATTGCCGAGCTCAAGGCGTTGTGCGCAACGTTTGGCACCATCTCGAGCTGGGAGGAGAAATGGGACGAGGGATACGCCTTCGTCACCTATGTGCGAACTCTCGGCCCGGTTGAGTTTCTAAATTCCTTATTTTTCGGTCCTCTAGGAAACGAAGGACGAGGCAGATCGCATGTTCCGCACGCTCTCCCAATTCGACCACCGCAAGGGACTTTGCAAACAGATCCGCGCCAAGGTGTTGGAGAAGAAGCTGGACAAACGAGTTGTCCCCTCCCATTCATTTTACGTCCGATGGCCGAAATTCTACCAGAGAATTGTAGCGAAGAACAAGGCGAAGAAGGCTGAGGAGAAGGCCAAGGAAAAGGAGTTGAAGCTCGCTAGAGAAAAGGAGGCAACCGACACGGTGCCCGACGATATCGAACCAGATGAATTTGAAAAATAGGTATTACCGGTTCGTAAAGTTTGTTGTTGATTCAAGAATATCATAATGTGCCATTCGGGATATCGGTGCTATCAAGACTGGCTGCGAAGGATGTAAAGCGTTATATCGAGATCGCTTTCTTGATATTTTTCTTCAAGTCGTTTGTATTAAAACATATGAAAGACCTGCAAGTTCAACTCCCATCAAAAATCGCCCACTGACTGTGAAAGGGTGGTATGATGCCCGACGGTCTCAAAATGACCCCGACACAAAAACATATGCGAGGTTTTCTCTCCGCCTGCCGTTCCATTCCTTGTCGTTCCCCTTCACCCGATACAAAAACAATACGGTATATGCACTCAATGCGGTCCCAATCCATTCACTCAACACATCACGATCTGGTGGCCATCGCAAACCGTAGGTCTACCTCGTCAGCGATCATGGCTGACAGAAGACTGGGCGCTCTGTCCTCTGTCTGGGTCAGTGCCGGTTTTATATTGTGCCAAGATTGCAGCATTCTCCACATCCAATATTTCCCATATTGTATATTGAACAGCTATGAGTATCTCAGTGAAGATTGAGGAGGTCCTCACGACACACACGGAGGCCCAACCAAAGAGAATGATGGCTTCACTCCGCCCCAGTAGCCCAGAGGCAATCAACCTTGAACAATTGGCGGCGTCGTGGATCCCACTCATGTGAAGGCCGCACAAGAAGATGGTAATGAGAAGATTGAGGGAAAGAGAATGTCCGACTCCGAAGAGTGGTCGGTGTATTAGAGGCCAAGCTCGGAGCAGATGGCATCAATCGACGGTCTCTCCGACGGATCAAAGGCGAGCATCTTGCAAAGCAGCCACTCCAACTTGCCAAATCCACTGCGCTGTAATGAAGTCCTAGATGGAGATGACGTAACCGAGAGTCAAACATGAAATGAATGATAGGGAAAGGGAACGATGAGATACCGAACAAAGCTATACAAGGAAGCGGCAGCGGCGGCGGGCGGCTTACCGAAGAGGAGGAGGTCGCTGGGTGAGCGACGGTCTGGGGTAAGAAGCCACAGCTCGGGCTCAAGGAGAAGAATAGACAACATGGTAACTCCTGGAATCATGCAAAACAACATCAACTGACAACGAGGTGAGAATAAAATGAAAAGCATGGCCTACCGAGCGAGAAGATGTCGGCGCCGCGGGAGTATGGCGACTTGGCGACAACCTCGGGGGACATGAAGAATGGTGTCCCTGCCATGGTGTCCGCCATCGATGTTTCATCAAATTGCTAACAACAATTTGTAAACCACCGCCACAAACTTCAGCAGTGGCAAGTAAGAAGCAGGACGATGTTGAACTGAGGAACCTTAGCAAGACCAAAGTCGCCGAGCTTAAGCTGGGGTGGGTCGCCTCGCTTGACAAAGATGTTACCGGGTTTGATGTCCCTATGGAGGCCATGGAAAGTGTTGTGAATGTAACCTACTGCCAGAGCCACCTCGCCGATCATCCTCTTCTGCACCTAGATGAGAATAAGATAAAGGATTACAAGAAAAAAGGGGGAGGGAAGGAGATAGTTACCGGTAGTACCTCTGAATCGCTTCGCGCTTGGCCGCCCTTCATCCTCTTTATGTAGCCATTGAGGTCGCCTTCCTCGCAGTACTCAAACACCACACACACTTGGATCTTGGGTTTCTTGATCAAGAAGGCTTCCAATACTGCAACAATGTTGGGATGGGAGATAGCGCTTAGCCTCATCGCCTCTGCCAGCGCTCCATTAGCGTCATTGAGTTCCATTCGCTTGTTGATCTTCACCGCCACCAGCGCCTCGTTGGTAGCCTTCGCCTTCCTCATGTCCTTCATCAGGTAGACCTCACCGAAGCCTCCAGCGCCAAGGGACCTCTTCTCGCCATTCGCAGATACAATCCTAATAAAGAGTGAACAAGTTATCACTGATGACGAGTTGAAAGCTAACCAGAGAAAAGTAAAATGCGAATCGGACCATTGATAACGATCATTTAGCAATACCGAGGAATCTAAATCGGTCTTCGAAGAGATACGCATCGCAGAGGCGACAGGAGAGGAGGAGGAGGAGGAGGAAGAGGAGGGAGAAGTCAGCGCAGAACTCGCTGAGTCAGTGATGGTGATCTTGAAAGGCTTGGGAGAGTACTTAAAGAACAGTCGCCAGTCTACAACAATCCAATTTGACAACAGACTATTGCAGTAGTGAGGACACTAACCCCCCACCCCCCAATATCATAATAGCACATAGAATGCAGTAGTAAGGACACTAAAACCCATGTTATAATAGCACATTGATAACCTTCATCGTTCTCTATCGCGATAGCTACGCCACTCTCGTCTAAGTAGGAGAGCGAGGCCGAGGTAGAAGCCACCTTGAGGAGCATCTGCAAATCGCGAAATGAAGAGGTTTTCAATATCTCTCGCTTGGACGTCTTGCCACCTATTCGGCAATCATCATGAGACATCACTAACGAAACATGGAGACACCATGGGAGCAAAGTGGCAAAGTGACCTTGGATGATGTGGAGGAGGATCGGTTTAGATCTGGAAGAGCTCTTCTTTTCACTATGCTT
>Ga0154020_10007487_pt1 | contig 12738 bp, 16 predicted proteins | sample Klosneuvirus_201_FD_109709 | JGI IMG/M metagenome (GOLD analysis project Ga0154020, IMG submission 109709) | Active sludge microbial communities from wastewater, Klosterneuburg, Austria - Klosneuvirus_20160825_MG | ecosystem: Engineered > WWTP > Aerobic digester > Activated sludge | place... | reverse complement strand
TGATGATGATACAGCCTATGGCAAGCAAACCGGATCAAAAAGCGATCCGGACATTGACATCACGAGCTTTCCTGATTGAGAGAATTGAACCGTTTTCCCCGGGTTTTTCCGGAGACTGCTAGGGTCTGGTGAGTTCGTAGAGAGCGAGCGCAACGGCCACTGACACATTAAAACTTTCCAGTTTTTCACTGATACGCAGGCTTCTGCGGTGCGTCGCACGCTCGAGCGCCAGACGGCTGATTCCCTGCTCCGAACCCACAACCAATAATACCGGTGTACCTGCACGGCAGAGCTCTGCATCGGCAGGCGACAACAACTCACCCGAACGGTCGAGAGCAATCATCGGAATTTCAGGGCGTTTGTCGTCGATAAACTGCATGAGCGAGGCGATGCTGCCGGTGAAGCACAATGGCATTTCGGGCAACGTGCCCGCCGAAGCCTTCATCGCGGTTGCACCGGCGGGAGCGCTGTCTTTCTGCGGCAGAAAAATGCCGGCAACCCCCAGACCCACGGCGCTGCGAATGATCGCACCCAAATTCTGCGGATCCTGCACGCCATCGAGCGCCAGATAGAGGCCGCTTTCTGCCGCCACAAAATCCTGCTTCGTGAATGATTGAAGCTCGAGTTCACCCGTGCGTTCGAGAATAATGCCCTGGTGGTTTTTGGTGCCCGCAGCGTTGTTCAGTTCGCCATAATTTTTGCGAATTATCTGCACTTTCGCGCGTTCGGCTTTTCCCAGAAGCTTTTGCATTCTGTCATCATGCGCCTGCCGTGCGACGATCAGCTTATCACCCTGTACAAAACCGGTCTTTTCAACGAGGTCAGAGACCGCGTGAAAACCGACGATCACCACGCGGCGCCATCCGTGCGGCGCTGCTGGTACAGGTTTTTAGCACAATCCAACAGATTGCGCAGCAATCTTTTGGATTGTGCTTCAGATTTTTTCAAGATGCGACCCGGTCTTAGTATCTAAGATCTTATACCCTGCTTTCAGCAACTCGTCGCGCAGTTGGTCGGCGCGCTTGAAATCTTTCGCGGCGCGCGCGGCGTTGCGCTCGTCGAGCAGCTTCTGCAGTTCTGCGCTGACACCCGTCTGCGGCATCAGGTCGATGAGGCCCAGCACTGCATCAAAATGCCGCAGCGTTTTCTGTATTTCATCCGCATCGACAGTCGAAATGTTTTCTTTTGCGGCATCGATCAGCGCGTTCGCCGCGCGGATGTATTCATGCATCACCGCCAATGCCCGCGGAGTGTTGAGGTCGTCCGCCAGTTCTGCCGTAAATTTTTCGCGGGCGTCGGCTGAAACTTTTGCAAAATCAGCATGTGCTGTTGCGGCGGCCTTCTGGATGCGACTCAGGCGCTGCCAGACGCCGTAAAATTTCTCGACACCCATCTCTGCCTGGTGCAAGGCTTCGTCGGTATAGTTAACCTTCTGGCTATAGTGCGCCGAGAGCAAAAAATAACGAATCACTTCGGGGCGTTTTCCCTGTGCCAGCAGATCACGCAGCGTGTAAAAGTTACCTGCCGATTTCGACATCTTGCGGTTGTCGACCAGCAGGTGTTCGCAATGCACCCAGTGCTTCACGAAATTCTCACCATAGCCCGATTCGCTCTGCGCGATCTCATTTTCATGGTGCGGGAAGATCAGATCAACGCCGCCGGTGTGTATGTCGATACCACCTTTGAAAATTTCATGGATCATCGCCGAGCATTCGAGGTGCCAGCCGGGGCGGCCATCGCCGTGCGCCGAATGCCAGTGCACGCCGTCTTTCGATTCTGCTTTCCACAGCACGAAGTCGCGGACGTCGTCTTTGTCATATTCATCGGTATTATAACGCGTGCCGGTTTTATTTTTTTCGAGATCGACGCGCGACAGCTTGCCATAGTCTTTTTTTTCACTGATGCGGTAATAGACTGAGCCATCTTGCTCATAAGCGACGCCTTTGGCAATCAGGCGCTCGACCAGATCGAGCATCGCAGGAATATAGTCTGTTGCCCGCGGATGAAAATCGAACTTGCTGACATTTAAAGTTTTGAGGTCGGCAAAGAACGCATCTGTGTAAGGCGCCGTGTAAGCGGCGAGCGCACTTTTTAAATCGGCATATTTGCCGGGCTCTTTTTTGGTGAGCTCAATCGCACCTTTGATGGTCTTGTCGTCGACATCGGTGAGGTTCATCGCATGCTGCACCTGATAACCGGCAAGGCGGAGCGATCGGTTCAGCATGTCGGCAAACAGGTAGCTGCGAAAGTTACCGATGTGCGCGTAGTTATAGACTGTGGGTCCGCATGAATAGATGCGCACTACGGAACCTTCGACGGGCTCTTTTGTGCGGGTCAGGGTATTTTGGAGTTTAACGGTCATATACCTGCTTCTTGCCTCGCCGCTGCGCCATCCATGGCGCGGCGAGGCCCGAAACATCCTGTTTCGGGCTGACTGGATTTGAACCAGCGACCCCACGCCCCCCAGGCGTGTGCGCTACCACTGCGCCACAGCCCGCGATAGAACCAGAGACCACAGCCTCTGGCTGAAAATTGCAAACGGCGTTTTTGACATAGCGTCAACAAAATACCATAGAAGTGCACCCAAACGCTACGCGTTTGGATGCACTTCTGTTTGTTTGCCACACTGTCTAAAACTGCAATTGCGACGCATGCTCATTCGAGACTGGCTGTCGGCTAATGTGACCAACGATTCGCGCGCGCTGGAATGGTTCGATGAGGCCGAAGCAGAACCACGCATCCGCAAGGCCTATCAGGAAATCCTCAGTGGCTACAAGATTGATCCCTCAACCCTGCTCAAGACCACGCGCGAGATCGGTAAAGACGAGAAATTCACCGGCACCGTCACCGTGCGCGACATCAATTATTTTTCGATGTGCGCGCACCATTTTCTGCCGTTCTTCGGAAAGGTTGACATCCAGTATGAACCGGGCGGCATCATCATCGGCCTCGGCAAGTTTCCGCGGCTGGTGCAGGCCTATTCGCGCCGCTTTCAGATTCAGGAAGACATGGTGAAACAGATTGCAGAAGAAATTATGACCTCGGGCAAAGCCAAAGGCGTGCGCGTGAAATCTACCGGTCGCCACATGTGCATGTGCAGCCGCGGCCCGTCAGACCATACAGCCGAAACAGACACGGAGTTTGCGATGGGGACACTGCTTAAATGACCTGCAGGCACAATCAAAACATGGTTGGTGAGTAACTAATCGAACCATGCACGTTGTTTACCTCACAGACATCCATGATAATTTTGCCGGCGTCAGCACCGTGCTCAATAATATTCCGGCCGATCTCTACGTACTTTCCGGCGACCTGACCTACCACGCATTCGGCAGTGACGATGCGGCGCTGTTCCGTTTTATTGAGTTGCAGGAAAAAATTCGCATGCTGGCCGGGCGAAATCCCGAAGCGGGCGCAACGCTGCATCTCGCAGAGCAGGCTCAAGGCGGATTAGCCACCGAATCTCTGAGCGCCACCGAAGGTGCAGAATACCTGCAGCTTGCCGCGCAGGCAAAACAAGAGCTGCTGCGCAAATACCAGACGCTCAATAAAGCGATCGCCCCCACCGGAAAAAAGGTCATTATGATTCCTGGCAACTACGACCTGCCGCTGTCGGGCACTGCGGTCGCCAATTACAGCATCCATGAAAGCACTTTGACACTCGAAGGTATCAAATTCGCCGGTTATGGCAGCGCGCCCGTTTTTACGCCGGGAATTCCCGAAGAGCTCGCGGCAACATTTGAAGAGAGCGGCAACGGGACCAAACTCGTGAGTAAACCCCGTGACTTCATGCTGCGCGAACGCGCCGATGTGTTCGTGATGCATAACCCGGCCTATGGCACACTCGATAAACTGCCGCGCTTCGGTCATTGTGGTTCGCATGGCTTGCGCGAAGCGGTCGACGAAGTCGAACCCCGGCTGGTGCTGTCGGGCCATGTGCACGAGCACTTCGGCCTGCTCAAACTGGGGCAGACCTATTTTCTGAATCCGTCTAACTTCGGTGGCGTGGAAACGATCGAAGGACACCAGGCCGGCGGCTATTTTGCCCGCTTCACGCTGCAAGCCGACACAGACGGACAAAAATTTCTGCGCGAAGTCATCTGGTCGCGCCTTGTCGACGGCCGTGTGCGCGAAATCTGCACCGTAAAGATCGACAAAAAACAACGCGCAACGGAAACCATCACAGAAGCGTCAGAATATGCCGCGATGGGGAAATTCCTGCTCTGATTATGCGTAATCCATTCCCGGAAAACGAGACGTTCAAAAAGTTTCTGGGTCTCAAAGATTATTTCCGCAACTTTACCACCAAAGAAACCATGCAGCGTACGCGCGAGCTGGCCCGGGCCGCGCGGCTGATTCAATCGACCGGTGAAAAAATATCTTTTGACCTGTTGGGTTCAGTCAACTTTGGCATGGCGGTCGAAAATTCCGACGTCGATATCGTGATGTATATCGACTGCGGCCACGACGAAGAGGCACGCTACGACAACACGCCGATGCTGCGCATCTATGAATCGCTGTTCTTCGCGACCATACTCAAAGAGATCAGCCACAACCCGTTCAAATTGCAGATCGTCGATTTTATCAACCTGCGCCGCCTCGACCGCGCGATCAAAGAACCCGGTTTCGACGACGACATTCTCGCGCGTTTCGTCTTTTACCGCACGATCTGCCGCGGCGTGAATAAGCTGCCGATCCGCAAGTACGAACAGGCGATTTCAGGCAACAAAGAACTGTTCAAGCGCATCGAAGACCATCTGACCGAAGCGCTGATCGAATTCACGCGCTCATCGAGCCACCGCATGTCGTTTAATAAATACGTCTCGCGCCTGAAAGAGCAGAACATCAAAATTCCACCGTCGATGCTCGAAAAAATCACCGAATACCTCGACACCATCAACAAATAGGCAGGCCTGCCTTGACCGACGGATTTGCTCACCTGCTGCAATCGATTCGCGATTGCCGCGTCTGTGCCCGCCACCTGCCTTATGCTCCGAACCCGATTGTGCGTCTTAACCCCGCAGCGCGCATTCTGCTGATCGGCCAGGCGCCGGGCACCAAAGTCCACGCGAGCGGCATTCCGTGGAACGATATGAGCGGCGACAAGCTGCGCACGTGGCTCGGTGTCGACCGCGACACCTTCTATAATGAAAAAATCTTTGCGATCATGCCGATGGGGTTTTGTTACCCGGGCAAAGGATCTTCGGGCGATTTGCCACCGCGCCATGAATGCGCCCCACTCTGGCATGTGCGCGTGCGCTCGATGCTGCCGAATCTGCGCTTAACATTACTCGTTGGTTCCTATGCGGTGCGGCACTACCTGCCTGCAGCGGCAAAGCTGCAGGTACGTGATGTGGTGCTCAAGGCGGATTTCAGGCGTGCCGTGTACCTGCCCTTGGTGCATCCTTCGCCCCGCAATAAACTCTGGCTGAAGCAGAACCCGTGGTTTGAGGCAGATAGCGTGCCGCAGCTCAGGCTGCGCATATCTGACAATTTGCCCACGAATTAATTCGTGGGCAAATTGTCAGATGACTTCGGGTGCCAGCATCTGTTCGAAAGTCTGCGGCCGTCGGATTGTCTGAATGCTGCCGTCAGCCGCGATTAAAACTTCCGGGATCAGCGGCCGCGAATTAAAATTCGAACTCATGCACGAACCATAGGCACCCGCGTAACCGATCGCGAGCCAGTCAGTTTCAGCCAGTTCAGGCAGCATGCGCGCGCTGGCGAAAGTGTCCGTCGATTCACAGACAGGACCAACCACATCGTAGTTCCCTTCGCCTGGCCGGCGGACAACCGGCAGAATCGGATGATACGCTTCGTAGAGCATCGGCCGAATCAGGTCATTCATCGCCGCGTCGATGATGGCAATGACTTTGCCGCTACGGTTTTTCAGGTGGCGCACGCGCGTCGCCAGAATGCCCAGCGGTGCCGAAATAAAACGCCCGGGTTCAAAATGCACCTCTACCGCATCGCCGAAAATTTTCTTCACTTCTGCAGACAGCGCGGCAAAATCAAAGTTCACCGCATCACCTTCGAGCTGCTGGTAGTTCACACCGAAACCACCGCCGAGAGAAATATATTCGAGGCTGGTCTTGAGCGCCAGATGCACTACACCCATCTTGTCAGACAAAAACTGCGCTGTCTTGATATAGGGCGCAACGTCGAATATCTGCGAGCCGATGTGCGCCTGTAACCCCACGAGTTTCAAAAACTCTGAGTTGCCGATAATCGCCAGCGCCTCGTGAAAATCCTTCTCGCTGAGGCCGAATTTGTTCTCTTCTTTGCCCGTGGTGATGTGGCGGTGCGTGTCGACCTCGACGTCGGGGTTGAGCCTGAGCGTCACACGCGCAACTAAGCCCTTCGATTCTGCAATGCGGTGGATATCCCGCAGTTCTGATACACTTTCGACGTGCAGGCTGCGTATGCCGAAATCGAGCGCCGCCGTGATTTCGACTTCGGTTTTGCCCACACCGGCAAAAACAATCTTTTCCGGTTTAAAACCGGCCTTGAGTGCGCGGTAGAGTTCACCACCCGACACGACATCCGCACCAAAGCGGCTGTGCGCAGCGATGCGTGACAAAATCGTCAGGTTCGACTGTGATTTGACAGAATAATAAAAGCTGCAACCCGGCAGGCCCTGCTCGAGCAGTGCCAGGCGGGCAGTAAGAATATTTTCCTGGTACAGCCAGAATGGCCCGCGGTACTGGAAATCGGTTTGCAGGCGTTTCGCACAATCGGCGAACATCTTGGGCATATCGATGCCATTCCATTGCAGTGAATTATCTTTATAGCGGAACATTTATGGGTGCCTCAAAAAAACAGCATCTGGTCGATGACACAGATGCTGACATGCCGTCGAACACGATGCTCTGGCAGACGCCAGAGCATCGTACCAACATTACTTACCGTGCTTCGAGAAGTATTCTTTCGAACCTTTCGTGTCGGCTTTCATCGAAGCTGCACCGGGAGTCCAGTTTGCTGGGCAAACTTCGCCGGGGTGCGATTCGGCAAACTGGTCTGCCTGAACAGTGCGCAGCACTTCGTCGATGTTACGGCCAACGTTGTTGTTGTTGATCGTGGCCGATTTCAAGACACCTTTGCCGTCGATGATGAACACGCCGCGCAGGCTGATACCTGCCTGTTCAATCAGCACGCCATAGCTGCGCGCAATGTCTTTCGTGATGTCGGCGAGCAGCGGATACTTGATTTCGCCGATGCCGCCCTTGTCGCGTGGAACTTCAGTCCACGCCAGATGGCTGAATTTGCTGTCGACTGAGCAACCCAGAACCTGGGCGCCGAGTTTTTCAAATTCTGCGGCTTTGTCTGAGAACGCGATAATCTCTGTCGGGCAGACGAATGTGAAGTCGAGCGGGTAAAAGAATAGTACTACGTACTTGCCTTTATAGTCGCTGAGCGAAACTTCTTTAAAATCTTTGCCCACCAGCGCTGTCGCCTTGAAATCGGGGGCTTTTTCACCTATCATTAACATGGGAACTCCTTATTATACTAAGTCTTATTTTCTACTTCGTAAAATATAAGACTTTTACTGCCTGACGGCAAAAAAAGTTTTTATCGTCACTTTGCCAGAGGCTACACCTCTGGCAAAGCGAGTACTCAACCGCCCGATTTGCCGGGGTTGTTCACTTTGCAGATATTGCGTATCAGATCTTCGCTGCCCGGTTCGGGTTTCCACAGCGCTTTGCCCTTCGCGTCGCGCAGCGAATGCGTCTTGCCGCCGATTTTAATCGTGATTACCTCAAGCGTGCCTTCGCCAGCAGAACGCAGCGCGGTGACATCGGCCTTGTCGCCGGTGCGAATGACAATCTTGCGCGTGTGCAGATACCATTTCGGCGCCAGCACCAGAGCCACGTTGACTCCGCTGCCAGTGACGAGTGTCATGCGCAACAGGTAATCCGCCGAGCGACCGCAGTAGTCTTCGTCGACATTGAGCACTGTACCGCTATAGGTTTCGGTTTTGGGCGCCGCAGAGAGCGGCAGAATCAGCAAAAAGAGCAGTGCCTGAAATTGTTTCATAGGGCCATGCGCAGGATCAATCCCCCTGCTGCAAGAATTACCGGATTTCCGTCACCGGTTTCACCGGTGACGGATAAATGATAACGGCCAGTTAGAAACGGTATTGCAGCATGATACGGATATCTTGCACGATCTGGCGCTCAACCTGAGACGCGTTTGTCGTTGCTACCAGCTTGCTCTGCTCCGGGTGCTGAATCAGAGAATAAGAGCCGACCTGGGTTTGTGTTGCTCCGGTAATGTTATTTTCGTGCAGCACTGACACGTCGGAGACGGCATACTCAACAATTGCCTTGATACGGTTCTGGAAATAATAGGAGCCCGAAACCGCAACTTCCCGTATCTGGTTCATCAGCAAATTACCGGTTGAATTTCCCGCGGTTCTGTTGTCAGACAGGAATCGGTATATGGTACCGTTGGTCGAACCTGAGTTATATCCAATTCCCGAATTTCCGAGAGCAATCACACTATACCGTAGCGCAACCTCAATCGGACTCAGGAAGGCACTGAGCTGTGCACGGCCACCCGGTATCGTCATCGTACCGAATTCATTGCTGAAGACGGCGGCGCTGGCTTCAATTTCTCCTGACAGAGTCATGCCCGCTGCTGCCAGAAGCATGCATACCCCCCGCTGATTATTCCAACTGCCAGCAATTCTGTACAAATCCGTTGGGGTAGCCCTGCGAACGCAAAAGCCGCAGCCCAATTTTCGCCTGTAGATCAGCAAAGAGTGGTAGGCCGCCACCCAAGAGAAGCGGAATACTCGTCATCGTCATATCGGTCACGAGCCTCGCCCGTAAAAAACTCTGTATTGTCTTACCGCCATCGAGATAAATTTTTTTCACACCTTCGCCGCGCAGGCGCCGCACCAGGTCTTCGGGAGCCTCGGCCGTGAGTTCTGCGGCGACGGTGGCAGGCAGCTGCGCCAGTGTGCGGCTCAGTACAACAACCCGTTTGCCCGCAAATGGCCAGCTCCCGAATTCAAGAACTTTCTCAAAGGTATTTCTACCCATGACGAGGCAATCGACATCGCGCATAAAATCCGCATAACCAAAGTCTTCACCCGAAATCTGGTATTGCGCAGCATGCAGCCACTCAATACCGCCATCCTTTTCGGCAATAAAACCATCGACACTCGCAGCGATATAGATTGATACTTTCATCATCCACCTTTTATTTAATCTACAACGTAGAATAACGTCAATATTTCTACGCTGTAGATTTTGTAAATCAGTTTACACACAGTGCCCCCGGCTGCGCCTGCGTGAATGCAAAATAAAAAGCCGGGGCGACCGAAGCGGGCGAAACTCAGCGACGAACGCATTCTCACCTGCGCGCTCGCCTTGTGCGCAAAAAGCGGTGTGGATGGTATGACCTTGCGCAGCCTCGCCCGCGAGCTCAAAGTCGACCCAATGGCGATCTACCATTATTTTCCCGACCGCAAGACACTGCTTTGGGCGGCGCTCGCGCAGACATACCGCGAACTGCCCGCCGAATTCACCCGCACGCGCGATGCGGCTGCCGACACGCTGGAACACCTCGACGCGTATCGCCGCATTTCAGGCCGGCAAATCGCACTCATGCTGTATCTTTTGGGATTGCGCAATATGCACCTGCCGCCGCTCGAAGCTTTCAATGCATCGCTGCTCGCCAATATCGAGCGCCTGTGCAGTAGCATTGAAGAGGCTGTGCTGCTGCGGGACTTGCTGATCGACTACACGCATGGTTACGCGGTCGCAGCTCAGCATTTCACACCGACGGAGAGGCGCTCAGCAGAAAAGACTTACCGCACAGCCGTGTTGCGCATACTTAGCACGGCAAAATAGAGCAGCCGCGATCTGCTTTTCCGGCTGTCACGGTATTTGGCGATGCCGGCAATGAATACTCTCGAGACTGATAAGGCCGCCTTAAAAGAAGCGATCCGCAAATTTTCATACCGCGAAAACCATGCCGAACCGTTCACGCTGGCCTCAGGAAAAAAAAGCCCCTACTATTTCGATCTCAAGCAGACGCTTTTGCAGCCGCAGTTTCTCGCACTCGCCGGCCGCGTCGTGGCGCAGACGATTGCGCAGCATTACAAAGGCGATGTGGTCGCGGCCGGGTTAACGATGGGTGCCGACCCCATTATCTATGCAGCCTGCCTTGCGGGGGTGAATCCGCCTAACCTCATACCCGCGATCGTGCGCAAAGAAGCCAAAGACCACGGCACAGGCAAAAAAATCGAAATGCTGAAAGGCATCGATACGGCGACGCCCTGCGTGATGGTCGACGACGTGATCACGACTGCCGGCTCAACGCTCAAGGCATTTGCCGCAATGTGCGAAGCGGGCTTCAGCGTGAGGCACGCGGTGTGCATTCTCGACCGCGGCGAAGGCGGTCGAGATGCACTCAAAGAAAACGGCGTCGAACTGCTTTCGGTTTTCAGTGCTGCGGAGTTTAAACAAGCATAATGGCCACGATGAAAATTCTGTTCCGCAATGTCGGATATGCTTTGCTGCTGACTTTTGCGAGCGTGATGCTGAATCATTTCCTGGGGTTCAACACAGCGCGGCACGACATCGGCGACATCACGCGCAACGCGGTGACGATTGTCTTCTGGTGTTCAATTTTTCTCACGATCGTGCAGGTGCGCTCTGCAGCGGGCGCCGAACATAATTTTCTCAATGCCTTCCGCAGCGGCACAATGTACTCGGTTCTTTATTCCGCCGGATTTTCTCTTTTTATGGTCCTGTACCAGAAAGTGATCAATCCGCAGTTTTACCCGACATTCCGCCAGTACTTTGAAAGCAAACTCATCGCGTTGAAGCTTTCACCCGACCTGATTGCCTCGCGTATGCGGCAGTTCGACATGAGCTATAATGGCGACTTTCCGACGTACCTGCTGCTGTTTCTCTACATGGCGATGGGCGGCGTGATTCTCTCGGCGATTGCCGGGGCGATTTATAGAAAGCCAAAAAAGTAAAAACCACTTAGGGGTCGACTTAAGTCTACCCCTAAGTGGTTAAACTATTCTTACATACACAGAGCCTGAGCTCGCATGAGAGCCCTATCGCACAGCGGCTTAATACCCGGTATTTTGAAGCGATAGTATGCGCGACAGGCAACCGCGCCGTCAGGTTCATCTTTGCAGGAGCTTTTTATTAACTCCGCTTTCTTCTGAGCCGCATCCATGCGCACCTTAATTTCGGGGGTGTGCAGCGAGCCATCAGCGCAGGGATGTGATTCCCATGAGACAATACCGATCGGGCAATACTGGCGCAAGCGCGATCCTGCATCCATTCGTGCTGCTTCATGCGCTTCCTGTTCTTTTCGGGAACGGTCTTTTACCCCTTGCCTGGAAACCCCGGAAGCCGGGATAATAATCGTGTCATCGTCAATAAAGCCTTCTTTGATTTCTTCGGATTGAGAGACTACTACGCTGCTTTTCTTAACGCTGCAGGCGAGCAGGCACATAGCCACAAGTAATAGCAATGACCGGCGACACCCATTTTTGTGAATTGATAGAGCGGTAGTTTTTCCGGGCATTGTCCACTTGCGCCACAGTAAGAGGCAACGTCAATCAATCCGCCCACCGTAGCCTGCATGACAGCCTGACTAATATTTCGAAGCAAACACAAGTTAGGGGGTAGACTTAAGTCTACCCCTAACACGTGACCCGAAACATGAACAAAGCCTACGTCTATCTCATTATCAGCACCCTGTTATGGGGCGGAGTTTTTCACGTCATCAAATACCCGCTGGCAGTCGCACCGCCCTTCGTGCTGCTCATCACGCGCTTTACGCTCACGGGAATTCTTCTGCTGCCTTTCCTTTTGCGCAAACAAAACTACCGACTAATCCTGCAAGACGGTGTGCTGCGCGAAATCATCATCCTCTCGATCATCGGCATCTGCGGCTACAACATCCTGTTCACCTATGGCATGGGCCTGACCGAACCCGCGACGGGTTCGCTGATCATCGCGGCCAACCCGGTGATGACGACACTGATCGCGCGCGTGTGGAAAAAAGAAGCTGTGTCCCCGCTGCGCTGGTTTGGCATTGTGCTCGCGTTCGCGGGTCTGGCGTTCATTGTGTTTGAGGGCAAGCTCGTGAATGCGCTGAATCTGAAACTCGGCCCGGGAAACCTGATTCTGCTCGGTGCCCCCTTCATGTGGGCAATTTATTCGGTGCGCAGCCGCGATGTGCTCGCGCGCGTGCCGGCGACCGTATTCACCGCAGCCATTATATTACTTTCGCTGCCTCTGCAGGGAGCGATGGCGATCTACCAGTTTGACAGCTGGGGCTGGGCGTCCAACACCGGCTTCTGGCTCGGCATCGCGTACCTCGGCATTCTCGCGACCGGCGTGTCTTATCTGTTATGGAATGAAGGCGTGCGCCTGATCGGTGCCGCGCGCAGCTCCGTTTTTGTGAACCTGATTCCCGTCACCGCGCTCCTGATCGCCATGCTGCTCGGGCAACCGCTCTATATGCACCATTATCTCGGCGGATTGATTGTCGTACTGGGTGTTATTCTCGCCACGAGAAAATAGGCTGATTTCCTGTTCGGGGCATAGCCCCGAACAGGAAATCAGCTCTGGCTCTTTTTGTAGTCTACGGTCAGCATGCCGCAGAAACCCCAGTGGTCTTCTTCGATCTGCTGAATCACTATGTGCGTGTGCTCGGGCTTTTTACCGAGAATGCGCACGAGCGAATTGGTTACTTCTTTCA
>Ga0154020_10007486_pt1 | contig 12739 bp, 14 predicted proteins | sample Klosneuvirus_201_FD_109709 | JGI IMG/M metagenome (GOLD analysis project Ga0154020, IMG submission 109709) | Active sludge microbial communities from wastewater, Klosterneuburg, Austria - Klosneuvirus_20160825_MG | ecosystem: Engineered > WWTP > Aerobic digester > Activated sludge | place... | reverse complement strand
GAACAGGAGGAACTAATGAAACTAGTCAATCTGATCAAGGTCGGTGACGACACCAGAGACGGCGATACCGTCATCTATGTCTCAGCGGGGAATGGTTATTTCCCACGTTTTGGTCATCACCCCGTCCCAATCAATGAAGTGTATAAATTTGCCGATAGCGAAAAGCTATATGTCTGGGATGGCACGCTGTTGCGCCCCTCAGAACCAGAGGAGGGCGATATCGCCTACGGATCTAATGGTCGATATGCTGGCATGTACAGAGACGGGTGGTGGATGCTGACTGCACCGCTGTTATCTCTTACAGAAGAAGCAGAGACAGATGAAGAAGTCTATCAGTTGCGGATTGGGAATGTGGTGCTGGAAGTCGATCCGGTCGAGTTTGTTGCGGATAACCGCGAGTTGATTGATTCGATCATGGATGCGTACTTGTCTAGCAAAGAAGCTACTGAAAAGGATAAAACTCTTGTGTCAATCTTTGCCCATGAAGTTACCGGCACAGCGCCATTTAGAACTAGCATGCCTATCACTACTGGCACCCTAACGTTCTAAAAGAGAAAGCAGAGTGACAATCGCCACTCTGCTTTCTCTTTTGCCTAATCGTCGCTATCGGTGCTAGGTATGTCCCCGATCTCAGGAGGGGCGTAATCGCCAGGGTCGCCAACAACAATATTAAATTGCATAGACTTATTCATCTCAATCTCCTTTGCTGAATGTTTGATTTGTTTGATTCACTCCCTAGTTCAAGAGAAGCGTTTCTTCGGCAAGCTCAACCAACTCATCTTGATCAGTGCGTGGGTCGCCAGTTACTTCACCATTCATGCTCAATCTCCTTTGCTACACGTTCTTTGTTTCTCAGTAGCGACTTGCTACAGAAACAATAATATCATAATGTTCCTATTTGCACAATCGGACAAAAGACGTATTCGTAGAAGAGATTGAGAAGTGGATTGGTGGGTAGAACGGGAGACGCCGACCCCATTTCTAAGGTCGGCGTCTCTGGAAACAAATTGCCAGCAAATCAGGAATTGGAGATTGAGACTTCTGGCGAGATCAGTGTAGCATTGGTTATTGAGATTGTCAAGTAGGGGTTATGACTTAGATTTCTTAACACTTCCAGCGTTAGACTTAATCCGTGAAATCAACGCCTGCTCTACCCCGAAGCTCAACTCACCCTCTGCGTTATCAACCACCTTTTGGATAATCATTCGCTTCTTCTCTAGCAATTCAAAAATATCCATATCGATGGTGTTTTCACTTACCATGTAGTAACAGGTCACACTGTTCTTTTGCCCTAAGCGCCAAGCGCGATCTTCAGCTTGATCAAATGCCCCAGGTGTCCACGCTCCTAATTCTAAGAAGCACACATTGCTTGCCTGTGTCAGCGTCAACCCAACACCGGCAGCTTGAATGTTACCCACAAATAGGCGTATCTTAGGATCACCCTGAAATACATCTACCGCTTTCTGCCTGTCTTCATTCCTTGTCTCACCAGTGATTGAGACGGCAATCTTACCAAAGCGCTCCATTACTGCTTGCACTACAAACTTGTGAGTAGCGAATACAATCAGTTTCTCTCCACTCTCTAAGAAGTCTTCAATCCACTGGATAGCACCACAGTCAAGTTTACCAGCAGCGCTGGCTTGCTTGGCATACTCAATCTTAGCCAGAACATTCGTGTAATCTTTGCCAGCATTGCCAGTCGGCGCATTAATTGCCTTCTCAACCTCACCAATCGCTTCCTGGTAAAGTCTTTTGTGCTTTGCCGACAATTCTATTACCACGCTAGCTCTGCGTTTTGGTGGGAGTTCTGTTAACACATCTTCTTTTAGACGCCTGATAATGTATGGTTTACTGCGTTCATGCAGTTCTTCTAAATTGCTTGCCCCATTTACATCCAACCTTTTTCTACCATTGCCAGCAGAGACAAGTCTAGCGTTACAGTATCTTGACGCATACTCTTTAAACGTCCCCCATGCATGAGGATTGACCATGTTAAGTAATGTCCACAATTCCACTGGTCGATTCATGACGGGTGTTCCTGTCGCCAAGATCAAATGGGGAATTCCGTCAATGAGATCTCTAAATGCCTTAGTCCTACCAGCATCTCTATTTTTGACTAGATGAGCCTCATCCCCAATCACTATTTTGGGATCTAAGCTATGTAACGTGTCAACCCAATCTCCTAAGATGTCGTAGTTGATTATATAGATATCGGCGTAACTTAATGGATAAGTTGTTCTACCAGAGATTAACTCATAACTCTTGCGCTTGCCGTCTAGCATCCACTTGTCAATCTCTCTACCCCAGTTCAATTTGATGCTCGATGGGCACACAATGATTGCGGGTCGAATCTCAGGGTGTTCTTGTAGATAAGCAAGTGCCTGCAAGCTTTTGCCCAGACCCATGTCATCACCAAGTAAAGCGCGTCCACCTGATAACTCAAGGTATTTCACACCGGCTTTTTGGTAGCCTAGCAAGCTCCCCATAGCCAACTTAACATCGAAATCGCAATCGGTAGCTCTCCCAATCTCTGCAAGCACTTTCTGCTTATTGACGATCTTCTCAATCATTGGATCTAGTTTGATACCTTTTAACTCAAGATTAAGAAGGTGTGACGCAGAAGATAGAGGAATCAACCAATGCTTATCTTTTTCTTTCCACACACTTTCCGGTACTTTCGCCTTGAGCAACGAAGCAATATCGCCCTTCTCAATCCCTAAGACGATGCGTTTATTTTCCACCTTAGCGCTACCGACAACGTTACGATCAAACTGCAACTGTGGCTGATATGAGTTATGCTGACCATTAGCGACAGGTTTCTTGACCGGCGCAGGCAAAGCCCCAATCTCAGGCAATTTATAGCCATGTTTCTCGATCTGCTGGCTATAACCACCGCGATGGAGCATCTGCAAAGCATGATACGCTTGTGCTGGAGATAGCGAATCCCTAGTCCTCACCTGATCGGCTAAAGAGCGACCAAAACCCTGATCGCGCTCCTTAAACCCACCACTGCTAACCACAGCCATCAGCGACTTTTTAATCTCCTGTATCACACTTTGCATCTACCGCTCCTTCCTCTATCTCCACAATCAGCTATCCCAATTGTATCATATCATATACGCCTATCCAATCTCTATTGTAGCAAATGGGAACATTTTCCACATCAGCCAAACGACTTATTTACCTACAATCGGAAACAACACCCTATACTCTTCCCTCACCTCAATCTCATACTGATCACCATCTAATGATCCAATAATCGACCATTTATCGATCATCCTATCTGATGTGATATAGCCATCGACAACGACAAGCCCACCACCCAAATCGATTGAGTGATTGATAACGACACGGTCAGCAATCACGGAACCTTTGACGTGATAGGTGTACGGTTTTTCTCCAACTAAAGTGATGGTAAACCCTTCGCCGCGGCTAGAGACAACCTTTGCAATGTTCTGATAGTGTATAGGGATTGAGGTGTAGCCACTACCGGTTCTGTCGCCTGTTGATAGCACACCATAGACATAGCCATTGCAAACCAACGGTCCTCCGCTATCCCCTGGACCAACATAACTGCCAGGGGATGAATCGGTTTCGATGTGTCTATCCACGTAAACAATTGTCTCGGTGAGTACTTTTAAATACTTCTCTCTGATCTGGTTGCCATCGTAACCCCACCCATACACATGACAGACTTGCCCAATCACTGGATTGTCACTAGCGAGTGGAGCAAAGTCAATGATTGCCTGCGTACCAGAAACTTCCCTGCGCTGTGATTGTTCTAGGCGCAATAAGACAACATCCTGGTAAACATAGATTGGGAGGGATAGCTTCACCCAATCCGTTACCGTTGCCACCTCAGTCACAAGCAGATGCCTTTCCCCATCGTGATCGGTTAGGCTATAGTCGCCTGCACGTACCCAAAGCTTTTCTGCTGGCTCCATATAGTAGCCTGTATTGGTGGTCGGATCGACACAGTGACGACAGGTCAACACCCAATCCGCTTCGCTTGTGTCAATCACTGAGGACAACTGCTCAACGGTGTAGGTTGGCATCATAGCGGTAAATAGTGATTCCTCATCGACAATCACCCCACCCGACCTAGCTGCCACCCTAACCATGTAGGCTTGTCTATGCGCAACGTTGCCGCCAATGATTGATGGATCTGCCACTACAATAGTAAACAGCGCCACAAACAATCCTGTGGCTATAAGTAATGAAGTAATCAAACGGTGCATGGTTCTTCCTCCTGAAAAACAAAACGCTCTCGCTGAACAGTAGTCAACGAAAGCGTTTTGCGTAAGGGGTATTTTGTTGTAGATTGGATGGCTTTAGGCTAACACCTCAATCCCTAAATCGCGATGCGCCTTATGTACTTTCCCAATCTCCACATCCAACTGTTCTTGGTTCACAACCCCAATCGCACCATTGCGATTTTTCAAGATTTTAATTCCTTCTGGAGTCGTGATATAGACAAGCTTTGCTTTATTGATTGGCTCGGTTTGCTTTCCGTCGATTTGATGGTAGGTTATATCTATTAGAGTGATAACCTTGTGCGTTTTTGCGATGTCATTCTTTGTTAGATGCAACACATCAACTTTTTTACTCTTCTTCATCTCAATCTCCTTTATTGTAGAAACACTATCGATTACTTGTTTCCATTTTACCGCAAAAATAGAAACGAGTAATCCGTCAAAAGACTTAGATCTTCACTTCTACCATCTTCTGCTCGACCTTGCAGTCAATCTCTTTACCATCGACGTTGATCTTCATGGTGCAGTCCTCAATCGATGAGAATTCGGTGAACCACACTTGACCAACTAGCACTGCGAATTTGATTGTGGCTAAGTCTAATTGCAACTTGCGCACGGTTGTCACAGTAGCATCTGTCATGTCAATTAGCCAATGCTCAAACGATTCATCTAGTGCCTTTTTTAGCATCTCCACTTCCTCAATGTATGGAGCCATCAGCGCAGCCGCAGGAGTCAACTTGCCCGATTCCATGCGCTTCTTGGTATCGTTCACAGAAGGCAAAGCAGAGTATCCCTTCAGCGAAACCTTGAGTTCTTTCGCCAGATAAAAGTCTGACGATTCAGCGCTATCACTCTTCGGGTTGAAACCATTGTACTCGGTGATCCCTTGCTCTTTCAGCCAATCTGTTACTTCAGCACCATAGAGTTCCACGAAACCAGCAGATTGCTTCGGGAATAGTTCTTTCCGATAGTGGTCATAGACCTTCTTTGCCGCTTGCTCATTCAGTAGCTTCCACTCTAACTCAAACATATCTGTAGCTGATGGCGCTTTGACCATCATACGGTTGACGACTGGGATCAAGTTGATATTGAACAACACCACATCATTGGCAAAATCAAACTCAACTGCTTTGCTGTCTAATCGTCCTTCGCTGATGGCGTGATGGATTCGACCGCTGGTGATGTAAGATAGTCGCAACGGCAACACATCCACGTTGACCATACCATCTTTGACAATGGCATAGTTGCGATAAACAAAGGTTGGGAACATTGAACACCGCAATGATTTAGGAATCAGTGGAAGCACACCTAAATCGACTACACCAATCTTGCGCACGCGGATTGAGATGTTCGCTCGATCTTCAGCCACAACCAAGCCTGACAAAGAGTAGCCACCAACTGGATCTGGGAAGAATTTCAATTCAGGTGTTTCCGCCTTAGCCACAAGCTTTTGCAAATGAACCAATGCAGCCTTTGCGTTATCTAGTTCCCCACCATCAAGCATCTCTTTTACCGCTTCAATATCGTCCTGCTTCACCTTGCCAACAGTCGATTCCCGTTGTCGGGAAATACGGTTGTAATTAAACGCATGGTGATCAAGCAACACCTTATCATCATCGGTCAACATCTCAAGAAGTTCTAGCACCGTGAAAGCATCATCACGCGGCACGGCATTAGGATCGTAGCCATCAATCAACCGCAAGTTGGAATCAAAAACAGCACTCTTGGCATCCTCTTGGATAGCGGTGTACTTATCTTTGCCAAAACAACTACTAAACTGCTTGATGAATTTGACATCGCCCAAGTAGCGCAGGATTGGAAAGATGACATCTGGCATCATACGAGTCGAATAGAGCGACAGAGCAGCGTACAGTGCCATTTCAGGAACCGCAGATGATTCCTTCTGATTGGTTGCCGACAGATAGTAAACACTAGACACATTGGCAGGAACGTAGGCAAACCCGTTGTCGTAGGAGATTGACAAGAGTTCTTTGTCACCAATGGCAAAGACAAAGAATCCAACCGGCGCACAGGAGATTGGAACAGTTCGACGTGGCGCACCACTAATCGGCTTGGTGATTGCCTGCTCGAATAGCGGATCGTAGCGATCAAAGTCTTTGGCAAAGATGTGCGATCCACCCATCTGTTCAGCGATTAGCGCCAAGCGCTCACGGTCTGCATAGTACCCATACTCAACTACCGTAGCCGACGAAGCAACTACACCAGCGGCAGAGGTAGCAATTTGATTTTGCATCCACTGATTGTCAACACCATCTGACATGAAGAAGACCGCGAAGACATCGTTGCCAGTTTTCTGCTCTACCCGCTTCATCACGTTGGATGTTTCATCTAATGGTTCAACAAACCCCGTCAACCCGATTGGCTGAAGCCAGCGATCAATTGCCTTGTTCATGCTATTCAGATCGGCTAAGGTTGCCACCGGCTCACCTTCAACCAACACACCATATTGCCCCTTGCCGCTGAACCAAATGATTGAGACGGTATCCTTCGGTCCAAGTAGTTTAGGCAACTTGCTCTTTAATTGTTGGCGGATCTGCGGTAATTCACTAGCCATACTACCAGAGCAATCAATGATGATGATGTGATTGACTGCGCTAGGGGCAGGTTGTGTTTCATAGCCCTCGATGGCGATTCGATTCAGGTATAGGTTGTCAGATAATTTGATACTCAAGCTATTCTCCTTTATTTGTGTTTGATATTCTCAATCAGCAGCGTAGCGATCAACATCAGGATTTTTCCGATCCCAATTACCGCAAGCGTCATTGCTTTGCTATCGCCAGACCAGAACGCTTTTTCAGCATCGCGAAGTAATTGTGACTCCTGTTGTAAAATGTACGTTCGTGTGCTATGTCGCTCATCGGCACTATTGCGCAAATAATCCATTCTTCTCAATCTCCTTTCTCGCCTACTTTGGCAAATATACAGCAATCAATTCTTTGACTTTTTCTCGGCTATCCCCTTTACAGGAGATGTTACGCTGAACGTTGACTTCGACAATCTGGTCGGCATTGCGATAGAGTTCTCTTGTTATCGGCAGATCGTGATTGTGAATGATAATGTGAACACCCTTTGCGCTTAGTTCTTCTGCGGTTTTGGCTAGTCTGATTTGATCCGGCATATCAAAGCCACCTTTGGCGTAACTGGTAAAGCTTGACGTTGCAGAGATTGGGACATAAGGTGGGTCGCAATAGATGACCTCACCATATTTAGCCTTACGCATAACATTTTCAAAGTCGTCATGCCACAGATCGACATGACAGCTATTTAGCTTCAAACTCATTAGCGTAACATCTGCTATTGGTAGATATGGCTTTTTATAGTAACCATACGGCACATTAAAATCACCATTCTTGTTGTAGCGACACAACCCGTTATAACCATGCCGATTCAAGTAGACAAACATAGCAGATCTACGGATAGAGCAATCCCGAATCATATTGAAGACATTCCTTGCCCCATAGTAATCCGTCTCTGTTTTACAGATCTCCCATATGTCATTCAAATCATTGATCAATTGGTCTGGATCTTCTTTGATGCACTGATACAGACAAATCAAATCTTTATTGACATCGCCAAGCACGTACTCCTTATACTCAGTATTTAGGAACACATTCGCCCCACCGACAAACGGCTCAATCAATCTGTCGCACTCGCTCGGAGGAGGCAAAACTGATTTAATCACTTCGATCAGTTTGCCTTTTCCTCCTGCCCATTTTATGGGCGATTTCACTTCTTTTCGGCTTTCAATGTAGCAAAGCGATCACTAATCACCTTGCTCATCTTAGTTTTCGCCTCAACATCGTCACTATAGTCTCCACCGATTGCTACTCTGCATTCATCCTCAGAGCTATACAGATTCTTAGCCATGCACCACTTCACTGTTGTCTCCACCTGGACCCAAGCCGACCACTTGCCAAACATCTCAGTGGCGCTTTGTGGTTTCCACTCACTTTTCATGATGTCGTATAGATTTTTCGCTGCATCTCGATCTTTAAACTTCTTTGCGCAAACAGAATCATTCTGCGCCTTGATCTCAAGCTTTGTAGCCCACTCAATCGCCTCATCAGCCGAAGCGAATCTTGGCGCTTTAGTCTGTGGTACAGACTGTTGTTGTACCTGCTGCTTTTGCGGTGGTTGTTGTTTTCCCGTTACCTTAATCTCAGTCGCGACACCATTCTGTTTGCGCAAGATTTCATCTTCCAACGCTTGCGCCTCTGGACTTAACCAAAGAACACCTGCCAAATCCTTTTTGCTATGACCGTTATCCAGCATTTCGCCGTGCTTGCGCAGCACACGGAAGGATGGGCACTCATGATATAAACCAGCATCAATCACATCTTGACGCTCTGCCTCAATGATGCGCTGATACTCACCGTTGTTCCAATCAACCTTCTCACGCATAAAGGTAGGCAACATGTGTGACTCAGATTGATATACAGCCAGCGTCTTGTTTGGCATCTTTGCGTTGTACAGGTACAGCACGGGATTCTTTTTCCCGTTACTCCCCACCTTCTTTGTCATACTGATCGCATAACCGTCAACCAGTTGGGCATCATGACCTTCTGGCACATTATCTTCTTCAACGTCCCGCGCCACAGCTAACTTGATCATGGAGACATCACGCTTTAGCCGAGCCATCTCTAACAGAATTTGATTAAGCATATCTTCTACAACCATCTACACATCTCCTTTTTGATACAAATAGAATCAACTTTTCGCTTAGACCTAATTATATCACACAATATTGAGTCCTAGAAACAGACAAAAGACGTAGATTCCAAAATCATCAAAAACTAAGCATTATCATTTATGTAGTGTTCAATATTTGCGCTCCTTATCTGTATTCTGCTATCATACAAATAGTTGAATATAGTACTGCGGTACTAGAGTGTTTCCATGCACAATGATGATATCAATGATACTGGAAGCATTACGCACTTTAGCGTTACCATTCGCAACATCGCAGTCATGCATTGAATTAGAGAAGGAGGGACGTATGAGTGTACAATTAGGAGAAATTTGTCCAGAAGATCTTTTGCAAGTGTTGCAAGAGGTTGACCGTATCTTATGTGGAAACGATACGGCTATAGGGATTCTGGACAACATGGGGGAGCATATCATGAGAACGTTCGACTGGAAATTATTTTCAGCTAGACTTCTGAAACGCAGGGAGCAACTTGGCTACAACATCCAAGATATGGATAGTATGATTAAAATTCACTGATTTTGTGTACATATGTTGACAAATAGTAACTTCTGTGTTATCATATGTTCTATGAAATTAAGTGACTACGCTAGAAAAACAGGTGTCCATTATCGCACTGCCTATCGTTGGTATCAGTCGGGGCAAATCAAGGGCTACCAGACCGATACGGGAACGATAATTATTACAGAGCAGGACGATAATCAGAAGTCCTTGAAAGTAGCCGTTTACGCAAGGGTTTCATCCTCCGAAAACAAAAGCAACTTGGATAGTCAAGCCGATAGGTTAACAGCCTACTGCGCGGCAAAGGGCTATCAGGTGGCAAAGGTTGTCAAGGAGATAGGTTCGGGCGTAAACGACAATCGGCAAAAACTAATTGATTTACTAGGTGACGAAACCATTACCTTGATCGTCGTTGAGCACTATCGAAATGTTTGTGATTCTTCTGCTTGCTTTAGGCTAATCGGAGCCGCAATGAAATCGGCAAAGAGAAGAATCGAATTACTTATCTCGGAGGGGTATGATGTATAGCAAACGGGGAGACTTGCTAAATAGCCCCAACCATGAATTACTGGATGATTTTTTAATTCACGAGTTGACCATAGCGGAATTGATTCGTAAGTATGGTTACACGCGAGATGTTATCAGGAAGTTCCTGGAACAATATTTGCCAACCGAGTACATCACCGAGCGTGCTACCAACCACATGGCGCGACTCAATTTTGGTATACCGTCCTGGAATGCTGGTGTTACCGGAGAATCTTCCCATGTGCATGGCAGAGATGTTAGTCAGGAAACACGCCTAAAAATATCGAAGGCAAATACAGGAAAGAGGCATAGTCATACCAGCGCAACAAGGCAGAGGATTTCCAAGACTCTATCCTCTAAGATAAATCAGTCACCCATTGGTAGACAACGATGGGAGCAAGGATGGTTCTCTTCTAAGAAGAATGATAAAAAGTTTTTCTATCGAAGTTCGTTTGAGCGAAGCGTAATTGCTGATCTGGAGAATAGTCACTCTGTCCATTCCTATGATGTTGAACCGTTTTGCATTCAGTGGCAAGCCCAGGATGGTGGAGCAAGATTCTACACGCCCGATATTTTGGTTAACCTATCAAATGGAAATCGTATTCTCATTGAAATAAAACCATCCTTCAAAGTAAAAAGAGACGAAGTCGTAAGGGCGAAAATAAGAGCAGCCTATGCTTGGTGCAGAAGTAACGATTGCAAATTCAGACTGATTACCGAGAAGAACCTAAACAGAGTAGAACGGATTATAAATGCAGTTGGTTGAACAGCACGTCATCAAACCGAATAGCCCATTTTGGCAAGTGGTTGACACGGCTGCGTTCGCGTCTAAGAACCTGTACAATCTTGCCCTGTACGAGATGCGGCAAAAGTTCTTCGTGAGTGGGTTCACCCATTCCTATGAATCACTCTACCATCTAGTTAAGGGCTGTGACGCCTACAAGGGCTTACCCGCCAAGGTGTCACAGCAGGTACTTAAGGTCTTAGACAAGGCTTGGAAGGGTTATTTTGCTGCACACAGAGAGTGGCAAAAAGACCCTTCAAAATTCTTGTCTGAACCAAAGATCCCACACTACAAAGATAAGACGGACGGGCGCAATGTTTTGACCTACACCATTCAGGCGATTAGCTCCAAGCTGCTGCGTATCGGTCAGGTTGCGCCGTCCGGTCTGTCTGGTGTGCTCATTAAAACCAGACAGACCGCTGTCGATTGTGTTCGGATCGTCCCAAAGAAAACGCATTACGTTATAGAAGTCATCTACACAAAAGAGGTTGAGCCTGCTGATCTGGACTACACCTTTGCGGCTGGCATAGACCTGGGATTGAATAACTTAGCGGTGATAGCATCAAACAAATCAGGCTTTCAGCCTGTAGTCGTTAACGGTCGCCCACTAAAGTCAATCAACCAGTTCTATAACAAGCGCAAGGCAGAGTTACAATCAATCCTTGGATCTGAAAAAGCAAAGTCACACCGAATTGACCGCTTGACCGACAAGCGCAATCGTCGCATTAACCATTACCTGCACGCCACCAGTCGCAAGGTTGTTGATCTGCTGGTTGCCGATGGCATTGGCGTGGTTGTGGTCGGCAAAAACAACGGCTGGAAGCAAGAGATCGGGATCGGCAAGCGCAATAACCAGAACTTTGTTTCGATCCCTCATGCTCGCTTCATTGAGATGTTAACGTACAAAGCTGAATTGGTTGGCGTCAAGGTTGTTCTAACCGAAGAGAGCCACACATCAAAATGCTCTTTCTTGGATATGGAACCCATTTGCCACCAAGAGAAATACGCAGGTAAGCGCATTAAGCGCGGGCTGTTCCGCAGTTCTATGGGAAAGCTCATCAACGCCGATCTGAACGGCGCATACAACATTATCAGAAAAGTAGCTCCTGGGGCTTTTAGCCAGGGAGTAGAGGGTGTTGTAGTTCACCCATCGCCATTAGGCGTAAACTAGACCGATGTACACATTTGTACATGAGTTTAGATACTATACTTGTAAAAATGAAAAATGTCCACGGCAAGCGCAGATTAGAGATTATGCGGTACGAGAGTACATCCAAAAAGCCATTGAAATCTTGTCATCACAGGCGCACATTGACCTACCAGAAGGACTACTTGACGCTGAGAAGCGCAGGGAAGAGATACAGTCAGAGATTAATGCACTAAAAAGTCGCGCCCTAGAATTAGAAGAGAACAAAGGTATATTGCTCGATCTATTATTGGAAAAGCATATTAAAAAGGATGTGTATATTTCAAAGGTCGCTGATATAGAGCAGCAGATTGAGAGGTTGATGCTAGAGATTGACACGAAGGGGGATAGTCTCAATCAAATCGCTGACAAAGCTTCTATCTATGATCGACTAGACGAGATTCGTCAATCTGGACTATTGTACTTAGCTAGGGAGAAGGAAGATCCAGAGGCAGTATCGATGTGGATGAAGGCTCACTTTAGGATTTACGTGAAGCCAGGTAGAGGTGACAAGCGTGTACGGATTGACTATATTTAAGCAAAATTCTATATCTTCTTGCATAGTCGATAGGAGTGCGCTATGCAAGAAGATATAAACTTTTCGAGAGGTTTTCAGGAGATACGGAGAGGAACTGCCGAAAATTCAAGACCAGCATCGAACGCTTTTTCCATCGTCGCAATCACCAGATCCATCACTCCGTTTTCCAGTTGAGTCGCCAAGCTGGGATTAATCACCCGCACTACCTTTACAATCTCCCATACTG
>Ga0154020_10007485_pt1 | contig 12740 bp, 15 predicted proteins | sample Klosneuvirus_201_FD_109709 | JGI IMG/M metagenome (GOLD analysis project Ga0154020, IMG submission 109709) | Active sludge microbial communities from wastewater, Klosterneuburg, Austria - Klosneuvirus_20160825_MG | ecosystem: Engineered > WWTP > Aerobic digester > Activated sludge | place... | reverse complement strand
TGCTGGCGCTGGCGGTGCTGCTGTCCGATGGCGGGCCTGGGCTGGACGCCGAGGCGCTGGTGGCGGCGCGGGCGCGGGTGCCGCTGGCGCGCAAGGCGCGGGCGGCACGCTCGGCGGCGTCACGTGCCGACGCGGTGCTGGCCCGGGTGCCCTGGGACAGCGCCGACACCACCCGCGGCCAGGCCGTCCTCGCGCGCATGGCGTGCGCTGGCTGTCATGGCGACAAGGCCCGCGCCAAGCTGGGGGCGCCGCCGCTGCCCGACATCGCGCGCCGGCTGTCGCGGCAGCAGATCGCGCGCTGGGTCATCGCTCCGCCGACCGACAAGATGCCGAGCTACGCGGCCGCGATCTCGGTCCAGGAGCTGGCCGATCTGACCGCGGTCCTGGCAACTGCGCCTGCCACCCCGACGCCGAACCTCACACCATGATTTGACGTGGGCGCGCCGGCGCCCTACGATCCCGCCATGGCTGGCACTCTGATCGACCGTCCCGAGCGCGCGCGGCAGCTGGCGCGCGCCATCGCCTCCGACCTCACGCTGTATCACGAGGCCAAGATCGTCCAGGGCATCGAGAATGACACCCTGTTCGACGTCATGAAGGAGGAGATGGACGAAGGTCGCGCGCTGTTCAAGAGCCGCGTCACGCCCGAGATCTTCGCCATGAACATCTACGACCGCGCGCTGGTCGACGTGCTGGTGAAGTCGAAGGGCCACATCAAGTCGAAGATCTGGTAGCTGTCACGGCCTCCAGCTCGACGTTCACCGTGGGTCCCGAGGATGCCGGCGCGCGGCTCGACCAGTTCCTGGCCGCGCACGAGCCGGCGCTCACGCGCTCGCGCATCAAGAAGCTGATCGACGATGGCCACGTCCAGGTCGGTGGCGCCAGTGTCAAGGCTGGCCACAAGCTGAAGCGCGGCGAGGTGGTCGCCCTGGTGACGCCCGACGCGGCGCCGCTGCAGGCGCTGCCCGAGGACATCCCGCTCACGGTGCTGTTCGAGGACGCGCACTTGGTGGTGGTCGACAAGCCGCCCGGGCTGGTGGTGCACCCGGCGCCGGGCCACGCCGGCGGCACCCTGGTCAACGCGCTGCTGTTCAGGACCGCGGACCTGGCCGGCGTCGGCGGCGTGCTGCGCCCGGGGATCGTGCATCGCCTCGACAAGGACACCTCGGGCGTCATGGTGGTGACCAAGACCGACGCGGCGCACCTGGCGCTGTCGGCGCTGTTCAAGGCGCACACGCTGGACCGGCGCTACAAGGCCATCGTGCTGGGTGGCCCCAAGGCGGCCAGCGGGACCATCGACACCCTGTATGGCCGGCACCCCGTCGATCGCAAGCGCTTCTCCTCGAAGGTGGCGCGCGGCAAGCGTGCGGTCACGCACTGGCGCGTGCTGGAGCGGCTGCAGGGCGCCACGCTGATCGAGTGCAAGCTGGAGACCGGGCGCACGCACCAGATCAGGGTGCACATGAGCGACGCCGGCTGGCCGGTGCTGGGTGATCAGGTGTACGGGCGGGTGCCGGGGAAGGAGCTGGTGGTGCTGCGCGAGGTGTCGACGGAGCTGGGCCGGCAGGCGCTGCACGCGGCGACGCTGGAGCTCGAGCATCCGGTGACCGGGGTGGCGATGGCGTGGCGGAGCGAGCCGCCGACGGATTTCATGCGCGCGTTGGCGCGTTTGAGGCTGGGCAAATGAGCAACAGTGGGCCGAGCACGAGCACGAGCACGAGCACGAGCGCCGTGGTGTTGCGGGCGAAGGTGCTGGGCGGGCTCCGGCATGGCTTCTCGACGCGGCTGGGTGGGGTCTCGGTGGGGCGCTACGCGTCGTTGAACCTGTCGGCGGGGTGGGGCGACGAGGCCGAGGCGGTGGCGGAGAACCGGCGCCGGCTGGCGGCGGCGATCGGCTATCTGCCCGACCGGCTGCGCACGGTGAAGCAGGTGCACGGCACCGACGTGGTCGACGCCGAGGCGCCGCCCGAGCTGCCAACCGAGGACGACGGTCGGCCGCAGGCTGACGCGGTGCTGACGGTGGCGCGCGGGCGGGCGGTCGGGGTCTACACCGCCGACTGTGTGCCGGTGCTGCTGGCGCATCCGGCGACCGGCGCGGTGTGTGCGGTGCATGCGGGCTGGCGCGGGGCGGCGGCGGGGATCGTGACGCGGGCGGCGCTGACGCTGGCGGCGCGCGCGGGCGTCGCGGCGAGCCAGCTGCGGGCGGCGCTGGGGCCGTCGATCGGGCCGTGCTGCTTCGAGGTCGGGCGCGAGGTGGTGGCGGCGTTCGCGCAGCGCCACGGCGAGGAACTGGAGCGGCCCGGCAAGCCGGGGGGCAGCGGCAACCCGCGGCTGGATCTGTGGCGCGCGGTGGTGCTGGATCTGCTGCGCGCGGGCCTGCCCGAGGCGTCGATCGGCGCCGCGGGCGATGGCCAGCAGCCGCCGTGCACGACGTGCGAGCCGGAGCGCTTCTTCTCGTATCGCCGCGACGGCCGCGCCATCGGGCAGCAGCTCTCGGTCATCGTCAGCGCCGACTGACGCGGCGCTTCGAGGGGGCTACCGACGCAGCTCCTTGCCCTCGAGGTGCAGGACGCCGGCGGCGTCGAGCTGCACCCACTCGTCATAGTCGCCCCACAGGTTGCCGTCGGCCATGCGGTTGATCAGCCGGACGTGGAAGCGATTGTCGATGCGCTCGGGCACCTCGATCCTGCCGCTCACGGTGATCTGCGGATAGCCGGTCATGGTGTAGCTGCCGTCGGCGCGGAACTCGTAGTCGGCCGACCAGCCCAGGCCGCGCTCACCGTTGGGGCCGTCGGGGCCCTGGCCGCCGCCGTGCCACTTGCCGAGGAGCTCATCGGGGATCGCGGTCAACTTGGTCGGCTCCGGGTCATCGAGGTGCAGCTTGATGTCGGCCTTGCCCCCGGAGGCGTCCTGCGCTGGGGCGGTCGAGGTGGTCGCCGCGGGCGTGGTCGCCGCCGGCGGCGGCTTGCAGCACCCGGCCAGCAACGCCAGGCCGAGCACAGGCGCGAGCTTCATCATGGTGCCAGCATAGCGCAGGCTCAGCGCTCGAGCGCCTCCCAGGTGGCGTCCTCGATGACACGGCGATCGCCGATGGAGCCGGCGCGGTGCAGGCCGCCGACCTCCAGCGGCTCGTCGGCGCCTTCGACGGTGCGCAGGCGGCCGGTGACGCGCACGTGCCGGCCGCGCAGCTCGCGCGGCCAGCCGTCCAGGCCGGCCACGAAGACCGCGCCCGCATCGCGCACCACCACGGCGCCCTGCTTGGCGTCCTCGGCGACTCCCTCGATGACATCGCGCTTGCCTTCCATGGCTTCCTCCTGAGTCCAGACTATTGACAAGCCGACAAGTTCAAGCGAGGCGAAACGCCCTGCCTACCGCGCCGCCAGCCCGTAGCGCGTCATCAGGTCGCCGGTCACATAGTCGACCATCGAGCGCCCCTTGAGGTAGTCGATGCGCGCGCGCACCTCGCGGATCTGCGCGCTGCGCAGCGCATCCTGCCGCGCCAGCACGTCGAACAGCGTCGACCGCCCCACGTCATAGCGCGCCTTCTCGGCGTTCAGGTTCTCGACTCCCAGCGCCACGCCGCGCGCGGTGACGTCGAGCCGCTGCCGCGACGCGCGCAGCGAGTTGGCCAGCCGCACCACCTGCGACACCAGCAGCCGCTCGGCATCCGCGATCTGGAGCTTGCGCAGCCGCGCGCTGGCCCGGGTCGCCGCCACGCTGCCCTCGGCCGCCGTGGCGCCCAGCAGCATGGTGAACGACGCCCCCGCGGTGATGGTGAAGGTCTTGAACTTGACCAACCGATCGAAGGCGTCCCCCATGGTGTCGCCGCGCCCCAGCGGACCGGCCGCGACGTTGAAGTCCAGCGTGGGCCTGAGCGCGTCCCGCGCGACCTCGAGATCGATGTCGTCGAGCTGCTCCGAGCTGCGCAGGATGGCCAGCGCCGGGTTGCCCGCCAGCGCGCGCCTGAGGGTGTCCTCGACGTCGACGGGGTCGCCGCTGGCGGCCGGCAGGTCGACCGCGGCCAGGTAGATCTCGGTCGGCGAGATCTCCAGCCCCAGCGCCTCGCGCCCGGTCAGCGACAGGTCGGCCAGCGCGATCTCGCCCAGCACCACGGCCTCCTCGCGCTCGGCGATGGCCTGCTCGACCGCCAGGGCGTCGACCCGCGGCAGCCGACCCACGTCGACCTGGGCCTGCACCACCTCGAGCTGCTTGCGCGCCAGCTCCAGCGCGCTCTGGCGGATCTCGAGGTCGCGGTAGGCGAAGGCCAGCTCCCAGTAGCCGTCGATGACCTTCTGCAATTCGAGCAGCGCCTGCGCATCTCTGCGCACCTCGGCGGTGCTCTGCGCCGCGCGCGCGCGCCGCTCGGCCGCGCGCGCCACCGCGCTGCCGCGCCCGCGCAGCAGCGGATGCGCGAACGACAGCGTCAGGGCCGGCTCCCAGGAGTCGGAGGTCGACTCGCTGGTGCCCGACAGCGCGCCGGTGTCGATGAAGAACTGCTGGCGCGAGAAGGGCAGGTCGAACTTGATGCCCAGCGAGCCGCCCGAGCGCAGGGGCTTGACCAGGCCGACGCTGGTGTCGAGCTGATCATTGCCGGTGTTCTGGAACGGCGAGCCCGCCACCGGGTCGGAGCGGCGCCGGGTGTAGCGCGCGTCGGCGCTCAGGATCATGTCGTCGGCGCCGCCGGTCGCCATGGCCTGCGCGTGCGCGATGTCGACCTCGACCACGCTCTGCGCCAGCGTGGCGTTGGTCTTGAGCGCGGTGCGCAGCGCCTCGACCAGGGTCAGCGCGCGCGCCTTGACGCCCAGCTTGGCGGCGATCTCGGTGGTCGGGGTGGTGCTGGCCAGCGGCGCGGCTTCAGCCGCGACGCTGTCCGGCTCTGGCTTCGCGGTCGGCGCGGGCACCGGCTTGGCCACCGGCACGTCATCGGCCTGCGCGCGCGCGGCCAGCCCCCAGGTCGAAAGCCACATCAGCGCCACTCCGGCGGCGCTCGTCTTGTTCCACCTCAGCATGGCCAATCAGATGCAAGCCCGGCGCCCTGGCGTCAAGGGTTCCCTCGCCCTGGCCATCGTGTTACGTTGCGCCGGCTCGATCGGCAGTCCGACTGGAGGAGGGAGCCTTGGCCGGGATCACGCTCAGGACGTACACCTTCATCGACGACTTGCAGCCGCAGCTTGCCACCTTCATGGGCAAGACCGCGCGCGGCTTCCTGCCGGTGCCGCACCAGGCCTCGCTGTTCGTCGAGATTGCGCCGGGCATCGCGATCAACCGGGTCACCGACATCGCCCTCAAGGCGACGCGCGTGCAGCCGGCCATCCAGATCGTCGAGCGCGCCTACGGCCTGCTCGAGGTGCACCACGACTCGCAGGGCGAGGTCCGCTCGGCGGGCGAGGCCATCCTGTCGCACCTCGAGACCAAGGAAGACCAGCGCATCAAGCCCAAGCTGGCGACCAACCAGATCATCCGCGGCGTCGAGGCCTACCAGACCCAGATCATCAACAGGAACTCGCAGGGCATGATGATCCTGCCTGGCGAGTCGCTGTTCATCCTGGAGACCGACCCGGCCGGCTACGTCGCCTTCGCGGCCAACGAGGCCGAGAAGGCCGCCCGCGTCAGCCTGGTCCAGGTGGTGCCCTACGGCGCCTTCGGACGCCTCTACATGTCGGGCCCCGAGGCCGAGATCGACGAGGCCGCCAAGGCGGCCATCAAGGCGCTGGAGTCGCTGGGCGGCCTGTCAGGCGAAAAGTTCAAGGACAAATAAGCCGACTTTTTTGGCGGTAGTTCGAAAGGGAGAGATCGATGGCGGATGCGCTGGGAATGATCGAGACCAAGGGCTTCGTGGGCATGGTCGAGGCCTCGGATGCGATGGTCAAGGCGGCCAAGGTCGAGCTGGTCGGGTACGAGAAGATCGGCGGCGGCTATGTGACCGCGATCGTGCGTGGCGACGTCGCCGCGGTGAAGGCCGCGACCGAGGCCGGTCAGCGCGCCGCGGAGCGCGTCGGCGAGCTGGTCTCGGTCCACGTCATCCCGCGTCCGCACGGCAACATCGACGAGGTGCTGCCGCTGGGTCGTCAGGGCAAGCCCGAAGCGAAGAAGTAATGACCCTCGGCAAGGTCGTCGGCACCGTGGTGGCGTCGCAGAAGGAGGCGACCCTGGAGGGGTTGCGCCTGCTGCTCGTGCGCGCGTGCGACTTCGACGGCAAGCCGAGCGGATCGGCGGTGGTGGCGGCCGACGCGGTCGGGGCGGGCGTCGGCGAGGTCGTGCTGTATGCGGCCGGGTCGTCGGCGCGCCAGACCACGGTGACCAAGGATCGGCCGATCGATCACACCATCATGGCCATCGTCGATCTGATCGAGGTCGAAGGCCAGAGCCGCTACACCAAGGAGTAGTCGGTGAACCTGGACGAGAAGCGGATCCAGGAGATCGTCGAGCGCGTGATGGCGCGGCTGGGGCCAGGTGGCGGTTCGCCTGGGGCCAGCGCGCCGGCACGACCTCCGGCGGCCTCGGGCAGCGCCAGTGAATCGAAGCGCGAGGCCAACATCCCGCGCGGCAAGCTGGGCAGCCATGCCGACCCCGACAGCGCGGTCAAGGCGGCGCGCGCTGGCCATGAGTGGAACGAGCGCGCCTCGCTGGAGAAGCGCGCCAAGATCATCCAGGCCATGCGCGACGTCACGCGCAAGCACGTCCGCCAGCTGTCCGAGTACGCGGTCGCCGAGACCGGCTATGGCCGCGTCGACGACAAGGTCAGCAAGAACCTGCTGGTGGTCGAGAAGACGCCGGGCACCGAGATCCTGACCCCCATCGCCTACACCGGCGACGGCGGCATGACGCTGGTCGAGCGCGCCTCGTACGGCGTCATCGGGTCGATCACGCCGACCACCAACCCGACCGAGACCATCCTCAACAACGCCATCGGCATGATCGCCGGTGGCAACGGCGTCGTCTTCAACGTGCACCCCTACGCCAAGCAGACCTCGGCGTGGCACGTGCACATCCTGAACGAGGCCATCCAGGATGCTGGTGGGCCGACCACGCTGCTCAACCTCATCGCCGAGCCGTCGATCGAGACCGCGCAGGCGATGATGAAGCACCCCGGCGTGCGCCTGCTGGTGGTCACCGGCGGCGGCGCGGTGGTGACCGAGGCCATGAACTCGGGCAAGAAGGCCATCGCGGCCGGCCCGGGCAACCCGCCCGCCGTGGTCGACGAGACCGCGCGCCTGGATCAGGCCGCGCGGGGCATCGTGCAGGGCGGATCGATCGACAACAACATCATCTGCACCGCCGAGAAGGAGACCATCGCGGTGGCCTCGATCGCCGACCGGCTGATCGAGGAGCTCAAGCGCGCCGGCTGCTACTTGCTGAACGCGCGCCAGGTCACCCAGCTCGAGGGCGTCATCCTCAGCGACGGCGGCAAGCACATCAACCGCAAGTGGGTGGGCAAGAACGCCAGCGTGATCCTGCGCGAGATCGGCGTGCACACCTCGGACGACCCGCGCCTGATCCTGTGCGAGGTCGACGAGAAGCACCCCTTCGTGCAGCACGAGCTCCTGATGCCGGTGATGCCGCTGGTGCGGGTGCCCGACGTCACCGAGGCCATCGCCTGCGCCAAGCGCGTCGAGCACGGCTTCGCGCACACCGCGGTGATGTACTCGACCAACATCGAGAACCTGCACGCCATGGCGCGCATCATCAACACCAGCATCTTCGTCAAGAACGCCAGCAACCTGGCCGGCCTGGGCTTCGGCGGCGAGGGCTACACCTCGTTCACCATCGCGTCGCCGACCGGCGAGGGGCTGACCACGGCGCTGAACTTCACCCGCGTGCGGCGCTGCACGCTGCACGGGTACTTCCGCTTCGTCTAGCCCCCGCCATGTCGAACACCTTCCTGCAGGAGATCGACGCCACCATCATCCTCTGGGATGTGACCAAGTTCTCGCGCCTGGCGGCCGACATGGGCGCGCTCGAGCTGGCCTCGGCGCTGGAGCGCTTCTACGAGCACGTCGAGCGCTATGTGCAGCGCCACGGCGGGCGCATCGTGAAGTTCGTCGGCGACGCCGTGCTGTCGGTGGTGCTGGGCTCGGGCGACGTCGATCATGCCGGGCAGGCGCTGCTGGCCATCACCGAGGCCGCGCGCGAGCGGCAGAGCTGGCTCGACAGCTGCCTGGCCGCGGGTGCGCCGGCGATGGACTTCAAGGTGGTGGCGACCACCGGGTCGGTGCTGGCCGGGTATCTGGGCACGCCGACGGTGAAGTTCTGGGACGTCCTCGGCGAGCCGGTGATCACGGCTTTCAGGCTGGCCGGGGTCGCGGCCGAGCGCGACCAGTTCCACCTGTTCAGCGCCGAGCTGCTCGACGCCTGCCGGCTGCGCCCGGCCGCGAAGGAGCTGGAAGCCATCCAGGTCGGCGGCCGCCCGGTGCGGATCTTCCACCTGGAGCAGATCTAGTGCCGCGCGGGCGGAGCCAGCTTAACTAGATGGCCCGTCGCGCCGAGCGCACTGTCGCCGCCGCCAGCGAGCGCGCCCCCGCGCTGGCGCTGCTGGAGGTGAACTCGATCGCGCGCGGCGTGTTCTGCGTCGACGCCATGGTGAAGCGCGCGCCGGTCGAGCTCCTGATGTCGCGCACGGTGTCGCCGGGCAAGCACCTGACGCTGCTGGCCGGCGAGGTCGCGCCGGTCGAGGAGGCCATGGCCGCGGGTATCGCCGCCGCCGGCGCCGCCCTGGTCGACCGCCTGCTGCTGCCCTATGCCCACGCCGCCCTGGCCCCCGCCATCGGCGGCCTGGTGCTGCCCGGCCCGCTGTCCGCGGTCGCCATCATCGAGACCTTCACGGTGGCCGCCACGCTGCAGGCCGCCGACGCCGCCTGCAAGGCCGCCGAGGTCGCCCTGGTCGAGATGCGCCTCGGCCAGGGGCTGGGCGGCAAGGCGTTCTTCACGCTGAGCGGCGAGCTGACGGATCTGGAGGCGGCGGTGGCGGCCGCGGTCGCTGCCATCGACCCGGGGCTGCTGTTCGGCCGCGAGATCATCGCGGCGCCGCACGAGGATCTGCGCGAGAAGCTGCTGTTCTAGGCTGCAGCGCGCGCCCTGCGCTGGGGCGCCGTCTGGTCAGGCCGAGGCGGTGCTGCGCGGCGCCATCGAGGTCGGCGCCGACGCCGTGGACGGCCGGCCGACCAGCGTGCTGGCCAGCTGGCTGACGGTGCTGGCGGCGCCGTCGCTGCTGCTGCGCAGGGCGCGCAGCAGGACGCGCACGGTCTGCTCGCCGCGCTCGAAGCTGTCGTCGCCGAGCAGCTGCGCGCGCTCGGCCAGCTTGCGCGTGAAGCGGCTGGCGCTCTTCGACCAGGCCTCGAACAGGTCGAGGGCGGCGCCGATGGCCTCCTTGGCCTCGCTGCCGACGTCGCGCAGGATGCCGACGCCGGTGCTCGCGCTGCGCTCGGCCATGCCGGTGCCCAGCAGCATCAGCGCCGGCACCAGCCCCTCGCGCGCCTCGGCTCCGATGAGCTCCGTGACCTCGCGCCGCGTCTTCTCGTTCAGGATCGTCGTCTCCGCCATGTTTGCGTCCTCCTGGCGCGCAGTCTCGTCGCCAGCGGTGACGGACGAGGCGCACCAGGGTCACGGCTTGGCGAGCCATCACGCCTTGGCTCCGCCGACGTTGGCTTGCGCTATGATCCGGGGGCAATGGCGGGGGGGACCACCATGGGGACCAGCGGGACCGAGGACACGCTGCTGCCGGCGTCGCCGGCGGAGAGTCCGGCGGTGGCGCATGTGCGGCCAGAGTCGCGGCTGGGGCGCGGCGACCGGGTCGATCGGTACGACGTCGTCGACTATGTCGGGGCCGGCGGCATGGGCGTGGTGTACCGGGCGCGTGACCGCATGCTCGGGCGCGAGGTCGCCATCAAGATGCTGCGCGGACCGGCGCCAGGGACCGACTCGTGCGGCCTGATGTGCTCGCTCCTGATGCGCGAGGCACAGACCATGGCGCGCCTGTCGCACCCCAACCTGATCACGGTGCATGACGTCGGTGAGTTCCGCGGCTGTGTCTACCTCGCCATGGAGTTCATCGATGGCGTGACCCTGCGGGTGTGGGCTCGCGAGCCGTCGCGCGGCTGGCGCCAGCGGCTGGACGTCCTGCTCGCGGGGGGGCGCGGGCTGGCCGCGGCGCACGCCGCGCAGGTGGTGCATCGCGACTTCAAACCCGACAACGTCCTCATCAGCGGTCAGGGCCGGGTCGTGGTCACCGACTTCGGGCTGGCGCGCCGCAGCGGTGACCTCGACGAGCCGGCGGTGTCGTGTGGCTGCGCGCCCGGCAGCCCTGTGACGCTGGACCCCGACGCCCAGGTCGGCACGCCCCCGTACATGTCGCCCGAGCAACACGATGGCGCCCCGGTCGACGCGCGCAGCGACCAGTTCGGCTTCGCCGCCAGCGCCTGGGAGGTGCTGTCGGGCAGCGCGCCGTTCGTGGGTGGCTCGCTGGCCGAGCTGCGTGCCGCCAAGCAGGCTCAGGCGCTGGTGACGCCCCCCGAGAGCGCGCTCCCGGCCGCCGTGGCCACCGTGCTGCGGCGCGCGCTGCGCGAGTCGGCCAGCACGCGCTACGTGTCGATGACCGACCTGCTCGATCGGCTGGCCGCCGCCGCCGGCTGAGGGTCCCGGGAGCGCGCCGGGATTGCAGCCATCGCGCCGCGTCATGCAGGGACTGCGACCTTCCGCCCGCCCGGGGCGGACATCTCGCTGGTCCGCGGCATGCAGCTCCATGGGCATGGCGTCGGCCGAGGAGGTTGCCATGTTGAATTCACGAACCCTCGTCGAGCTCTACCAGCACAGCTGCCGGGACAACGCGGAGCGTCCGGCGTTCGGCACCCGCCGTCCGCACGGCTGGGAGTGGCTCCGCTATGGCGAGCTCGGGCAGCGCATCGACGCGGCGCGCGTCGGCCTGGCCAGCCTGGGCGTGGGACCTGGTGACAAGGTCGCGATCATCGCGCGCAATCGCGTCGAGTGGCCCATCGCCTGCTATGCGGCGGCGGGCCTCGGCGCCGTGGTCGTGCCCATGTACGAGAAGCAGCTGCCCAGCGAGTGGCGCTTCATCCTGGGCGACGCCGGCGTCAAGGTGGCGCTGGTCTCGGGCACGCTGGCCTTCGCGGCGGTGACCGCGATGCAGGCCGAGTTGCTCGAGCTCGACCATGTGGTCGGCCTCGACCAGCCCGAGGAGGATCCGCGCTCGTGGGCCGCCCTGGAGCGCCTGGGCACGGCGGCCGAGCTGCCCGCCGTCAGCCCCTCGCCCGACGCCGTGGCGCAGATCATCTACACCTCGGGCACCACCGGCCTGCCCAAGGGCGTGCTCCTGACCCACGGCAACTTCGTCGCCGACATCGACGCCATGCGCAAGGTCTTCCCCATCGAGCCCGAGGAGCGCACCGTCTCGTTCCTGCCCTGGGCCCACGTGCTGGGCCAGATCGGCGAGCTGCACCACGGCGTGGCCGTGGGCATCTCGATGGCCCTCAACGACGAGCTGACGCGCCTGCTCGAGGACATCAAGGAGGTGCGACCGACCCTGCTGGTCGCGGTGCCCAGCGTGTTCAACCGCATCCACGCCAGCGTGGTGCGCCAGATCGCGCACAAGTCCAAGCTGGTGCAGCGGCTGTTCGCCGACGGCCTGGCCACCGCGACGCACCAGCACCACGGTGACCATGTCGGGCTGCTCGAGCGCCTCGAGCTGGCGGTCGACGATCGGCTCATCCTGGCCAAGGTGCGCGACAAGCTGGGCGGCCGCCTCAAGTGGGTGTTCTGCGGCGGCGCCTCGCTGGGGCGCGAGGTCGCCGAGTTCATCGACTCGCTCGGCATCACGGTGCACGAGGGCTATGGTCTGACCGAGAGCAGCTGCACCGCCACGCTGCAGCCCAAGGGGGCGCGCAAGATCGGCACCGCGGGCCAGCCGCTGCCCGGCGTCATGGTGGACATCGACACCCTGGTCACCGGCGATCCGCGCGTCGGCGAGATCGTGATCTACGGCCCCATCGTGATGAAGGGCTATCACAACCGCCCGCGCGAGAACGCCGCGGCGTTCACCCCCGATGGTGGCCTGCGCACGGGCGATCTCGGCTACTTCGACGACGACGGCTACCTCATCATCACCGGGCGCATCAAGGAGCAGTTCAAGCTCGACAACGGCAAGTACGTCATGCCGATGCCCATCGAGGAGGCCATCAAGCTGTCGCCGTACATCAAGAACGTCGTCCTGCACGGCGCCAACCGGCCCTACTGCGTCGCGCTGCTGGTGCCCGACGTCGCCGCCATCGCCGAGTGGGCCGCCGCCACCGGCATCACGCTGGGCGACCTGACCCAGGACGCCGGGCTGCACCAGCTGCTCGCGCGCGAGGTCAACCAGCGCTGCCAGGACTTCCCGGCCTTCCAGCGGCCCAAGGCGCTGGCCGTCGTCGGCGAGGACTTCAGCACCGACAACGGCCTGCTGACACCGACGCTGAAGCTGAAGCGCCAGCGCGTCGTGGAGCGCTACGCCGACCGCCTGGAGCAGCTGTACCAGCCGTCGGCCGGCGACCACGGCGCCGCGGCGCCGTAGCGCAGGTCAGGCCGGCGTCGCCGCCAGCCCGAAGGCCTCGGCCACCAGCTGGTATGACCGGATGCGTGCCGCCGGGTCGAAGGCGTGGGTCACGATCATGACCTCGTCGGCGCGGGCGCGCGCGGCGATGGCCGAGATGCGCGCGTGCACCTGCGCGGGTGTGCCCACGATCTGCAGC
>Ga0154020_10007484_pt1 | contig 12741 bp, 9 predicted proteins | sample Klosneuvirus_201_FD_109709 | JGI IMG/M metagenome (GOLD analysis project Ga0154020, IMG submission 109709) | Active sludge microbial communities from wastewater, Klosterneuburg, Austria - Klosneuvirus_20160825_MG | ecosystem: Engineered > WWTP > Aerobic digester > Activated sludge | place... | reverse complement strand
TGCCGCGGCACTGCCGGCGCCCTCTTTTGGCCAACCCATCACCGCGCCAGGCCGTGCGGTGGCGCGCGCGGACGTCGAACAGGAAATCCCTGCCACGTTCGCCAGCGAGCCCTTGGCTCCCGCGGTGGAACCACCGGAGGCCGCGGTGGCCGCGGCCCCCGCCGCAGCAGAACAACCAGCGGCACCACCAACCCCCGTGCTGAACGGGCCCACCGGGCTTGAATCTCCGGCGCCACCGGTCCTGGAAGAACCCACGGGGGATGACGCGCACACCCCGCCGGCCGCGTTGCTGCACGCAGAAGAACCCCTGGCCGTCCACCACGCCGCCGAGCACACCCCCGCCACCGATCAGCCGCCGGCCGCCGTGGGACCTGCGGTGCCGGACGGCGCGCCGGACGTGGAAGCGCCCGTGGAAGCCAACGCTCCTCCGCCCGGCCCCCTGCCCGCCGCCGACGAGGACGACCTGCCCCCCATGACCGCGGCGGCGCCCATGTTGTCCGACGCGGACGCCTGGGGCGCGGCCTTCCCGTCCGGGCCGCCCTTGCCCCCGGCAGCCCAACCGGAAACCCCCGCGGCGCCACAGGCCGCGCCGGCCCAGGACCACGTGGGCGGCACCACCCCGGTGGGACCACCTCCGGCGGGCATGTCTGACGCCCTGGGTGCGCTGCAGCAGGGCCTGTCCTCCATGGAAGGCGCGGTGTTCAAGGATGAAGGCATCTCCACGCTGGCCGGGGAAATCCCCCATGACGCCGACGTGCAGGCCCACGCGTTTGATGCCGGTGGGGAGACCACCAACGTCACTGAAATTCCGCATGAGGAAGAACACACCTTTGCCGATGCCGCAGCAGCAGCGGCCGCTGCAACACCCGCGGCCAGTGACGCGCGGCCCGCCCCCACCGGCCCCACCACCATGGTGCAGGGCGTGGGGATTGGATTGCCCGGTGGGCGCCTCCGGCAGGTGTTTGGCGCGGGCACCACGCTTCCGGCGCGTTGGGCCAAGACGGTCCCGGGCGCGCGGGGCAGCGGCATGCTGGAGCTGGAAATCCATGAGAGCCCGTCTGAACGCGCGGCGGACGGCCACGTGCTGGGCAAGGTGAACGTCAAGCCACCCAGCAAAGAACTGGGTGAAGAATGGAGCGTGGAATTCCACGTGGACGGGGACGCGGTGCTGCGGGTGCGCGCACACCCGGCCAAGGACGCCAACCACGCCGAAGAACGCCTGTTTGCCCTGGAGAACACCACCCCGCGCGGCCGCGCCCGCGTGGCGCGCGCGGCCCCCAAGGAGCCTGAAGGTGGCGGCTTCTTCCGCCGCCTGATGGGACGCTAAAAAGATGACCGCCCGTGTGGCCCGCAAAAGTCCAACCCAGGGCCTGGACCGCGTGTTTGTGGAAGGTGTGGAATTTCTGGGACGCCACGGCGTCACCGGGCGGGAACGCAAGGTGGGCCACCGCTGCCGCGCGGATGTGGTGCTGGAGCTGGACACGCGCCGGGCATGCCAGACGGACAACGTGAAGTTCACCGCGGATTATGGACGCCTGTCAGACATCATCCTCACGCTGGGAACCCAACACTCCTTCAAGCTGTTGGAGACGCTGGCCGAACGCATGGCACACGCCATCCTGGCGGAGACCCGCGCGGTGAGCGTCCAGGTGACCGTGCGCAAGCTGGGCGTGGCGGTGGCCGGCATTCCCGCCGCGTGTGGCGTCACCATCACGCGCACGCGCGGGTGAGTGATGACCCCCGGGGCCCGCCGCTGGCGCCGCGCGCGCGCGGTTGTTGCGTTGTTCCTGCTGCCCCTCTCACTTCTGGCGCTGCACACCGCGTGGCCGCGCGGCCACGGTGACGTCCAGCTCCCTGTGGGGGGCCAATGGTCCGGCCCCATGGGGGCCTTCACCACCGCCGGCGTGGTGCACGTGCACACCGCCGAACATTCGCCGGACGCACGCGCGCCGCGCGCCGCGCTGGTGGCGGCGGCACGGGACAACCACCTGGCGTTTTTGGTGCTGGCGGACCATGAGGCGCCACAACCGCTGGGCCCCGGCGTGCGCGCGCGTTTTGAGGACGGGGTGCTCCTGGTTGCGGGCAGCGAATGGAGCGCGGACGACGCGCACGTCTTTGACCTCTCCCCCACGCCGGGCCGGGCCGGCTACGCGGCGGTGAAGGACGCGTTGCCGGATTGTCTGGCGCGTGGTGGCCCGTGCGTGGCGGCACATCCCACCGCCTGGCGCCGGCCCTGGCGCCCCGCGCTCACTGGTGTGCACGGCGTGGAAATCCATTCGTCCATGACGGGGCTGGGGGACCGCGTGCGCCCGCCGTTTTTTTCCCTGGTGGCCACCGCGTGGACGGTGCTGCTCAACCCGGGCTACGGCCTGTGGCTGGAAGGTGCGTTTGACCCCGCCGCGGTGACGCTGTGGGAGGCGTATGCGCCGCTGCAACCCCTGGCGGCGTATTGCGGGGCAGATGTGCACGGCCTGTTGCCCATCCGGGAGAACATGCTGGCCTACACCACGCTGCTGGCGTTGGATGCGCCATTGTCGTCAGACGCGGCGGTGGCGCACCACCAGGTGCTGGGTGCGCTGGGGAACGCGGTGTGCACCAACATGCTGGCGGGCCGGGTGGAAGGACTCACGCTGTCCCACGCGGCCACCACGGTGGACGCCCACGCGCGCCTCACGGGTGCCCTGGGGCCGGCCAGCCTGGTGCTGTTCCATGACGGTGAAGAACGCGCGCGGGTGGTGTTTGTGGACGGGCAGGCACGCCTCACCGCGCCGCGGGTGGCCGGACCGTGGCGCGCGGTGGTGGAGGTGGACACGCCGGGGGCCTGGGGACGCGTCAACAAATCCGCCGCCATACGGCTCCACCTGGTTCCAGTGGATGGTGGCGGGTGACAGTTGGCGGCATTTTTTTTGTGGAATGCCGCAGGTGGCTTTAACGTGGCTCTTGTCCAGTGGCGGTGAGCAACACGCCCCCGCGGGATGAACCACCAGCCACACCAGAACCCTACACCTGCCCTGTGAGGACCCAATGTCCGCTGCCATGCGCGCCTTGCGGCGCGTGGATGCACCCGTCCACGCCCCGGATCCCAACCGCACCCTCATCCCCACGGGGGACCGGCCGGACCCAAACGCGCAGGTGGCGCACCGGGTCATTCCCGCCATGAACCACGTCTACGGGGGTGACAGCCTGGAGACCATGCGCAGCTGGGAGAGTGGCATCTTCCACGCCACCATCACCGACCCGCCCTACAACGTGGCCGGCAAGCGCAAGGGCCTGGCCTGGGCGTTCTCCAGCCACGTCACCATGGAGGAGCAGTGGGACCGCTTCTCCCAGGAGGACTATGAGGGCTTCACGCGCGCCTGGCTCACTGAGGTGTGCCGGCTCACCAAGGAGAACGGCAACATCTTCATCTTTGGCAGCTACCACAACATCTACACCATTGGGGCCATTGCCCGGCAGATGCACCTGCGCATTGTGAACTCCATCATCTGGGCCAAGCCCAACGCGCAGCCCAACATCACCTGCCGCATGTTCACCGAGAGCACCGAACAGATCCTGTGGATTTGCAACAACCACGAGGACAAGGCCAAGAACTGGACCTACAACTACCACGACATGAAGGAGATGAACGGCGGCAAGCAGATGCGCAACTACTGGGAAATTCCGCTCACGCCGCCGCGCGAACGCGCCCACGGCAAACATCCCAGCCAGAAGCCCATGCGCGTGTTGGAGCGCCTCGTTCTCGCCGGCACCAAGGAGGGAGACCGCGTGCTGGACTGTTTCATGGGCAGCGGCACCACCGCGCTGGCGGCAGAAATCCACCGCCGCAACTGGGTGGGCGTGGAGCGGGATGAGACCTACCGCAAAATGACCACCGACCGCGTGCTGGAGTGGCGCAACCAGAAGCAGTTGCCGCGCTGATTGTTTGTCCCGGCCCCGCCGCGCTACGCCCCTCCACGGGTTCTGTTGTGAACCCGGGAGGGGTTTTTCATGAGCGCGCTGTCTGTTGGGTTGTGGACCGTCCTTGTTGCCACCGCCGCACCCGCGCCCGCCGTCACCGCGGCGGATGTGGCCGGGCGTTACCGCGGCGCCATTGAAACGCCCGGCACCCCGCTGGCCATTGATCTGGCGTTTGAGCAGAAAAACGGCGTGTTGAACGGGACCATTGACATCACCGCGCAGAACATACGCGGGATGGCCTTGGGCGCGGTGAAGCTCACCGGGGATGTGTTGTCCTTCACGCTGCCGGGGATTCCCGGGGACCCCACGTTCACCGGCACGGTGTTGAAGACCGAGCTGCGCGGCAACTTCACCCAGGGCGGGCAGACGTTGGCGTGGAGCGTGAAACGCCTGCGCCCCGCCGACGCGGTGGAGCCCCACCTCAAGGATTGGGATGCGCTGGTGGCCGCGGCCATCAAGGATTTCAACGTGGCCGGCGTGGGCATGGCCGTGGTGAAGGACGGGGAGGTGGTGCTGGCCAGGGGCTACGGCCTGCGTGACGTTGAGAAGAAGCTTCCGGTCACCGGCAAGACGCTGTTTGCCATTGGCTCGTGCACCAAGGCGTTCACCACCGCCACCATGGCCCGCCTCTCCGAGGAGGGGCGCCTGGATTGGGACGCTCCGGTCCAGCGTTATCTGCCGGGCTTCACGCTCAAGGACGAATACGCCGCGTCCCATCTCACGCCGCGGGACATGGTGAGCCACGTCTCCGGTCTGCCGCGGCATGATTTGAGCTGGTACAACAACCTCACGCTCACCCGTGAAGAGGTGGTGAAGCGCCTGGCGTTCCTCCCGCCCAACAAGAGCTTCCGGCAGGAGTGGCAGTACAACAACCTCATGTTCATGGCCGCCGGCCACCTGGTGGAAAAAATCAGCGGGAAGAGCTGGGAAGCCAACGTGAAGGAACGTCTCTTCACGCCGCTGGGCATGACCCGCAGCAACTTCAGCGTCAAGGACATGGCCAAGGACGCCGACCATGCGGAGCCCTACAACGAGCGCAAGGACGTGCTGCAGAAGGTCCCCTTCCGCGACATCACCACCGCGGGGCCCGCGGGTTCCATCAATTCTTCCGCCGAGGAGATGGGCCGCTGGGTGGCCATGCTGCTCAACGGCGGCACGTTCAACAAGACCAAGGTGCTCTCCACCACCAGCGTGACGGACCTGTTCACCCCGCGCGCCATCATCCAATCCCCGCCCGAAGACGCCACCGTGCCGTTGAGCGCATACGCCAGCGGTTGGGGCGTGGATGCGTACCGGGGCCACCGGCGGGTCCACCACAGCGGCGGCATTGACGGTTTTGTGACGCTGGTGACGCTGTTCCCGGATGACAACCTGGGCGTGGTGGTCTTCATCAACACCATTGGCAGCGGCAGCGGGCTGACCAACGTGCTCACCAAGACCCTGGCGGACCGCGTGTTGGGTCTGCCCCAGCGGGACTGGATGAAGGAGGCCCTGGAGAAACGCACCCGCTCCAAGGCGCTGGAGAAGGAATCCAAGGCCAACAAAGCGGGCGCGCGCATCACCGGCACCAACCCGTCCCGCGCGGTGGAGGGTTTTGCCGGCCGCTACGGCAACCCCGGCTACGGCGAGGTGGACATCACCTTCAAGGACGGCACGCTCACCGCCGTCTACAACGGCATCCGCATGCCGCTGGAGCACTGGCACTATGACGTGTTCCGCGCGGCCGAACAGAAGGAGGAGCCGGAGTTTGAGGGCATGCTCTTCACGTTCCGCACGTCGTCCGCGGGGGACGTGGACGCCGTGGAGGTGCCCATGGAGCCGCTCACGGCACCCATCTCCTTTGCCCGCGGTGCGGACCCGCGCCTGCAGGACGCCGCGTTTCTGGCGCGCCTGGCCGGGCCGTATGAGCTCATGGGCAAGACGTTGACGGTGGAAGTGCGCGGCAAGACGTTGTTCCTGGTGGGCTCCACCGGTGCCGCCACCGAGCTGGTGGCCCAGCAGGGATTGTCCTTCCAGCTCAAGGGCATCTCCATGGTGCGCCTGACGTTTGTGCTGGGGCAAAGCGGCCCGGCCTCCGAGATAAAAATCTCCGACCCCGACGGCATGGTTGCCGCAAAACGGAAGTGAACATGTTCGCACTGTGGTTCGCCATTGCCGCCGCTGCGCCTTCAACCCAGGCCAGCAGCGTGGTCATCATGCCCATTGAAGCGCGCGCGGGGGTCAAACCGGACCTGGCCGAACAGGTCACCGCCGCATTTGTCCCGCACGCCGCACGCGCCACCACGGCGCGGGTGACATCGTTTGCCGAAATCCGTGGGGCCATGAGCCAGGAACAGCTGCGGCAGGTAGCGGGGTGCAACGCCACCAACTGTGCGGCGGATATTGCCGGCGCCCTGGACGCGGATGAGATTGTCCTGGGGACGTTGGGGCGCGTTGGGGATTCATTCCTGCTCAACCTTTCACGCGTGCAGGCGCGCACCACGTTGGTGGTGGCACGGGCCACCGAACGGTTTCCCGCCGCCAACGAAACCGCCATCCTGGACCGTCTTCCGGCGGTGGCCACCGCATTGTTTGGAACCCCGGCGCCCAGCGCGGCGGCACCGGAGGTCAAAGCCGCCGAGCCGCCGAAGCTGGGACCCGGCGGATACAAAGAACCCGTCTCTCCAGACCCGGAGGCCGCGCGTTTGTTTGCGGTGGCCATGCGCAGCTTCTGGGACGGAACCACGCAGGTGAAGTTCCACCAGAAGGCGGTGGAAAAAGATCCGGACCTGGCAGCTTCGCACCTTCGGCTGGCGGTCATCCTCCTGGAAAATGATCCTGGCGTAGCACGCAAACATTATGCAGCCGCGGGGAACAACCGCGCGCGCCTGAGTGAACGGGACCTGGGGTTGCTGGAAGCCAGCCGTCCCCACCTCAAAGATCCGGGAGACCTGGTGGAATGGCGCGAGCGCATGGTGGCGCTGGGCAAACGTTACCCGCGTGACCCGGAGGTCCTGCATTGGCTGGGCATTGCGCACCAGTTCAACAGCAAGCGGGAAGATGCGCTGGCATCCTTCCAGGCCGCGGTGGCGGTGGACCCGTCTTTTGCACCGTCCTGGTGGGCCCTGGCGCAGCTCCACCTCCTCAACAACAAGACGGACCAGGCCCTGGCGGCCACCGCGGATTGTATTGCCGCCGCTCCGTACGGCACCCGGTGCCACGCCATGCGTTACGACATCTTCACGTGGCAGGGCCGCTGCAAAGACGCCGAGGAGGATGCGCGGCGCATCATGGCCAACAACCCCGAATCCCCACAGGGGCCCGCCATGCTGGCCCGGATGTTGGCAGGTCAGAACGCGCCGGTGCCCGCCGTGGAGGAACTTCTCCGCCAGCGGCGGGCGCGCCTGGTCCCGGGCCAGGACCCGCCGGTGGAGGAACAGCGGGACATCTGGCGGCTGGCCACGTGGAAGGGTGACTTCCGCGCGGCGGAGCAGGCGCTGTTGCGCATGCAGGCGCTTTCTTCCGGCAAGGAAGACCGCTTCACGCATGAGTCCGTGGCGCTGCAGCTCATGGACCTCTACGGCGAGACCGACCAGCCCAAAAAAGCGTGCGCGGTGGCCCAGGCCATCCTGCCCCGACGTCAGGGCTGGCCGCGCGGGCCCGCCTGGGAGTGGGACAATGGGATGGTCTTCCAGGGGGCCATGGCGCGGTACGGCTGCATCAGCCGGGAGGCGTTTGTGGCCGCGCGCACCGCGTATGTGAAGGAACGCCTGGCGCGTTTGCTGGCGGGCGGCGTCAAGGAGCAAGACGCGCGCAGCCTGGTGTGGGCCGAGGCGTACCAACGCAACGGGTCCACCCTGCAGGAGGCGCAGGAAGCGCTGGATGCGCTCAAGGAACTTGGCCCGGGAGGCCAGCTGGATGTGTCCAATCCCACGGCTCAACTGTGGACGGGCGGGCTGCACCTGCGCGCGGGCCAGGCGCAGGCTGCGGTCCCGTGGCTGCGGCAGGCCGCCCAGGCCTGTTTGTCCTTTGACCTCTACGAACACATCCAGGCACACCTCTGGCTGGGTCAGGCCCTGGAAGCCACAGGGGACGTATCCGGCGCACGTGCCGCATACCAACGGGTGGTGGACCTGTGGGGCGCGGCCAAACCCACGTCGGTGAGTGCCACCACCGCGCGCAAACGCCTGGCGGCGTTGCCCAAAAAATAGGTGTGCGTGCCTCAGTCCCGTGGCGGCGCGGGGTCCTTCCCCACAAACCCGCAGCTGTTGTGCGTCCCGTCGCAGTACGGCTTGGTCTTGGCGTTGCCGCACCGGCACAGCGCCACAATGCGGCCAGCTGGAAAGCTGATGGTGTTCCCCGCGGGGTCCACCAGGTCAAACGGTCCCTGGACCAGATACGGGCCATTGGGCCGCGCGTGCACCTTGGTGTTGGCCATGTTTGTGACGGCTCCCGTGGACGAATTTCTTTTCAGGGTGTTGGTTCTTCCACCGCCGCCGCGCCGTGGCTGCGCACGTCCGCCACGGCGGTGCGCGTGCCATCCGGCGCCACCTCCACGGCGTAGATGGTGCCAATGTTGCGCACGCTGTGCATGCTGTGGCCGCGCTCAGCCAGAAACTGCCGCGCGCTGTCCAGCAGGTGGTTGCCCTCATAGGACACGCGGTCCGGCAGCAGCTGGTGGTGGATGCGCGGAACGCCCACGGCGGGACGCAGCGGCATCCCAAAGACCAGGCGGTTGATGAGCACCTGCACCACGCTGGTGGGAATCATGGGTCCACCCACGCCGCCCAGCACCAGCTCCGGCGCGCCGTCCTTGACCACAATGACCGGAGACATGCTGGACAAGGGTGCCGCACCCGGCGCGGGGGTGTTCAGCGGTCCATCACTCAGCGCGTAGAGGTTGCTCTCCCCCGGCGGCGCGCTGAAGTCATCCATGGTGTCATTGAGCAGGATGCCGGTGCCCTTGCCCACCACCGCCGCGCCAAAACGGAAGTTGATGGTCATGGTGAGCGCCACGGCGTTGCCCCATGCGTCCACCACGCTGATGTGCGTGGTACCGCCGTCCACCGGACCTTCGCCCGGACGCAACTGGTCCAACGGGATGCGCCGGCCCTTCTGGATGCGCGCCACCGCCAGCTGCGCGGGTTTCTCCTCGGTGAACAGGTCGGTGGGGACATCGGTGCGTTCCCCATCGCTGCCGTGCAGCGTGCGCTCGGCAAAGGAGATGCGCATGGATTCGGCCAAAAGGTGCATGTTCTGGGGACGCCCGTACGGCGGGGCCAACGGCAGCCGCTGCGCCATGCGGAACAGCTGCAGCACCTGCAACCCGCCAATGGACGGCGGCCCCACGGTGAGCAGCGTGCGGTTGCCGTAGGTGGCGGACTGCGCCGGTCCCGCGCGCACGCGGTAGCGCTGGAAGTCCTCATCCACCATCAAGCCGCCCTTGTCCTTGCAGCCCTCAATGATGGCCTGGCCCAGCACGCCGCCGTAGAAGGCACCGGGTCCTTCGGCCGCCAACAGGCGCATGGACGCCGCAAGGTCCTGCTGGCGCAACACGTCCCCCTGCCGCAGGGCCCGTCCATTGGGCAACCAGATGCGTCCCGCGTCCGGGTCTTCCAACAGCGCCTCGGCGCGTTCCCGGATGCGCGCGGCCATCAACCCGCCCACCACCACGCCGTCTTCGGCGGCGGCAATGGCGTCTTCAAACAACGCGCCCCAGTCCAAGGCACCGTGCGCCTGGTGGATGGCCCACAACCCCGCGGGCACCCCGGGGATGGCCACCGCCGAACAACCGCGCCGCAGTTTCAGCTTCGCCGCCGCATCCGGCGGCGTGGCCAGCGGTGCGCGCTCGCGAAAATCAAAAGCCTCGGCATCCGCTCCGACGCCACCGGCGCGGTAGACCACCGCAAAGCCGCCGCCACCCAGCCCTGCGTGGTACGGCTCGGCCACACCCAACGTGAGGGCCGCGGCCACCGCCGCATCTGCCGCGGTTCCGCCCTGGCGCAACACGCGCATGGCTGCCGCCGTGGCCAACGGGTGACCGGTGGCCACCGCACCCCGCTGGCCGGTGGCCTCCACCACCTTGGGGTAGGCCGGCAATCCCGAACGCGCCCGTTCCAGGGCCCGTGCCGAGGCCCGCGCTTTTTCCGCCTTGGGAATCTCCACGTGTGGCGCGGTCACGGCGGGTGCCGCCGCGGCGGGCTCACACTGCGTGGAGTCTGAGGTGGCCAACGCGCCGTGGTGGGGCGTGTCCACGGCATGCACGCGTGGAGGCCGGGCGGCGTCCAACGGGTCGGTCACGGGCAGCGCGGCGGCCACGCCCGCGCACGCACACCCCGCCGCAATGATGAACCAACGCCGCCCCATGGTTGTGGCCCTGCCAGCCAGGCACCTTGCGCCCGACGTGACGGCAATCATCACCCCCGCCGCTGCCGCCGTCCAATGCCTGGAGTGTCTTACATCAGAGCACCCACCGGCGCTCAGCCGGCGGTGCCCGTGCCAGGGCTTCCGCTGCCCTGGCCACTGGGACGAAGGGTGGGGTCACTGCCGGGCTCCTTGAGGCACGGCTTGGTGAACACCATCATGGGGAGAAACGGCGCCACCAGCCCGCCCACCACCGCGCCCATCACCGCGCCAAGCGGCAGGGCCACCAACGGCAGCGCGTAGATCCCGGGCAACCCGGACGGCGGCGCTGGAATCCACGCGCGCACCAGAGCCACGTTGATGACCGCGGCAATGCCCAGGCCCACCAGGGACAGCCCCAAGGCCCCCACGGCACCACCGGCCACCGCACCGGCGGCCCACACCGGGATGGAACCCCGGAAGAAACCCTTGCCCGTACCCGTTTCCTTGCACGTGTCCTGCGCCTTGGCGGCGGGTGGCGCGGCAACCGCCGGGGGTGGCGCGGGCTGTTCCAGCGGCGTCACGGTGATCTCCGGCGTCGGCGCTGGTTGTCCGGGGGACGGCGGCGCAGTGGGCGCAGCCTGCGCGGCCGGGGCCGGCGCGGCGGATGGTGGCGGGGGTTGATACGGGGAAAATTCGCCCTCGGCGGGCGGCGGTGGCGCCGGGGGCGCGGGTGTTGCCTCCACGGGCGGCGGCAGCGCGGCGTCCTGCGCGCGTGCGTTTGAAACCGCCAACACCATCCCCAGGAGGATGGTTGCTCCAACCCGCACAAGCCCGGCCCGCGTCATGGCGCGGGACCATGGCCAACGCGCATCCACCCGTCAACGTCCCACAGCGGCGTGGTCTTCACGGTTCTTCACTGCACCCCCGCCGGCGGGTCTCAATCCTGCGCGTCCATGAGGCCATTCCACAAGAACCCCACCGTCCGCCGCCACGCCGTTGCTGCGTGCACCGGGTGGAACACCGGCCCGCGCGTTTCATTGCAAAACGCGTGGTCTGCTTCATAGCGGTAGATCTCAAACCGCGTGGTGGTGGCGTCCAGCGCAACCTGCAACGCGTCCACCGCCGCCGGCGTGCACCACGTATCCCGGGACGCAAAGTGCCCCTGAAATGGCGCCTGGATGTGCGCGGGGTTGGCCAGCTCCGCGTTGGGGATGCCGTAGAAACACACCGTGGCATCCACGTCCTTGCAGCGCGCCGCCGCCACCACGGCAATGGCGCCGCCCATGCAGTACCCCATCACACCCGCACGTTTTCCAAACGCCTTGAGATGCAGCACCGCGCCCACCACGTCCTGCATGGCGGCGTCCTCCAGGTTGAGCGCCTGGCTCATGGCCTGGGCCTCCTGTGCGTCACTGGCCACGCGGCCGCGGTAGAGGTCCGGCAGCACCACCTGGAAACCCTCCTGCGCCAGACGGTCGGCCACGCCTTTGATCTGGTCACGCAGTCCCCACCATTCCGGCAGCAGCACCACGCCGGGTGCGTTGGCTCCAGCCATGGCGCTGGCCAGGTAGGCCGGACACAACTGCCCATCCGGACGTTTGAACGTGATCATTCCGCCCATGGCGTTTCTCCCCGGCGCTTGCTTCGTGGCCGCGCATCATGGACCCAAAGTGGCCCCGGGCCCAGCCCGCGCACGCACGTGGCCCTCTCGCGCATCCGCCTTGACAGCGCGCGCCAGGACTCCCAAACAACCGCGCCATGACCAGACGCGTGGGGCTGGTGGTGGGACTGGTGGCAGCCTCGGCGCTGGTGTGGCTGCCCAGCGGCCTGCACGCCATTGATGGCGCCGGAAGCCGGCCCGCCAAGGCCGCCGCGGTGGCCGCTGTCATGGCCATCTGGTGGTTGTTTGATGCGTTGCCCATGGCGGTCACTGCGTGCATGCCGCTGCTGCTCTTTCCCTTGCTGGGCGTGTTTGGGGACGGGCTGCTCTTCAACCTGGGACACGCCGCCGCCCCCTACGTGGACGGGTACATCTTCCTGTTTGTGGGCGGAATGGTCCTGGGCGCCGCCCTGGAGAGCTGCGGGCTTCACCGCCGCGTGGCCCTGCACATCATGCGGGTGGTGGGCACACAACCCAGCCAGCTGTTGTTGGGGATGCTGTGCTCCACCGCCGCGGTGAGCATGTGGATCTCCAACACCGCCACCGCGGTGATGATGTTGCCCATTGCCATGGCGCTGCTGGCGCAACTGGAGGCGCACAGCGGCGGCGTGCGGCTTCAGCGTTTTGGCGCCAGCCTCATGCTCACGGTGGCCTGGGGCGCCAACCTGGGTGGCATTGGCACCAAGATTGGGACCGGCACCAACTCCATCTTCTGCGGGTACGCCGCGCGCGTGCTCCACCAGGACATTGGTTTTGGCCAGTTCATCCTGCTGGCGTTTCCGTTTGTGGTGCTCATGGTG
>Ga0154020_10007483_pt1 | contig 12742 bp, 6 predicted proteins | sample Klosneuvirus_201_FD_109709 | JGI IMG/M metagenome (GOLD analysis project Ga0154020, IMG submission 109709) | Active sludge microbial communities from wastewater, Klosterneuburg, Austria - Klosneuvirus_20160825_MG | ecosystem: Engineered > WWTP > Aerobic digester > Activated sludge | place... | reverse complement strand
CGGCCTCCTTGACCTTGTGAATCGGATGATTGAACACCCGAATCATGGCAGGTAGGCCGCTTTTCGTTTATACCAATTGCGTCAAAACCCCCAATGTACCGGCGGAACGCCGGTTACACCCCATCTACTTCGTGACTTCGTGACTTCGTGACTTCGTGACTTCGTGACTTCGTGACCGACGGTCCAGAGTCGATGGACTCAACCATTCGGGTCATCGGTTCCAATGACACGATATCTGTTGCGGCACTGCTGGGAGATCTCACCGGCGTTACCGACGTTACCGTGAATTCGTTGGAAGTAAATTCCTCGGGAGCATTCCTGTACCTACAGGGCTACTCGAAAAAAGCATCGGGCGATGAAAACTGGTTGCTGTCTCTGGCCGTTGATCCCGAAGTCCCTGCGAAGCCGGTGCCGAATTTCCAAAACATCCCGTTCAAGAATGGCGTCGAGTCACTGGTGTCGTGGGATGCGGTCGATGGGGCGGCCAGTTATGTCGTGCAGATCAATAACCTGACGACTCAGACTGTCGAACGCAAAGTCACAGTCTCGGTGCCGCAACTGGCCGTGACGCTGGCGAATGCAGGCACGTATGCGATCTGGGTGCAGGCCGTCGGTGCGACCGACAAAGCTGGCCCGTGGTCCGATGCGACTCGGTTCACGGTGGTGCCTCGCCCGCCTGCGATTTCGTACGAAACCGATACGTTCCGCTGGACCGACATCGGTGCGTCTCAATACGACTTGTGGGTGAATAATCAGTCGGGGCAGCGAGTCGTCAATCAACAAACATCGGCCACGTCGTTCACATCCATCCTGCCCCCCGGAACGTACACGGCGTGGGTGAAGCCGGATGCCGAGGTATGGTCGACTCCGTACCGCTTTACAATTTACCATACTGCAATTGCCGTTAATCCGCTCACGACGCTGGACAAAACGCCGGTGATCACATGGGCCGGAGCGGCGAACGGGAATTATGACGTCTATGTATCGCTGCAAAGACAGTCAGCGGCGGTCTTCCGGCAGACAGTGACCGGGAATTCCGTGGAACTGCCCGCGATGGCTCGCGGAGTCTACACCGTGTGGGCTCGGCAGTTGCACGCAGACGGCAGTGTCAGTTACTGGGGAACCGGTGCGACTCTGGACATCGCTGAACGCCCTGTTTTGTTGCTGACCGGTTCCACATTGTCATGGACGGCTTACGTCAGTGCCGTACACTACGAATTGTGGGTGAGTACCGACACGACCGAGGATCGCATCGCCGTTGTTCCGACATTCGTTTCCGGGACGAGCCTTGATTTGTCATCGCTGACCGGTCTTTCCAGCGGCAACTTCCGCGTCTGGGTGCGAGCCGTGAGCGATGGTTCTACAGGCTTGTTCGAGACGTCCCGTTGGGGATTTTCGAAGGCGTTTACAAAGTAGGTTTTTTCTGCCGGAAAGGACTTCGCGGCCTCGCCGCGATCTGCGATCTTGCAAGGTGCCATGTCAAAGTCAGGCGGACGGAGATCACGGTGACGGTTTTTGGATGCGCGATGCTGTTGCCCGCACTTGGTTCGCCTTGCGGCGGTTACGAAAAGTCCCGCTCGGCAAGCGGGACCTACTTTGCTTCGCCTGCGGCGAAAGTAGTCGTAGGTCCTTTCTGCCGGAAAGGACTTCGCGGCCCCGCCGCGACCTGCGACCTTGCAAGGTGCCATGTCAAAATCAGGCGGACGGAGATCACGGTGACGGTTTTTGGATGCGCGATGCTGTTGCCCGCACTCGGTTCGCCTTGCGGCGGTTACGAAAAACCCCGCTCGGCAAGCGGGACCTACTTTGGTTCGCCTGCGGCGAAATAGTTGTAGGTCCTTTCTGCCGGAAAGGACTTCGCGGCCCCGCCGCGACCTGCGACCTTGCAAGGTGCTATGTCAAGATCAGGCGAACGGAGATCACGGTGACGGTTTTTGGATGCGCGATGCTGTTGCCCGCACTTGGTTCGCCTTGCGGCGAAAGTCCCGCTCGGCAAGCGGAACCTACTTTGCTTCGCCTTATGGTAATTTGAAAAATCCTCCTCGGCAAGGAGGATCTCCCGAAATCAGCGACCGCATCCGTCCGGTTGGACGAGCCAACCGGTGCGGCCTCGCGCTGGTTCTTAGTTGCGATTGATAGCAAATTACGCCAAACTGAAACTCTGCCGATTTTTGACCGTGAACGGTTACTTTGTTGTTTACTCATACTGATCTGTGAGAGGTGGACACAATGATGAGAGCACGTCGAGGATTTACACTGGTGAAGTTGACCGCCATCATTGGCGTGCTGATGTGCGGACTACTGACAGCGGTTTCAGTCGTGGCACAGGGACCCCGGGCATGGGAGATCGACGACCTTTACCTGTCCGAGGGCTTTTATCCTATTGCAGTCTCTCCCGATGGAAAAACCGGGGCGATGGTTCATAACTGGATAGATCCCGAGAGCAAAGTCCAGCGGCAGTCGCTGTGGCGGTCGACGGGGGACCCATTGGAAGCCAAAGCGATGGAGCCCAATGAGCCGGATGCGCGGACTCCAATATTTTCGCCGGATGGAAAATGGATCGTATTTTTGTCAACGCGGGCGAGGCCGGAAGGCTGGAGGCAAACACCTGCCGCTCCTCCGTATTCCGAGCCGACTGTCGACTTGTGGCTGATCCCGGCAGCAGGGGGTGTGGCGATTCCGCTGGGTGGTCCAGAAAAGCCCTATGGCAAGGTCTATCCAGATCAATTTTACGGCCATTTGTCGTTTTCTCCAGATGGAAAGCATTTGTTGTTCGTGGCGGATGACGGTGTGGATTCGCGTTCGAAGGCAGAGATCGAGAATGGCGTCGAGATAGTGCGCCAAGACCAGGGCGAGGGGTATACCGGTTTTGGCCCAGCAGAAATTTGGGTGGCGGAGCTTGACGAGACGCCGGACGATTACGCCGCCAAAAAAATCATCCGCCTGACCAACGACGAATTCTGGTACGGAGATCCTCAATGGTCAGCGGACGGGCAAAAAGTGGTGGTTCATGCCAACCGCAGTGATGACCAGGAATCGGTGCGCTACAGCATCAACAAAAATTATGACCTATGGGAAATCGATGTGGCGACAAAAAGATTGCGCCAACTGACGGAGGGAGCTGGCCCTGAGTTTTCGCCACGATTCTCCCCCGACGGATCACGATTGATCTGCCTGACATCGCCGCGCCGTGGCCCGCACCAGGATATCTACAATCTGGCGATTGTGACCCCAGGGGAAAAACCGACAACACGAATCGTTTACAACTTTCGCGCGCCAGACATTGATTTCCAGAAAACGCCCTCTCCCGGAATGTCCTTGCTCGAGGACTGCTGGGTGGATGACCAGCATGTACTTTACGATGCGAGTGTCGGGCTTCACACCAATCGCTACATCATCAATGTCGATACCGGGGAAATCGGTGATGGCGGCGGGAGTGACACTCCCCAGGCCCAAAAACTCAAGCTTGAGAGCGGTTTCCACCCTGCGTTTGAAAGCAAGTTGCCACCACGGATCAACGCCAGCAGTGAGCGGGTGGTGTGGGACAACGGCGAGGGGACGAAGATCGAGGGAGTCTTGGTGAAACCCCATCCAGACATCGCCAAGCCGCCCTACAAATTGGTGGTGCTCCCGCATGGTGGGCCGCACCACCGCGATGGACTGGGCGCGGGGTTCAATGACCAGATCCTCGCCTCAAAGGGGTACGCGATTTTCAAGGCCAACTTTCGCGGCAGCACGGGTTATGGCCTGGCCTTTCTCGATGCCAATCGCGGGGACCTGGGCGGCGGCGATATGCGCGACATCATGAGCGGGGTCGATCACCTGGTGGCAGAGGGTGTGGCCGATGAGGACCAGCTTTTTGTTTACGGTCTCAGTTACGGTGGATTCATGACCAGTTGGATCGTGGGACAGACGGACCGTTTCCGTGCTGCGGTTGCGGAAAATGCGCCCACCGACATGACGATGATGTGGGCTCTGAGTGATTTGCAGAGCTGGACTGAGTGGGAGTTCGGCGGCAAACCGTGGCAGGTGCCGAATGCGATGGACGGGCACAGTTCGATAGCCTATGTGGGTAGGGTCAAGACTCCTACTCTTATGCTGCAGTCACGTGATGACCGCCGTTGCCCAATCCCGATGGCAAGAGCATTCCACCAAGCGCTGCTCGGTGCTGGGGTAGAGACCGGCTTGGTCATTTATCCGGACGAATCGCACGGTATTCGCCAACCACGCCATCAGACAGACAAGATCCGGCGGATCTTAGAGTGGTTTGAGAGACATGGAAAGAGTGGTAATGAAAAATGAATACCATTCAAGTGTGGCGGGGTGGTCCCGAACAGTGGTATCGATTGGAGAGGTGAGCCGTCCGCACTCACTGCTTACGAGCAAGCGGTGGCACGTACGCGCTCATCTCAATTCGCAAATCTCCCCATGACAGTACTTTGATTCGCTTTGGTGCTAGAAGCGGCCTGCTCGATGCGGCGGTACGGCCTTTTGTTTTCCGGCACCCACGCCGATGGCTGGAACTGCCGATTCGGCGGAACCACGATCGAGGTCAAAGAGCGTGAAACCATCCGCCCCGAGTTCGCGGGCGTGGTGGATCTGACCCACGGTGCGGTCGTCGGAAAGTCGAAACTGGCCGATGCCGGGATAGAGCGGAATGCGACCTCCGATCAATTTCTGTTGATTGCGGACGAGTCCGATGAAGTCCAGATCGCTTTGCGTGTAGTCCATGGGACAGACGAAATCGAGATATCCCGCCTTGATCCACTCGGGCCAATCCTGAGCGACCGACTCACGGCAACCAGGATAGGCGCTGAACACGGCGGCTGAGATTTTTAGGCCGGGACGGATCTGTTTGGCTTCGTCATGCACCGCCTTCACCAGCCGTGTAATTTGGTCGCAGCGCCACTGGGCGTATCGCTCGTGCAAGTTGCCTGAGTAACAGTCCTCGGGCCAGTTTTTCACCTGCTGATTCGTCTCGGATTCAAATCGCTTGCGGCAGCCTTCGCAGTAGCACTTGTCGCGGTCGGGATATCGGATGTAGTCGAAATGCAAACCATCGACCGGATACTTTCGAGCGACCTCCAACATGCTTGCCAATTCGAGTGCAAAGTTCTCCGGATGCGATGGGCAGAGCCAATCGTGGGACTGGCCATCGACAGAGACTTGATTCCGACGTTCCTGATGAATCTTCTGGATGAACTCCGCCGGAGCGCCGGAGAGGTTGAAGTTGACCTTCCAGACGTGGACTTCCATGCCGTACTTTTTGGCGGCTGCCACACATTGTGTAATCTGATCGCCATACTTCTCATAGGTGGTACTGCGCGGCAGAACGTCGCTGGCGTAGTGGGCACGACCGCCCCAGAGCATGTTGGGCAGGATCATGTTGAACCCCGCCGCCGACAGTTCTTTGGCTGTCCGATCCCAATCACCGTCATAGGCCCCGGTTCCCGTGTGGTTCCAGATGGCCCGCCCCTCTCGCACGGGACTGGGCTGAGCCAAGAGATAGGCCTGGACCAGTTCTCGGTGAGCGCTGCTGGCCAGTTCGACCACTTTGATGTAGGCCGCTCGGTCGAATTCCGCACGCATTGAACTGCTTTTCTCGACGGCAGCAGTCAGGTGCTCCTTGACGCCAGCGTTGTCGGAAGCTTCGAGGTACGCGATCAGACTCTCCAGGCTGTCCAGATGTCCGACCCGACCGACTTCATCCAGTGCGCTCCGGGCCATCTGTTCCCACAGGGACGCATCAAGCTGTCCAAGGATCGCGGCCAACATCTGTTTCTTGCCTGCAAAATCATCGCGCAGAAAGATGTGCGAGAAGAACGCACCACGGTCGCTCAACAGCATCGCGGCATCGCCCGACGTTTTGCCATCGTCGTCGTACCATTCGCCGATCACGCGAGCGTGAAAGCCCGCCGGCTCGGCGGTGGTGATGTTCCACGAGGCTTGGCGGATCGATGGCGGCAGCCCCGGAATGTCAGCGGCGCTGAATCGAATCTCGGCGAACTGGCCCGGCCGTTTCTGGCCCACAAATTTGGGCCGGGCGAACCCCAGGGTTTCGCCGATTCTGGCGGGCAACTGGTAGCACACCAACAGTTTGCCTCCGCGTTCGACAAATTGGACGAGTGCTTCGGTCGCATCGGCAGAAAGGCTCGGATTGTACGCCAGGATGGCCACGCGACGATCGCCCAACGCCCCGTGACTCAAGGCGGTATCTTCGATGGCGTCGCTTCCAAGGCCCAGTTCGGCGAGCATGCTGCCCACGTCTTCGGCGGTCGCGCGGGCTGTTTTGTATTCCGGGTGTACGTCACTCCCCGGAATGATCAGTGCGACATCGTGCTTCGCGGCGGTGAGTCGGTCCAGCCGGATCGTAGAGTCGATGGCCGGGCCTCTCCACACACCGATCCGGATTGTATCGACCTTGTGCCAACCTGCCGGACTTCCTTCGATTCCAAACGAGGCTTTCGAGAACCGCAGCGTGTTCCAGCCTTTGCGGGCCAGGCCGCTCCCACCAGAATACCAGCCGTCACCGCTGTGAAAGTACAGTGAGATCCTGCCGGTCGCTTCGGGCGAACTGCTCAGCACATCCAGCGTGAACTCGCCCGCCGCCGCGAGGTCGAGATTGACGTTTCGATCGATGTAGACTCTGTCCAGCTTGGGCTGAGCAGCAAACGGGGCCATCAGTTGAAGCACCCTGCGGTCGCCGTCAGTTACCATTGTCACAGCCAAGGATTTTCCCTGATCACCTCGGTCGGTCCAGACCGCTTGTGCAGCAGCGTTGTCGTCATAGTCAAATGCGTCGATCACCTGCTCCGCGTCTGGGAGGGCCAAGCCAGCCAGCAATATCAGTGTGAGGAATGTCATCGTTGTATCCCTTTATTCATTGGTCTCTCATTTCAATCGGTAGGCAAACGCTTGCTCGTCGTGTTGAAACACTCCATCTTCGGCCAGTGGGCGATCCCACAAGACTTCGCCAGATTCGCTAATCGCGACGATGCGCTTCGGCTTCGGTGTTGGCCATGGTAATTGATCGCTTCGAATTTCGTAACGCATACCTGCTTTTTCGTTGGGTAGCGGCGTCAGCAGAACGGCTTGAGGTTGCCGTTCCGCTTTCAACGACCCTGCAGTAACGACCCAGCCAAAATCGATTGGCTTCGCATTCGTATTCACTCGTGTCGCGAACTCGTCCACTGTTTCTGGTTCTGGTATCCACTGGATACTTCGGTTTTTTAATACTCGTATTTTGCCCAGTCGAATCCGTCGCGTTCCATCATCGCGTCCCAGGATTGCCAGCCGTTCGCCACGACCTGCTTCATACAGCCCGACACCCAATTCGAACTCGTCGCCCGCTTGAACCGCTTCCGGCAACCGTGCCACCGCTGGCAACACCAAATTTCCACTGGCATTCGGCGCGAAAGGTGGCCCCGTAGAGCTGCCTTGAAAAATGATTTCGCCTTCGCTATCGACGAAATGTAAAAACGGTCTATAAGGAGGCGGTATGGGATCGATGGCATCCCAAGCGACCGTAAATGCGATCTGCCCTTGCTTTGCGATTCCGCTGGCGGATTCGATCGCGGTGACTTTGGGGCGGATGCGAAGCAACCTTCCCAGGGAACTTCGGGCGTTTGCATAGACTATGTTTTCGGATTGGCTGTGTTCGACGATGACACCATCGCGCTGATAGATTCCAGCCGAAAGTATTCCGTCTTTTGTTAGTATGTTTGCTACGAAGCCATACTTTGGAAGCGTCACGTTTGCGACGGTCCAATCTTCCTCACCGCGATTGACAAACACTTCCCCACCACCGGACCAACGAATTCGTTGGCGATGCAAATCACCTTGTTCGTATTGCACACCCTCAATTTGGTGCATCGCAAGCGAACGCATCAAATCGTGCGTCAACCAATACTTGCGAACACAATCACGACCGTAGGGATCGCTGACCATCGCGGGATGCCCTGTCATCACTTCGGTCGTCACATAGTCATCGCTGTAGATTCCATGCATTTCGGCGTCGAGCCCACCTTGATAGCGATTCGAGTAACCCGCACCGTGCAGAATGAACCGATCGTGGTTGACGGCATCCATCCACGGTGTCCGCTCGGCATCGTCGCAATCGATATCCCATAGCGTCCAGCTTTCTGAACCTGGGACGGGTTTGCCGACGCGCAAGTGATTTGTCTGGGCACCATCGAGCCAACCGATCAATTGATCGTGTGGCCACTTTCAGAAATCTGTGGTGCATTGTTGCCCAGCAACTCTCGAATCCAGGCGAAGTGCTCGCCCCACGCCTGTCGCGTTGAAAGGTTGTCGAAGTAGCGTCCATCGGCAGTCCAGTAGTCGTACGGCCCCGCACTGGACCAAACGTCAATAAAGTAGGAAGTTGGAGCGAGATTGTCTTTGATCTGCGTTAGATTGGGTTTGAGGAAATGCGAGATTTGGTCCGCCCGATAGCGGTACGATTGAGCATCGCGTCCCTTGTTCAACCAAGCTACAATTGGCTGACTGGGATTGGCAAACGCGATCACATCGGGATAGGAATAACCATCGGCATCTGGATAGAAATCGATGTAATTGTCGTGCAATGCGAACAGCACGCCCTGCTCTCGGCAAACATCGATCATTCCTTTCAGGGCATCTTCGGAACCAAGCTGTGGGTTGGGCGGATAGATTTCGGGCAAGCGATAATCGTATCCCCACCGTTGCCAGTTATGCCAAACGACCACCGAGTCGGTTAACCCGTACCGAAACGATCGCTCGAGCTGTTTTGACGTTTCGGCATAATGGCCACCCCAAAGATCAAACACGAATCGACCGGCCAGCTTTGTTACGCCGGGTGCCGCCGTTTGTCCGTTGTCTTGTCGATACAATTTGCACAAATCCCAAACGTTGGTGCCTGGAATGAACGTGAACGTCGCCGCTCCGCTGCTGTGGATTGCGTACACCTTGCTCTCTGGATTAACCACCAACTTCTCTGGCGGCAGGTCAACCGCCTGTAAAAGTGACAACTCGTTGGCGAAATCAAATCCAACAAATGAAGTCGCCAGGCGATGGCCATCAAAATTTAGCTGGAATGCTTTTGGGTTTTCGATGACATTCCCATGCCCCGCATAAACACGTCGGACACCGCTATCGAAACGTCCGGGAGACACGGACTCGATGCGCGTGACCTGCCAGGGTGCATCGGCGGGCGTATTCTCAAGTTGCCAATGCACTCGCAATCGTTCGCCCGCAACCGTCGCCTGGCCAATTAAATCGAACGGTCCACGCACTGACAAAAAGCGATGCCTAACACGAACGCCGTTTTCGCATGGCTCGCGATTGACTTGATCCAATGTGATCGGTGAGCCAGGATCATCCAGTCGCATACCAGCGACTTTGACCTCGAAACCTCGAAACCAAAGCTGGCGTGTTCCATCGTGGAAGCCGAAATCGGCATCCAGTAATCCGCGACGCCCGGGAAGGACATCAACCGTGTAATTTCCGCAGGCGAAGTGGTGCAGTTCGTCGTTATTGTCATCGTCAGCGGCGGGCGGAAACGGACGAGGGCTGGGTGGACTTCCAACGATGAGTGTTGGTTCGGCCCAGTAGGACAAGTCGAACGCCGTGTTCTTCTTCGGACCTGGATGAGACTCCAACTGCAGGCGGATCGATCGACCCGCAAGTGAGGATAGATCCACTTCTGCCGCTTCCCACGCTTTTGCTGCGCTGTGTCGATCAAACAACACCTCACCAAACTCGCCGTCCTGGGCGTCCAGTGCAACCGCACGCACTCGGAACGTCACGCCATCGCCCGTTCCATCGGGGGTGACCGCCGTCGCAAATCGTAACAGAATTTTGCTTGTGTTTGGCAAAGTCAGCGGGAACTCGATCGCCCCGGTTCCGGCGTCACCGTTGGCCCAGGGCGGGTGAATCGCAATCGCCGAGCGTGTCACATTTCGGAGCGTTACGGTGGTATTCAGATTCAAGTTAAAGCGGCCTGGCGCATCACTGCTTGGGCTGCTGGTTGACTGCACGACAGACGGTTTATCAAATACTTGAACGACCGCGCGCGTCGCCGGTAGTTGCCACAGCGATACGGTGCTGTTGTTAACAACGGCAAACGGTTGCCACGGTGCGGAGGTATCGATCGCTGGTCTTTTCGACTTCTTTAACTGGATGATCTGGATCGGGTGTGCCGTGTAGGAAGTGCTTTGGGCGTCGTAAGTGGCGATCACGTGAAGCGGATACAGAGCCGCATAGGACTCGATGCCTGGTGTGACCTGATACTCGATACTTTGCGTCTTCCCCGCCGCCACCTCGAACGGATGTGCTTCATTGGGCAAGCATTGCCAACCGTCGATGCCGTATACCCGAATCTGTCCAGAAACGGCTTCTGTACCGTCGTTTTGTAGATGCACGGTTGCATGAAATGGCGTTCCTGCGTCTTCCACTTCGGTAGGGGCTTCGATACGAACCGTTAATGGACCTTGCTTCTCAACGGGCGGATCGAACCCAGACGCGATGGGAGTGACGACGCAAGACAATAGAAACAGAAAGGCGCAACTGATGAATTGAGGTTGGTAGCGGAGTACGGTGGCAGCAGTGAGCATGGCACGAATCATCCAGGGAATGGGTGGGATACGGAGGAAAGTCGCATTGTAGCATTCATCCCACGGTATTGCCTTTTACACTGGCTTGACGCATAATGGCAGCAATCTAAACCGTAGAACATGAGTATTGTGGTGAAAGTGTCGCGGCCAGGGAGTCACACGCTATGAACTTCGACTTTTTCCGTGCTTGCGTTTTCGCAGTTCTCGTGACAAGCGGCGTCCACTGCCTGGCTGCTCCACCGTTTTCCGAAGTGGTCGTCAGCGATTGGTATTTCCGCGAGTCTTTGGTCGCGATCGATGACTGGGAGACGATTCTCGCCGAGCGGGAAGCAGAAGTCGCCGAAGCAGATCGCATTCCTGTGTATCCAGTGCCTGATGATGGGAGTTCCGTCACCTGGCTGAACCCCATCCCGCAGTCGTTGCTACTCAGCGGTGCTCACGATAATCCTGTTATCTTGCAGGTTGCAGGTGATTCAATCGTACTCTCTGACAACGCAGTTGATGAAACGCAGCAGCGGCGGGTCCAGGCGGGCGAGACCGTGCGTGGCGCTATGCATCCCGGCGGAGGAGGAAAGAGCCAGTGGTATCACCAGTACGATCGACTGTTCGATTCATTACTGGCGTTGCGTCCCCAGTCGGCACCGTTCGGCGTCGAACTGGCAGAGCCATGGAATCCCCGCTTTGGGGAGAACCGGCTGTCACTCGTTTTCAGCAATCACTCTGGATTGCCATTGAAGCTCAAGTTCCGCTGCTTCTTCCACGAACGGAGTTTGAACACCGAACCAACCTCTGCCCAACCGACGGGGCAACGAGGCGAACGAGTCCAGCGCAAAGTTCTGGATGATCGACTGATCGAATTGAACGCCGGCGAGCACCAAAGCGTCGAGTTGGCGTTCGATTTGTCTCGTCCGGGCGGTGGGTTGGTGGTGATCGACATTGCCACAGAAACGCAATCGTATTGGATCGCGTTGCTGACGCACGTTGAAGACGTGCCGGCCGTGTTGCGCAGCGTTGAACAGATTCTCGACGATGCGGCAGATGCCACAAGTATGCGGCCGAAAGTCTTGGCGACTTCCGCTACGTTAAGAGGTCGCATGAACCGGTTACTCGATGCGACCACGGCGACCGCCGACGACTGTTGGTCGGAACTGTTCCTCGAAGCCAGCGCATTGCGCGATCGCTTGCTGCTCGATCAAATCGATTTCGATCGGCTGTTGTTCGTCAAGCGAAAACCGTACATCTCCGAACAGCCTTTCATGGATGGGCACCACTGTTACAACCGACCGGGCGGAGGCATCTATAGCCTGTCGCCGGTCGAACCCGAGGGAGTGGTGACGACGGTCGTCGATTCGCAGGGGACGGGGATCTATCGCGACGTGTGTCTCCACTGGGGCGGCCAGCGGCTGCTGTTTGCTTTCGGCAACGGAGCAGACCGGCCGCGTCCCTTGCCCGACCAGTCGCTGGACGAGGTGACTGGCGATGAGAATTACAACATTTACGAGATCGCTGTCGATGGCACGAAATTGCGGCAAGTGACCGCGAGTCCTGAGAACGACTGCGAGCCGTTCTACCTGCCCAACGGGCAAATCGGGTTTACATCCGATCGTGCCGAGCAGATCGTGATGTGTGGCAGCGACATCCACGTGGCCAGCCTGTACACGATGAACGCCGATGGTTCAGCTATCCAGCAACTGGGCTTCAACGTCTTCAATGAATTCAATCCCAGTGTGCTTGCGGACGGCAGGATTATTTACAACCGCTGGGAGTACAACGAGCGGAGTGTCACATCGCTGCACGACCTGTTCACGATTCATCCGGACGGATCACATGCCGCACCTTTCTATGGCAATGCAACGATCCGTCCGAACGTGATCATGTTCCCGCGTTCGGTGCCGAACAGCCGTAAAGTTATGGCGCTGTTCACGGGCCATCATGGCCAAACACATGGCCCGATCGGAACTATTGACGTGGGACGCGGCCTGGACGGCCAGGAACCGCTCAGCGTCTTGACGCCCGGCGTTCCCGTCGTTGGCGAGAAGATCGAGGACAGCCGCCACGGTTGGTTTAGCGAACCCTGGCCGCTGTCAGAAACCACGTACCTGTGCTCATTCACACCCACGGTGCAGCCGTGGCTCGAACAAAGCTGGGCG